>MDTC01238213.1_pt1 | contig 23485 bp, 26 predicted proteins | sample 811181 | NCBI WGS metagenome assembly MDTC01 (sample SAMN05326644, study PRJNA326480) | marine metagenome | isolation source: seawater | place: Pacific Ocean: North | collected 2011 | reverse complement strand
TAATGGAGAAAAAGTAAAAATTTTTAGAAATAAGGACTTATTTGTAAAAGATGTAGTAAATAAAGAGTTAGATATATTTACCGGAGATCACAAAATTATACCAATTGATTGCGTGATGTATTTACAGTATAGTTCAGATGATAAAAGGCTAACGCCAAAGCAGCAGGCTAGCTCTCAAATAACTAGTTGTTGCCTTTTAACAGATGATGAAATAGAAGAGTTTGTTAATGATCAGTACTTATCTCTCTTAATGCCTTAATATTATTTTCAAAATCTCTCCCATTGAAACTATTTACACTTTTAATTTTAGGGGGATTAATAACACTATTATAGTTTATACTAAAGCAGTTTTTGTGAGATCGTGGCTGGTAAAAGCTTTTTATTCCACATATTTTACAGAAAAAATGTTTAGCTATATTTTGATTAAATTGATAGGTGTGTAAATGTTCCTTTCCTCTCAATAGAATAAAATCTTTATGAGGTATTATCAAATGTAAAAAATTTGTAATAGAACAAATTGAACAGTTGCATTTTACTATGCTGACATCTTTTCTGCAGTAGAATTCAAATCTTATTGATTTACAATGGCATTCACCAAAATACTTATTCTTCATTATTTGAATTTTAGCGAAAAATCAAAATATCAAAAGTATTTTCTATAAAATAAAAGTTTATGCAGTTATGTTAATTTTATTCTTATAGTTTTCTCTATTATTCATATAAATTTCATGGCTTTGCTTAGAAATAAATTTACTTTTTGATAAGTTAATTTTATTTTGATAAATCACAAAATTATTTGAACTAACTAAAGCCTTTTCATCATTATTTCTCTTGATTTTTTGATTATATAAAAGAGCTTCTTTAGAATTATTTTCTTTCTTCTGGTTGTTTTCTTCTAGCTTATTGGAGTTTATATCCTTATGCTTAGATACTTTTTTCATGTTTAAAGACATAAAATTTCCAGTTAATTTATTAGCTGCCCATCCCCCAATACCTTTCAATATTCCTAAGGGACCAGCGATTAGAAATCCTCCAAGTGCTGATTGAACAATATCGAGGGTCTTTTCTGATCTGGTAATTAAGTTTTTTACAGTACTAACAACTGGTAAATGATTTAATGGGTTGATGGTTTCGGCTATCCAAGAAAATATTTCATTATTTTCTTTCTTTAATTGAGATTTTTCTATTTTACTACTATTAATGGTTGTTCTAACTTTTTTTTTGTGTAAATCTCTTGCTCTAAAATGATCCCAGCCAGTACCCTGAAAGTTCGTTCTATTTAATTTATTTTCCATAATTTATTTCAATCTCTATTCTTCTATTTTTACTTCTACCTGAGCTGGTAGAATTAGATGCAACAGGCTGAGTTTCTCCCTTACTAGTTGCAATAAGTCTTCCAGGTGATATAACATTACTGTCTTCTAAGCTTTGAACGACAGAAGCGGCTCTGGCTGCTGCTAAATCCCAGTTATCTCTATATTGAGAGCCAAAAACTAACGGTACGTTATCTGTATGGCCTGTAACCATAATAGTACTTTTACCTTTAGAGTTTACTTTAGCAATGTTATCCATAATTTTTCTAGCTTGAGCAGTTAGTTTTGCTGTGCCTGAAGGAAAGGCTCCTCCTGCTCCAACAGTCACTATAACTTTATCCTCTTTTTTATCAACAGTAACTAGGCCTTGTCCTATTTCTTGTCTTAAAGCAACTTTCAGTTCATCTTCAGTTAACTCTGCTTTTTCCTCAGCTTTTTTAAATTCTTTTTCTTCATTATTTTCTTTATCTAGAGCTTGTTGAGCTTTATCAGCTGCTTCGGATAATTCTTTTAATTTTTCTTCTAGGCCTCCTACTAGTACATCTTTATTTGATTTTCCAGCTGCTGCTTTTGCCTTTTCTATCGCATTTAACGTTTCTTGCAATAACTGTGGCAATTCTTTTTGTTCTGACTCCGTTGGAGTAAAATTAACGACAACATTTTTACCTAAAACTTCAATTTCTATATCTCCCCTTGCTACTGCCTCCTTAATAGACTCTGCTAGCTTCTTTGAGTCTTCACTAAAGTCTTCATCTTTTGTTTTTGTTTGAATGTCTAATTCTGGTTTTTCCTCTAAAGTTGTTTGCTGTGTAACATTTTCAGTTACAGAAGGAGATGGAGAAGGGCTAAAATTTAAACTTAGTATTGTAGTACCTTTTGGTTGTTCAACTACTGGAATAACTCTTTGGATACCAAAGGCATTCTTTAAACTACCACTTATTTGTTTAAATTTAGGTACATTAAATTCAGCAAATGATAAAATTAAAACGAAAAAGGCCATTAAAAGTGTAGCCATATCCGCAAAGGTCGCCATCCAAGCAGGAGCTCCTTGCGGAGGGCATTTGGGACATTCTTCTTCTTGTTCCTCTACTACAACTTCTTCAGCTTCTTTAGATACAGCCATTTAATACCTCAATTTATCCAGCAGCAGCAGCAGCGGCTTCAATTTTTTCCTGTTGCTTAGGTGGAAGATTAGCGAGCAGTTGATCCTGTATATTTCTAGGACTTTCTCCTCTAGATATTGCTCTAAGAGCAGTTACAATCATTTCTCTAAAAACTACTTCTTTAGCAGTATTTTGTTCTAGTGTGATTTTCATTGGCAAAAAAATTACATTAGCAAGCATCGCACCATATAATGTTGTCAATAATGCTACAGCCATCGCTGGTCCAATCGCTTTAGGATCAGCCATATTCCCTAACATGGCTACCAAACCTACAAGTGTTCCTATCATTCCCATTGCAGGACCAATATCAATCCAAGAGCCTATGACTGCTTGGTTCATCTCGTGTCTTTTTTTCATTGAAGCCAATTCTATTTGCATTTGCTCATTCAGTTTTGCTTCATCTGCTCCATCTACTAGCATTTGTAATCCTTTTTCAAAAAACTTATCAGGAACTTCTTGTCCTTCTAGAGCCATCATTCCGTCTTTTCTTGCTATAGTTGCCAATTCTGAGACTCTTGTAATTAGTTCTTCAGCATTTCTTTTTCCTGGCATGAATACTTTTCCCATTACTCCAAAGTGACCTAAAAATTGAGGAAGCTCACATCTGTACATAACTGCAAAAAATGTTCCTCCAAAAACTATTAACATAGAAGGAACGTCTACATACATACCTATCCCTCCAGCAGATACCATTGCTCCTGCTATCATACCTGCAGCTCCTAACAATCCTATTAATGATGCTATATCCATACTCTTGACCCCCGTGGTTAACCAAATTATAATTTATTATACGTTTTATTAGCAATTATGAGACCATTTAATGAAAAATAAACATAATTACTTAAAAAAATTTTCTTTCCTTTTTTATCTTATGCTCATTTTTAATATATTTCTAATAATTAATAAAGCTTTATCAAGTAACTTTTTAATAGAAAAAGATCATTTAGTTCTTGATTTAAAACACAACATATATTGGTTGAGGTGTAGCGTAGGTCAGACGTGGGATAATAATAATAACTCATGCACAGGAAAAGCAATCAAATTAACTATGAACCAAGTAAATCAAGCTATTAGTAAAGCAGACGAACAATTGGGAGGAAATTGGAGACTTCCTACTAGAGAAGAACTAGAAAGTATAGTTTGCTTGGAATGTGGTAAAGTTAAAATTAATAGCAAAATTTTTCCTGGAACTCCTTATGAACCTTTTTGGACAGGAGAAAAAAATTCTTGGTCTAAACAATTTTATTGGTCAGTTAATTTTTTTACCGGTCATACTTTTGGAAGATTTCCTGGAAGTATTCCTAATTTTGTTAGGTTGGTTAGAAACAGATGATCTTTTAAGATATTTATATAACTTAAATATAAATATTATCAGTCCTGCAATTAAAATTACGTATGCAACATAATGTGTATCTATAAAACTAAGATAATGAACTTTATCAGTAAAAACTAACCCTACTAATATAATAAAAAGTACAGATATTAGAAAGTACCTGATTATTAAGCATGTCCTACAATTATTCAAAAATTCACCTTTTTCAATGAGTCATTTAATTGACAGCAATAAATTTTAAAATTTTATTTTACTAATATAATTTTATTTTATAAACACTTAAATTTAGACTAAGAAGGTAAAAGAAAACCATAGGTTTTGTCATATTCTTGACTAAAACTGACGTCAAATTAAAACTTTGATTTTTGTTCCATTAAGTATCAAATTGTTTAAAAAAAGGAGGCTTACATGCAACTAAATAATAATCTTAATATAAAACATAGTCAGTCTATAGTAATGACACCGCAATTAAGACAAGCTATAAAGTTATTACAATTTTCTAATTTAGAATTGTCAAGTTACATAGAGGAACAAATAGAAAAAAATCCTTTTCTAGAAAACAAAAAAAGTGATATTTTTTCTAATACTGATTCATTAAAATTATCAAAATCAGAAAATAATTTTAATCAAGAAAACGACAAAGATACACAAAGATGGGAAGATAAATTTCATAACAAAAAGAGATCTTCTTCTTTTGACGACCTGTCATCTATTGAGGAGAGAATAGCCGAACCAAGAAAAAGTTTAAGATCACACTTAATGGAACAAATTCTATTAGATATTCCAGAATTAAAGGAAAGAAAAGTTGCTTTTTTATTACTTGATTTAATTGAACCATCTGGCTGGATAAATCTGGAAATGGATGCTTTCTGTGAACAAAATAAAATAGAATATGAATTTACTCTTAAAGTTTTGGAAAAGCTACAAAGACTAGAGCCAATTGGAGTATTTTCTAGAAACCTTGGCGAATGCCTTAGGTTGCAATTACAGGAAAAAGGATTACTAAGCAAAAATATCGAAGTAGTAACCAATAATTTAGAATTATTAGCTAAAGGTGAAATTCAAAAACTATGTAAACTTGCTAAAGTAAATGAAGAAAAACTATCAGAGTTTATAAATATTATAAAAAATCTTAATCCAAAACCAGCTACATCATACGCGGATGAAAATTTTAGAATAGATCCCCCTGATGTGATTATTGAAAAAACCAAAAAAGGATGGAAAGTAGAATTAAATAAGTCTACCTTGCCGGCAATTAAAATTGAGGAAGGATTGGCAAATAAAGTTACTAAAACTAAACACACCAATGATGAAGATAAAAAATTTGTATCTGAAGCATTTAATTCAGCTAAATGGTTGATGAGGGCTATAGAGCAAAGAAACTCAACAACACTAAAAGTAGCTGTTGAAATTTTAAAAAAGCAAAAAGATTTCTTTAAATTTGGGCCAGGACACCTAAAGCCGCTCGTGCTTAGAAACGTTGCATCCTCAATTGGCATGCATGAAAGTACAGTAAGCAGGGTTACAAGAGCAAAGTTACTACAAACTCCTTGGGGATTATTTCAGATGAAAGATTTTTTTAGTAGCTCTGTAGGGCCCACAGATAACGACGAAGCTCATTCTGCTAAGACAGTAAGAACTTTATTAAAAGAAATAATAAGTAATGAGACTTCTAATAGGCCTTACAGTGATGAAAAACTATCGGAATTATTTAAGGAAAAAGGAGTTATTGTTGCTAGAAGAACTGTAGCTAAATATAGAGAAATGTTAAAAATACCATCATCTGCTGAAAGGAAAAGATTAATGAGACTGAACAAGGTAATTAATATAAAAACTAATTAAAAAATAAAAACTATTTTAGATACAAATAAATAAAGTAGAATTATATACTTATCTTAAATGATATTTCTTTTATTTAATTAAAATGAAGTGAAAATAAAATATTAGGACAAAATAAATATTATTTAATAACTTTGTCGGCTTAATTTTATACTCTTAGAGTTCTTGCAGCTAAAGATTGAGTAATCTCTTTTTCATAATTTGAGGGCATAGGGTCATTTAAATAGTTTCCCAAAGGTATATTTTTCTCTTCTACAATATTATTATCATCGTCATAAATACCTATATTTATTTTAATATTTGTATCATACATATTTTTTAATTTTCTTTTTAAATTTTTAATAGCTAATCTTGACATTTTAATCTCCTTACAATAAGGAGTAGCAATTTACCTGCCAAAATCTAATTATCCAGCCATTTTTAGAATATTTGTTGTTAAATTAGTAATTAGCCTATCTGAAAATAAATTTTTTACTAGTTTTTCTCTGCTAATAAATAGTATTTCTGTATTTCTATCCGAAACGATTGTATTCTTCCATTTCATGTTTTTAAGAATTTCTATAAGTCCAAAAGTTTGATTTTCTTGTATTTCATCTGTAATAGAACTTCCTAAGGAGTTCAGTATCAATGCTTTTCCTTTCAAAACAATAAAGAAAGACTCAGCAACATTACCTCTTTTAACAATAACTTCTTTGTGAAAAAATGATTTTTTCATTTATTAACTCCAAACCTCAGGAAACTTATTATCTATATCAATAGCTAAGCTCTTTATTAAAACAGCTGCAATAGGATTTTCTTTTAGAATATTATGTATGATTCTTTTTTCTATTATTGCAACTGATACATTACTTCTTGCAATAATATTTCTACTATACGGCCTTTCTAAAATTGTATCAATCAAACCCAAAGAGCTTCCCTTTTGCAAAGTAAAATTACTCTTTGACTTATTTGAAGAAAAGCTTTCAACTGTACCATCTAAAATGACAAAAATTTTACTAGTTTTTTGCTCTTGCTCGTAAATTACCTGATTTTTTTTAAATAGCCTAGTATTCGAACTTGCAAATATGTCTGCCTGTTTATTATTTACTTCACAATACTGCATAAGTATTTAAACGGTTTTTTTAAAAGAAGTTTTAACTCAAGGTAATATTTCTAATAACGAGAGAGCTTTTTTTTTATAAACACTATCCATATCTGATGAAATTTTTACTTTTAAAAGGCGTTCTATTAATATTTTAGATTTCTTGAAATAAACACCTTCATTTAATAAGGAATATCCGTAAGCTAACTCAAATAAAACTCCTATTTCATTTGAGTTTCTATGAGTTTCTACTTTATCAAAATGGTATACTGCCTTTTCTATTTTTGCTCCATAAACTGCCCCTGCTAGAGTCTTTCCAGCTTGATTAATTATTTCTGCATGCCAAATCCCTTTTGATAAATTTGCCAAAATATTATTTGGATTAATATCTAACGCTTTATTTAGATATTTTCTAACTCTTTCAGCAACTCCCTTAGTAATCGCTGCCATAATGCCAATCTTTTGACCATATCTTCCTAAAGCGTGAGCAGCCTCAACATGAGCTTCGTCATTTTCAGGAGCTATTTCTATAGCAGTTTTTGCTATTTTATAAGCCTTTAAAAACATTTCTTCTGAGGATTGATCTTTTATATAAAAGTGAGTGTAAATAGATAATATTCTTGAATGAAGTATTTTAGCATCAACATTATTATATGTTGATGCTTCTTGCATGGCTTTTTCATATTCTCCTTTTAAAAAGAAATTTCTTGCTTTATCTAGATTATCATTTGAAAGTGCAATAAAAGAATAAAATGAAAAAAAAACCGAAAGCAATAAATGCTTACTCAAAACAATACTGTTTTTAAGAACAGCTAATTTAAATAATATTGCCATAACATTTGAGGAATAATAATATCTGGCAATAAAAAAATCAATAATACTAAAAAAAGTAAGTATACTGGTAAAAATTCTTTTTTAACTTTGTAAATATAAATTAAAAAACCAAGTAAAATAAAATCAATTAAAATACTGTAATAATTTTCCACTGATTATAAAGCATTAATCAATTTTAGTTCTTTTTTCGCTATAGTGTGATTAGGTTGTAACTTTAAAAGTTTCTTATATAAACTTTTTGCCTCTTTCACATAGCCATGCATAAACGCGGCTCTAGCTAGCAGTAATGTTTTTTCTAAATTAAACATAATAAACCTCCTTATTTAAGGGAGATAATGCAAATTTAATACCATAATTAGTTAGAAACTAAATTGTCTTTAGTTTTAAATAATTTATATAGACTCTAACGCATTTTTTATGTCTAAAATAATATCATTTTCATGTTCTATACCAATTGATAGTCTAATGTAGTCTTTAAATACTCCAGCTCTTTCTTGATCCTCATTAGATAGCTGAGAATGAGTAGTAGAAGATGGATGAATTGCAAGACTTCTAACGTCTCCTATATTCGCTACATGATAAAAGAGTTGTAAGTTATCGATAAATCTTTTGCACGCTTGAAAACCATCTTTCAAATGAATGCCTATCAAATTTCCATAAAGATTTTTGGTAAAATACGTTTCTAATGAATTATTTTGTTTACTTAGTGAAGGATAAATAACTTTAGAGATTTTATTATTATTTTTTAAAAAATTAGCAATTTTTTCTGCATTTTTTGATTGTCTCTCTATCCTTAATGATAATGTTTCAAGTCCTTGAATAAACTGAAATGCATTAAAAGGGCTCATAGCATAACCTAGGTCTCTCAACAAAGTAGTTCTTGCTTTAAGAATATAAGCAATTGGGCCTAAAGGTTTAGCAGCATCTGACCAAATTACTCCGTGATAACTGGGATCAGGATCATTAAGTGCTGGCTGCTGAGTTTTAAAATTTTCCCAATTAAAGTTTCCTCCGTCAATAATTACTCCTCCAATTGCACTTCCTTGTCCTCCTATAAATTTTGTAGTTGAATGAATAACTATAGAAGCGCCATGAGAAAATGGTTTGCAGATGTAAGGTGCAGCAGTATTATCTAAAATTAAAGGTATTCCCATTTTTTTTCCAATTGATGCGATTTCTTCTATTGGAAATATATTCAACTTTGGATTTGGCAAGGTTTCTCCAAAATATGCTCTAGTTTTTTTATCAGAAGCACTTTTAAAGTTCTCTGGATTAGAAGGATCCACGAATCTTACCTCTATACCTTGATCTTTAAAGGTATTTGCAAATAAGTTCCAAGTACCACCATAGACATCTGTTGAACAGACAATATTATCTCCATTTTTTGCAATATTTTGAATTGCAAGAGCAGTAGCTGCTTGTCCTGAAGATACCGCTAAAGCAGCAACGCCTCCTTCAAATGCTGAAATTCTTTTTTCTAATACGTCACAGGTAGGATTCATTATTCTAGTGTAAATATTTCCTAATTCTTTGAGAGCAAACAGATTTTCTGCATGTGTGGTGTCATTAAATTGATATGATGTGGTTTGATAAATTGGAACTGCTACTGAGTTTGTACTGGCATCTGATCGCCATCCAGAATGTATAGCCTTGGTTTCATCATGTTTAATTTGAATTTTAGTCATTTATAATTCCTTTCTACTATTAAAAAAAATAGCTCCAGAAAAAATACCGAGAAGATTAGATTTACCTCTTTAGCAGTATTTATAATGCGCTCGCAAGCTGGAGCTCAAATCAGCGCATTAATTAAATTATTTAATTTTTTTTAAAAGTCAATATCTTTATAATAATGAAAGTACCTTTTATATATAATGATATTTTTAGATATTCTAGTTATGGAGATCATCATCCAGTTTTAAAAAGAAGAATTTCTAATGTATACGATTTTACTAAGTTATTAAGTTTTAAAGATAAAATAAAATTTTTCTATAACAATGAAGCAGACTTCGATACTCTTTCCCTTTTTCATACAAAGGATTATTTAGAGGTTTTAAAAGAAACAGAAAGACTTCAAAAAATATCTTTAGTTAATTCAAAAAAATATAATCTAGCAACAACAAGCAACCCAATTTTTAAAGAAATGTATAAAAGGCATGCTATAGCTACCGGTGCATTAGTTTTAGCTGGAGAATTATTAAAGAATGATTACAACTATATATTTTGCCCAGGATCAGGAGCTCATCATGGAAGGTCAAATATGGCATCTGGTTTTTGTTATTTAAATGATATAGCTGTCTCAATATTATTTTTAAGAAACTCAGGTTATACAAAAGTATTATATTTTGATATGGATGCTCATTATGGAGACGGAGTTGTTGATTTCTTTAAATACGAAGCCGATGTATGTACTATTTCTATACATCAAAAAGACTTGTGGCCAAGAACAGGATGTTATTTGGAAGATATCAGACATAACACTTTTAACTTTCCAGTTAATAAAGGATTTAATGATATTCAATTTAAAAAGCTAATAGATGAAAATATAATTAATAGATTAGAAAAATTTAAGCCTGAAATAATTTTAATGCAAATGGGAGCTGATTGTTTAAAGGGCGATAAAATGTCAGATTTAGAATTAAGTAACAACTCTATGTCCTACATCATAAAAAAAGCTAAATTATTTTCTGATAAGATAATCGTAATGGGAGGTGGTGGATATAACGCTTGGATTACATTAAGAGCGTGGATTTATAATTTGTCTGAACTAATAGGGGTAAATCACCCTATAATTTTAAATAAAAAGTGTGAAGCGTTTTTAGAAAATATTGATAAATTTTCAAAGCCTAAGGCCAATTGGCTTAATAGTATAGAAGATACACCCAATATATTTTAAATGTTTAAAGGTTGTTTAATATATTTGATTTATCCGTTATTTATTATTTTATTCTTAGTTATAGTAATAATTTTTTTAGCATAAAGTATGTCACTACTAATTCTATTTTTATCTGGACTTTTTTGGGCAATATTTGATCTTGTGAGAAAAATGGCTTTACAGTCACAATCACTTTTAACAGTAATTTATGTAACTATATTTTCTCAACTTATAATATTTATGATGAGTCTATTTTTATCAAAACTACTTATCTCTAGCAATGATTACTATCCACTTCTTATAATTATTTCTTTTTTAAATTTAATATCACTTTATTGCTTTCTAAAGGCTTTGAAAATACAAGAAATAAGCATGTGTATACCCTTACTAAGTTATTCACCTTTATTTTCTTTAATATTTTCCAAAATATTACTGGATGAAAGTTTGTCTATTGCCCAACACATTGGAATAATTATAATTTTTATTGGATCTTTTATTCTTTATAGCAAAAGCTTGCATTTTAGAGATCTTCTTTACAGTCCTTTTTCTTTAATTAAAAATAAAAGTGCCCAGCTTATGATAATTGTAACTGTAATATGGAGTGCAATACCAGTTTTAGATAAAAAAAGCCTCAATTATACTGATATATATATGCATGGTTTTCTGCAGTCGTTATTGGGTTTCTTATTCTTATTTTTTTTCATAAGACATAAAGGCGAACAAAGAATAGCTTTCATAAAAAATAAAAAAAGTTTTATTACACTTATTTTATTAATAATTATAGGATTCTTGGCAAGCATAACTCAGTTATTTGCGCTGACGATAAATCTTGTACCTATATTGGAGGTTGTTAAGAGAGCAACAGGAATATTACTAGCGTTATTTTTTGGATATTTTTTTTTTAAAGAAGACATTAATAAGAAAAAAGTTTATAGCATTACTGTAATAATAATAGGGTTGTCTTTTGTAATATAATTTACAATATTTACATATTTACAAAATAATATGTAAACTTTTTAACAATATTTACTCAATATTACTGGATTTATGGATATTTATTTGTAATTTTGTAAAAACTTTACTATATATTAGTTATGAAAAATATTTTATTTACAATAATGTTTATTTTTAGTTTTAGTTCTCTATCTTGTGATTTAAGTTCATCTAATGAATCTAAATCAATAAAAAGTTGGATCGGAAGTAATTCTAATTTTTCTAAATCTTTTACTAAAGGTAAATGTGCTTTAGATGAAGTATTAAACAATTTACCAGTACGAGAAAGAAAAGTTATAGCTAATTTAATAGCTAAGAGTTATGAATTTGAAGCTAAGAATTTAGATATACTTAAAACTTATAATTATTAAGAACTCTTCAGATTTTTTTTTTATCTGATACTATTTAAGTTATGACAACAAAGTCGTTTCTAATATTTATAGTAGTTATCGCCTTTGTATCTTTTGTTGGATGGTTTATAATCCAGCATCAGAAACACGAAAATGAGGTAATTAAAGTAAATGTTACATTACAAAATAATTGTGAGCTAATTGACTCAGCTTTTATGGTTTCTACATACCCTAATGGGAAAAAAGCAAATTTTGAAAATAAAAAGGCAGTAATGTATTTAAAAAGGTCTAGTAAAATACACTTGCAAGCAAATGACAAATATGAAGGTTTTCATTACAGCAGTGTGCCAGTTAAAGTAAAGAGCAATCTTATTTTGGAGGCAAATTGTACAGAAGAAGGTAGATTAGAAGATATTTTTAAATCGTTTGAAAAACAATTTAAAAAGTAAGGCTAAACACGCTTAATAATTTTTATATAAAACTTATTATTTTTAAACTTGATGTGGTGATGAGCTATGTTGGTTTCCAGTATTTGATCTAAATGAACAATTTCATTTTTAAGTGGCCCATATTCTAAGGCCCTCATTATAATATACCAAATTTTGTAAAGATCAGAATTATCCATAATAATAAAATTTTTATAAATTAAGAATAAAAACTTTATTAGAACAAATCAAGAACAAATTGTAATTTACTTATTTTTCTCTGATGGATAGTTATATGAGGAATATCTTAAAACTATTATGCTCAGAGCTAAAAGAACAATCCCTCCACATATTATCAAGATATCATAGTGAAGAGTGTCACTTTTAATGTTATGCCAATTATTTAAATATTCTAATAGCATTCTGGTTAATGCTGTAATTGCAACATAAATTAAAAATCTTACTGGCATATGATTAGTTTTGAAATAAATACCTACTACAGCGCCTAATTCTAGATAAATAAATAGCAAAAGAATATCCTCAATGCTAGCAGCATTCTTTTGAGCCATCTCCAAAAATGCAAAAAAAGCCGACCAGACAATTGCAGATCCTATTGCAAATAGAGCTAAATAATGAAAAGCTCTTACAAGAAAGTTTCCTACAGAATTAGCTTTATTTTCTAAATTGTTACTCACAAAGTTAATGATAACGAAGAAAGTGAGTTTAGTAAACTGTAATACTGTTACTAGGGAGGAGTAATTGGTAGTTTACTAAACTCATAATAGCACAATAGTAAAAAAATTTACAAAAATCAAGTAAAAATATATAAAAACCAATATTTTTTTTGTTGAAAAATTTTGTAAATTTTTGTTAATATGTAAAATTGGTAAAATTATGTTAGATATTAATAGAGAAATAACTGCGAATATAGGAATAGTTATAAGAAGACTAAGAAGAGAAAAAGGAATTACTCAAAAGCAACTATCTTCTGAACTAGGTATATCTGTCGCATATATTAATTTAATAGAAAACAATAGAAGAGACATTACAGTTCCATTATTGATAAAAGTAGCAAAGTTATTCAACATAGAGTTATCTGATTTAACTAGTGACTACAATAAACAGTTAAACTCAGATCTAATGGATATTTTTAGCGATACTATATTTGAGGAACATGATTTAAAAAATATAGATATCAAAGATTTTTCGATGAACTCACCTATTGTAGGAGATGCCGTTAGATCTCTTTACAAAAAATATCTACAAAATAAAAAAGATTTAGCATTACTATCTGATCAAATGATCTCAGTTAGACAAGATATTTCTGATTCTGCTACATCGGAAATGTCCTCCGCGGATTTAGTCTCAGACTTGCTGCAATCAAACAATAATTATTTTTCAGAATTAGAGGATATAGCTTCTAAAGAGGCAGAATCAATAGACATGAAATTAGGAAATAGGTTTAAAAGCATGATTGCCTATTTAAAGGAAAAGTTTTCAATCACAGTCGACTTAGCAGAGGAAGGTTTTATAGAGAACTTTTCAAAAAGATTTTACAAAGAAAAAAAATTATTGAAAATTTCTAACACTCTATCAAGAGAAAGCAAAGAGTTTATGGTTGCCCAGCAAATTGGTCTTTTAGTTGCTGAAAATGCTATCGAAAAACAACTAAATTTGAGGGGTAAGCTTGATGAAAATGGACGTGCTCTAGGGAGAACAGTCTTAGCTAATTACTTTGCATCGGCACTTCTTATGCCTTATGAGCTATTTTGGATTACTGCGGAAAAATGCAGATACGATATAGATATGCTTTGTAATAGGTTCGATACTTCTTTTGAACAAGTATGTCATAGATTAACAACCTTACAAAAAGAAAATAGAAAAGGAATTCCCTTTCATTTTATGAGAGTTGATATCGCTGGCAATGTCTCAAAAAGGTTCTCTATTTCGGGTCTTAAAATTCCTAGATATTCAGTTGCTTGTCCCAGATGGAATGTTTATACCGCTTTCCTTAATCCAGGAAAGATCAAAATTCAATTATCCAGAATGCTTGACGGTTCGACTTTTATTTGTTTTGCCAGAACTGTAAGTAAGAGAATAGGAGATTACAGGTCTCCTGAGACATTCTTTTCTATAGGTATGGGCTTTGATGCAAAATATGCTGAAAGATGCATATACTCTGACGGCATTGATTTTCAAAAACCAGTTCCCACGGGGTTATCTTGCAGAACCTGCGAAAGAGAAAATTGTAGACAAAGAGCATTTCCCCCAATACATAGAACAATTAAGTTTGACGAAAATGTAAGAGGGCTTTCTGGTTATATAAGTCCCAAAACTAAAAAGTAGTTAATGTATTTGTACAACTTTTATGTTATAATTAATGATGCTTACACTACATTTTTGTTCCAATTCACGAGCTCAGAGAGTGCTATGGTTACTAGAGGAATTGAAACTTTCTTATAAACTTAATAAAATTAAATTTCATCCTTCCGAACTTAAGTCAGAAGAGCACAGAAAAAGACATCCATTGGGAAGAGTTCCAGTGCTTGAGGATAACGATGTTACGATTTATGAGTCAGGTGCAATTATAGAATATATTATTGCGAAGTATGATAATAGGGGTTTAAAACCCGACGTTGAAGATAAGCTTTTTCCAGATTATTTACAATGGTACCATTACTGCGAAGGTATGGTAATGCCTCCAATGAATACCATAGTTGTGCATACACTTATTTTGCCTCCTGATAGAAGAGACCCAGAAGTTTTAAGGCAAGCACAAAATTTGCTAGCAAAATCTATCCGTCCAGTTGACTCTATACTAGAAAAAAATAAGTTTCTCATCAGAGATGAGATATCAGGAGTTGATTTTATGTTAGGGCATGCATTGTTTATGGCTTTTAATTTGAAATGCGTTTCTGAAGAAATGGAAAATATTTTAAGGTATCTAGATTTTATTAAAAGTTTAGAATCATTTCAAAAAGCGATAAATTCTTAAAAACTAAGGTTGCCTATTTTTCGTATATGCTATTATGAGAACAAATTGTTTAGTATGGTTCCGCAAAGATTTAAGATTAACTGATAACCCTGCCATAGACGCTGCTAAAGATTTTCAAACTGTTTATTCAATTTTTATAGTTGATGATGACATTTACGAAAACAAGTATTTGGGAGGTGCTAGTCTATGGTGGCTAGAAAGCTCTTTGCAAGTATTGAATAAAAGTCTCCAAAATAATTTAGTAATTCTTCATGGAGATAGTTTAGAAATTATACCTTCTTTATGCGAAGCTTTAAAAATAGAAGCAGTTTTTTGGAATAGATGTTATGAAAATGACAGAATTAAAAAAGATACTAAATTAAAGAAGTATTTACTAGAATCTAATGTAGAGGCAAAATCATTTAGCGGTTCTTTACTCTGGGAACCCTGGAAAATTAAAAATAAGTCAGGTAATCCATATAAAGTTTTTACTCCATTCTATAAATCTGGATGTTTAGAAAGTACAAGTCCTAGATTACCAATAATAAAACCAAAAAATCTAGCTTTAAAAAAAGTGAAAACGAATTTTAAAGAGTATAAATTTAAGTACCTTTTTCAGAAAAATCATTGGAGTAGTAAGTTTAAAAAATATTGGGAAATAGGCGAAGATGCCGCAAATTCTTCATTAGAAAAATTTATGAAAAATGGATCTAAAAATTATTCCATAGGACGTAACTTTCCTTCTTTAGAAAATGTTTCAAGACTATCTCCTTATTTACATTGGGGGCAAATTTCTCCCCATCAAGTATGGTATGCTGCAAAGAAAAAAATGGAAAACGAGAATAAAAAAGTTTTTCTCAGTGAATTGGCTTGGAGAGAGTTCTCATATCATTTGCTATATAATTTTCCTGATTTACAACTAAACAATTTAAAGAGAAATTTTGACGATTTTCCATGGCTTGAAAATAATAACTTTTTAGAAAAATGGCGTAAGGGGCAAACTGGCTACCCCATTATTGATGCTGGGATGAGAGAGCTTTGGGAGACCGGCTACATGCACAATAGAGTAAGAATGATTACATCTTCTTTTTTGGTAAAAAATTTACTAATGCACTGGAAAAAAGGAGAAAAGTGGTTTTGGGAGTGTCTCCTAGATGCTGATGCAGCTAGTAATAGTGCTAGTTGGCAATGGGTTGCTGGCACAGGAACTGACTCAACACCGTTTTTTAGAATTTTCAATCCTATTACGCAATCCATGAAATTTGATAATGAAGCTACTTACATTAGAAAGTTTGTACCTGAGTTAAAAAGTCTTCCTACAAAACTAATATTTTGTCCCTTCGAATATGATAATAATACTTTGGAAAAGTATGGTATAATCTTAGGAAAAAATTATCCTTTACCTGTAATAGACTATGCAACTTCAAGAAAGAGAGCTTTAGACACTTACACTAAATTTAATAATAAGAATTAAATTTGTTGCTAATTATGCTTTTTTTTTCTAATAATAACATTTATGTTTAGATTTTTTTTAGATAAAAGATGGTATTCATGGAGCATAGCTGGTACATTTTTGATTTTGATTTCAACTTGGTATCAAGTGCAATTGGATGTCAAAATTAATGAATGGTTTGGAGCTTTTTATGATACTTTACAAAAGGCTCTGACTGAGCCTGGATCTGTTACAGAAACAGAGTTTATTTCATATTTGTTTACATTTGCAAAAGTAGCTGGGGGATGGGTAGTAATTGCTGTTTTTACTGGTTTTTTTGTTAGTCACTGGGTTTTTAGGTGGAGGACATCTATGGCTGAATATTACCATGAACAATGGCAAAAAGCTAGAATGACAGAGGGTGCTTCACAAAGAGTTCAAGAAGACACTTTAAAATTTGCAAGGATTATGGAAGGGCTTGGAGTTGGTTTGTTAGATAGTTTAATGACACTTGCAGCTTTTTTACCAATTTTATGGGGCTTATCTAAACAAGTTAATTCTCTTCCTTGGATAGGAGAAGTTGATCACGCTTTAGTATGGGTTGCTATAATTTCTGCGCTGGGAGGAACCGTGATTTTAGCAGCAGTTGGAATTAAACTTCCTGGAATTGAATATGATATTCAGAAGGAGGAAGCAGGATACCGTAAAGAGTTAGTCTTAGGAGAGGATGATCCAATAAGAGCAGCCCCTCCTACAATAGGACAATTATATAGCAGGGTTCGTGGTATTCATTTCAAATCATACTTTCACTATTTATATTTTAATACTGTTAAATGGTCTTATTTTCAAGGAATGGTAATAGTACCATATGTTGCTTTAGCACCAACCATAGTTACAGGTGCAATAACACTAGGATTTGTACAACAAATTACTAGAGCTTTTGGAAGAGTAGAGGGTTCACTTCAATATTTAGTAAAAAGTTGGGCAACAATTGTGGAATTAATATCTGTTTGGAAAAGACTTAGAGAGTTTGAAAAAAATTTAAAGAAAAATAAAAATTTAGATTATGATAAGAATTTAGAAACTATTTAAGTTTATTCAAATGATTGAAAATTTTTATAATAATTTTATTTTTAAATTTTCTAGAGTTATCTTAGCTTTAATAACCATTTGTACATTATACTTAGGATATAAGGCGCTCTTCTTAAAAATCGACGCTTCATCAGATACTCTGATTTTAGAAAATGATAAAGATTTGGCTTATCATCAACTCTTAACAAAAAGATATAAAACACCCGACTTTCTTGTAATTGCTTTTTCCCCAAAAAAAGGTCTTTTTTCTGATGAAGCCAGAAATACTATTAAAAGTATTACAAATGAATTAGAACAATTAGATAGAGTTAAATCCATTAACTCCATATTAAATGTTCCGTTATTACAAAGCTCAAAAAAGTCACTTGCTGATATTTTAGAAGGAGTTCCATTATTGGAGGATAATATTGTTGATTTAAGCGAAGCCAAAAAAGAGTTTCTCTCTAGCCCTCTTTATAAAAACAATTTAGTAAGTAATGATTTTAAAACAACAGCAATTTTAGTTAATTTAAAAGATAACATGCAACTAAATAGTGTTCGACAGCAACTAAAATTATTAAATAGTAAATTATCAAAAGAAAATTACACAGATAAAGAGTTACAAACATATGACGAGTTAAATAAAAAACTTATATTTCTAAGGGACGATGAAAGGCAAAAACAAGAAAAATTAATTAACGATACTCGTAGAATTTTGAGTGGGTTTGAAAATAGTGGAGAAATTTTTCTAGGAGGGATTCCTATGATAGCAAATGATGTTGTAAACTTTGTTAAAAATGATTTAAAGGTTTTTGGTGTATGTATATTAATATTTCTAATATTGGTTTTATTTATTATTTTCAGACAAATTAGATGGGTTATTCTGCCTATCATAACTTGTTTATTTTCTGTTTCAATTACATCTGGCTTATTTAGTGTATTTAATTTGGAAGTAACTGTCATTTCATCAAATTTTATTTCCTTACAATTAATTCTAACTATGGCGATAACTATTCACCTTATTGTAAGATATAGAGAACTAGTTCTTCAAAATAAAAAAATCTCTCAAAAAAAATTGCTGTTAGAAACCGTTTTACAAATGATTAAACCTTGTTTTTTTACTGTAATAACAACTATAGCAGGATTTAGCTCACTCATTTTGTCAGACTTGTTACCCGTAATAAACTTTGGATGGATGATGAGTTTGGGAGTAAGTATTTCTTTACTTGTTACATTTTTAATATTTCCAATATTACTAATTGAATTGAATAAGCTAGACCCTAACTTAAATTTTGAAAATAGATTTAACTTTCCTTATTTGGTAGCTAAATTTGCAAATAAATATGGAAGTTTGTCATTATTTTTTGCATTAGTTATCCTCATCTCTAGCTTTATAGGAATTTCAAAGTTAAAAGTTGAAAATAGCTTTATTGATTACTTTAAGAGTAACACTGAAATAAGTAAAGGAATGAAGGTAATTGATGATAAGCTAGGAGGAACTACAATATTAGATGTAACTCTCGATTTTGAGAACACGGGATCAGTAGATGATAATACAGATAGCAGAGAAGATAATTTAGATGATCTCGATGATTTATTATTGGAACTTGAAGAGGATAGTAATGAACCAAAATATTGGTTTACTGAATATAAAATGGGACAAATAGAAAAATTACATGATTATCTAAATTCATTAGAAGAAACTGGTAAAGTTTTGTCTTTTGCTACTATTTTAAAAATAGGGAGAGAAATTAATAATGGCGATTCGTTGGATAGCGTACAATTAGGTCTTATGTACGAGAAACTTTCTAAAAACTATAAAGAGATTATTATTGACCCTTATATTTCTACAGAACACAACCAGGCGCGTGTGACACTTAGAGTTAAAGACTCAGATCCTAATTTACGAAGGAACGAGTTGATAATAAAAATACAAAAGGAAGCTCCAGAGATGCTCGGTATTGAGAAAGATAAGATTAAATTATCAAATATTTTAATACTTTATAATAATATGTTGCAAAGTCTATTTAGTTCTCAGATTTTAACACTTGGCTTAGTAGTTTTGGTATTATTTTCTATGTTTATGGTTTTGTTTAAATCTTTAAAGATTTCTATTATAGCATTGTTACCTAATCTACTTTCAATTGGGTCTGTTTTAGGGTTAATGGGACTTTCTGCTATTCCTTTAGATATGATGACAATTACAATTGCAGCAATAAGTATGGGGATAGCTGTTGATAATACAATTCATTATATATTTAGACATAAAATTGAGTACAAGAAAAGTAATTCTTATAAAAAGGCAATGACCAATACACATACAAGTATTGGCTATGCCTTATATTATACAACTCTTACTATAATAGTTGGTTTTTCTATTCTAATATTTTCAAATTTTATACCTAGTATTTATTTTGGTTTACTTACTGGATTGGCTATGTTCATCGCACTTTTTGCTACGTTAACTATTGTTCCAAAATTATTATCATTATTCAAATCTTATGCTTAGATTTACTTTTAAAAAAGAGAAAAAATGGAAAAAATAATATCGGAGAGATCGATAATAGAAAAAAATCTGTATTAAAAGATTTCATTTTAGCTTGTTTGCTAATTTGAGAGTATAAATCAATAAATTTTTTTTCTGAATACTCCTCCATGTTTAGCTGGTTAATAACATGAAAGTTTCCATAGTCTAAAAAATTTCTAAACTCCTCAAAATAATAAAAATGGAATCTATTTAAAAGTGCTATAAAAACTGCTACTGCAACTCCTGTTCCCATTGTTCTAAAAAACTGAAAAAGGCCTGCTCCGTAAGTTCTATACTTTATAGGAAGTGTTGTATATGTAATATTTGCCAAAGCAACATAATAAACGCTTATGGATATTCCTCTGTAGAGCATGTTAAAAATAACTTGCTCAGTGTTAATGTTTTCTGTCCAAAAGGTAACCTGCATATTTGAGATAATAAAAATTGCTAATCCTAAAATCATTGTTTTTACGTTTCCCAAAAAATATATTATACTACTAGTAAAAACAGTTCCTAGCATTCCTCCAATTCCCGATATACATAAAATAATTCCTATTGAGTAAATTGGAAAATCTTGTATTTGAGTTAAAAAAATTGGCATAAGTATAAAAGGAGGGATTAAAATAAAGCCAAATAAAAAGGCAAAAAATAGACTTCCAACATAGTTTTTGTCCTTAAAGATTTGTTTTGGAAATAACGGGCTTTTTGAAGTACTTAAATTATAAATAAATAAAACCAAAGCTAAAATAAACAACATAAATAAGAATTTTATTAAATCACTATCGAACCAGTCTTCAAGCTCACCTCTATCCAAAAAAATTTGAAGTGATGCCGCAGCAGTACTCAAAAATATAAAACCAAAAAGATTGATGCTGCTTTTATTTTTTTCTGAATTATCTTTTAGAAATATTAATAAGCCAATAAATGCTGACAAACCTAATGGTACGTTTATAAAGAAAATCCATCTCCATGAGTGACTATCAATTATGTATCCTCCCAATAAAGGTCCTACAACAGGCCCAGCTAGCAAGCCAAACGTCCATGCAGAAATTGCTTTACTTCTTTCTTCTAAAGGGAAAGTATCTATTACTAAAGCTTGACTTAAAGCTACTAAAGCTGAGCCAAAAAAACCCTGAAATGCTCTAAATAATAATAAGGTTTCGAAACTATTTGAAAGACCGCATAATCCAGAAAATAGGGAAAAGCCAAATACGCCACATATATAAATAAACTTTCTTCCAAAAATTTGTGACAAAAATCCTAAGCTTATTATTCCTATAGCTGAAGAAATTGAAAAAACAGTTATAATCCAAACCGTTACAGATCTATTTGTAGAAAAGTAGGTTTCTATTTCATTAATAGATAAAGAAATTATTCCCATATCTATTGTGAAGAGACTGGTTGTTAAGCATATAAAAAAGAGGCTTAAAATATTTTTACTAATTTTCAAAATAGTTTGTTCTAAATATATAAGTTATTATATAATCTATTATGCAGTCAATTTATTTAGGCGGAGGGTGCTTTTGGTGTACGGAAGCAATCTTCAAAAAAGTCAAAGGTGTAAAAAGCGTTACTCCTGGGTATATTGGAGGTAGAACAAATAACCCAACCTATGAAGAAGTTTGTAGTGGCAATACAGGACATGTGGAGGTAATTGAGTGTAATTTTAATGATAAATATATTGGGTTAAATGATATTTTAAATATATTTTTTTCTACTCATGATCCAACACAATTGAACAGACAAGGCAATGACATTGGAACACAATATAAATCTGCAATTTATTGTACAAACGAGAGTCAAAAAGTTCGAGTGGAAGATTTTATCAAGAGCATTGAACATCTATTCTCTAATAAAATTGTAACCCAAGTATCTTTGAGCAAAGATTTTTTTAAAGCAGAAGATTATCATTTTAATTATTATAACTTAAATATGAATGCTCCATATTGTCAGATAATTATAAAACCTAAACTCTTAAAGTTTAAAGAACAATTTAAAACAAAATTAACGTAGAACTTACTGCCAAAGCTTTAAATATAATTCTTTGATTTGATCATGAGTGGGCACAACTGGGTTATTTAGAGGTGAACCAGAGTCGATAGCTTGTTTAGCTAAAGTATCTAGTTTGCTAACAAAGTCTTCTTTTTTAATACCATACTCTTTTGGAGATGGTACATTCAAATCTTTATTTAGTTCATACAGTTCTTTAATTAATTTTTCATTAGATATATCGTCAGCATCATTGATATTGGCAATGCCCATTATTCTTGAACAGTTTGCGTATTTTGATATTGAACCAGAAATAGAAAAACTAGTGACTGTAGGAAGCAGCATTGCATTGGATAAGCCATGTGGAACATGATAATTAGCTCCTATTGGTCTACTCATTCCATGAACTAAGGCAACTGATGCATTACTGAATGCCATTCCTGCTAGCGTTGATCCCATCATTACTTCTTCTCTGGCCTTTCTATCGTTACCATTGAAAAAAACAGACCTTAAGTTTGGAAATATAAGCTTCATAGCAGAGGTTGCTTGAGTATCACTGAACAAATTTGCCTTCTTACTAACATATGCTTCAATAGCATGAGTAAGAGCATCTATTCCTGTATCAGCAGTAATTCTTGGTGGAACTGATAATGATAATTCGTAATCTATTATTGCTGCTGATGGTAAAAATCCTTGCCCTACACATAACATTTTTTCATCTGTCTTTTCATCAGTTATAATTGTAAATTTTGTAACTTCAGAACCAGTTCCTGCAGTTGTAGGAATTGCGATAACTGGAATAGATTTTTTATCAAAAACAAAAGGAAATTTATAATCTGAAATATTTCCTCCATATGTTGCCAATGCACTTATTGCTTTTGCGGAGTCAATTGGACTACCTCCTCCGAAGGCTATAATACTGTCAAATTTTCCTTCTTTTAAAATTTGTACTGGCTCTAAAATTGAATCAGACGTAGGTTCAGGAATGGTATCTTTAAAGATATCATAGCGTATTTTATAATCAGTCAAATACTTCTTTAAAGGATTTATAATTTCTAATTTAACCATATTATTATCTGTTATAATAAGAGGATTTTCGACTTCCAAGGTTTTCAAAGTGTTAGCAATTTCCTTTAAGGAACCGCCACCAAAGGTAATAGAGTTTGGTACAAATATTTTATTCATAATACTAAAACTTGAAATTTAGATTTTATAATATATGATAATTAAGAATAAGAAAGTAATTTATGGATACTAAATTCAATAATGGGGATGTATTTTTAAGGGGC
>MDTC01026862.1_pt1 | contig 23486 bp, 19 predicted proteins | sample 811181 | NCBI WGS metagenome assembly MDTC01 (sample SAMN05326644, study PRJNA326480) | marine metagenome | isolation source: seawater | place: Pacific Ocean: North | collected 2011 | reverse complement strand
ACCAACAGCATTTTTAAAACTAGTGTGGCTTCCTTCATCCCGATGGTGAATTGTTGTCGTATCTCCACCCCAAGTCATAATACGGTTCCCTAAATTTTGAGTAATTGTCATATTCCAATAATTAGACAGGCCAATAGTAAGCGATGGAGAAAAAATAATGGAAGACAGAGTTCCTTTATGTGCAAAGTTTTCACCAGACCCGGGCAACGCCTCATGCCACCAATCGATATATTGATTAGAATTATCTATACTGAACATTACCTGCCCAGCCCATAAACCAACTCCTCTGTCTGCATTGCCGACCGGCAAAGAAGGGTTACTTCAGAGCGCTCATTGCCCTCTTAAAGAAGCGATTAAAAGGAAAATTGGAAAAATGATTTTTAACATATGTTTTAATAAAAAAATAATTGAACAATTAACTTAATTCATAAAGCTTAATTGAAGATTCTCATGGTTTTATACCCTAAATAAGCAAACTAACTTAAGGTTAAAAGACGTCCTTAACAGCCTTTGATATTTTTATTCCTAATTTAATATTATTAAACGCAAGAGCTAGGTTGGCCCTTAGGCTTTCCCCATCCGTTTCAGATGAAATTGTTTTTAATAAAAAAGGTGTTAGTTCTTTGCCAGTAATTTTTTTATTTTTTGCTAGATTGCAGGCGAGCTCAATAACCGAGTCAATTTTCTTTTTAGAAATTTCATGTTGTTTAGGAATTGGGTTTGCCACCAAAGTTGCATTTAATAACCCAGCATTATAATTATTGATATATATTTTTGCTATTTCAATTGGTTTCGTAACGCTTTGCAGTCCGCTAATTCCGGAGGCCCTAGTGTAAAAAGCTGGGAATTCATCTGTATTATAACCTAAAACCGTTGTGCCAAATGACTCCAGCATTTCAACAGTTTTAACTAGATCTAAAATAGACTTTGCACCCGCAGAAACAACAATTAAAGGAATTTCTGCTAATGCATAAATATCTTGGGAAACATCAATCGCATCAGAATAGCCACGATGAACACCACCAATACCACCTGTAGAAAAAACAAAAATACCCGCTTTCTGGGCAATATGCATGGTTGATGATACAGTTGTTGCGCCATCCCATTTATTAGAAATAGCAATTCCAATTTCTCGCCTTGATACTTTTTTTATGGATTGTTCAGATGCTAATGCCTTTAATTGTTGATGATTAAGGCCAACATGGATTATGCCACCAATAATTGCAATGGTTGCGGGAGCAACCTCAGATTTACGACATAGTTTTTCAGCATCAAGTGCAAAATTTAAATTTTCGGGGTAAGGCATACCATGGGCAATAATTGTAGACTCTAGAGCTAGAACGGGTTTTCCATTTTCTAGAGCATCTTTTATTTCTCTGGAATATTTTATTTTCATTGGCAACTAAAAGAAGCTATAAGTTTAATTTTTATTATTAAATATCAAAAAAAAATGAAAACTATAGACCCTAAAAAATACAATTTATCTTCAAGAGTTATACTTAAAGAAAGTTCAAATGAGCAAATATTTTTAATTATTAACCGAAAAAGCCGCATAATTATGAAAGATGGTAATAGAATTTTAGATATAATTCAAAAAATAAAAACAATAGAGAAAGATAAAAAAACTTTGGTTTTAACATCTGCACCAGTTTGCAGTAAGACGCGCCAGTTTTTAAATAAAAACAAGGTAGAGATCCAAAAATTGATTTAATGTTTAAATTTATTTTTCCACAGGATAAAGCTGTTTCAAAAGAAGTTTTAAACTTAGCATTTCCAGTTATTTTAAGCAACTTAAGTCGGGTTCTCATGAGCATCGTGGATGTAGCGATGGTGGGTAGATTAGGTACGGAAGCCCTTGCGGCTACAGGAATGGGCGCGATGATGTTGTGGGGGGCCTTGAGCTTGGTGTTGGGAATTAGAACAGCTGTACAAACGGTGGCATCTAGGCGCTTGGGGCAAAAAATATACCATGAAGCAGGGACAGCTCTCCATAATGGATTATTTATGGCAACTATTTATGCATTACCTATGTCATTTGCTGGGTGGTTATGGGCCAAAGATATCATTCCCTTTTTTATAGATGATTTGATCGCTACACCACTGACGATTGATTATGCATCTATAATTTTTCTGAGTCTTCTATTTTCAGCTTATAGTTTTGTTTTCCAGGGGTTTTATACAGGAATAGAAAAAACAAAAATTCACATGGTTGTCACAATTATTAGCAATATCATTAATGTATATTTAAACGTTGGTCTTATTTATGGATCAGATGGAGTAAAAACATTTTTTTTAGAAGCTGTTCCTCAGATTTCCTTTATATCCCAACTTTGGCAATGGACTGATTTTCCAGCGCTAGGAGTTAAGGGCGCTGCCATAGCGACTCTTATTGCATCATTATGGATGTCGATTCACTATGGTGTATATCTTTTTTCAAAACAAATTAAAATAAAATTTGCTGTTTTTTCGTTATCTATAAATAGATTAATGATGCATAACCAACTCAGGTTGGCTGTACCTCAAGGGCTCCAAGAAATGTTTATTGCAGTTGGTTGGTCTATGTTTTATAAAATAGTTGGCATGATTGGGCTTGTTGAACTAGCTACAACAGAGCTTTTATTTACCATTATGCATGCTTCTTTTATGCCTGCTTTAGGCGTTGGGCAGGCTTGTTCAACTTTAGTAAGTAAATATATGGGCGAAAAGAAAATTGAAAAATCAGAAACCAGTATTAAAGAATCAATTCGTATAGCAGAATATATTATGGGTGTTATGGGGCTTAGTTTTATTCTATTTCCTGAATACTATTTATTTATTTTTACAGATGATCCAGAAATTATTCGCTTAGGGGTCTTTGGATTAAGAATGATAGGAGCGGTGCAATTTTTAGATGCGATTGGCTTTGTTCTTTGGTTTGCTTTGTCGGGTGCTGGTAATACATTATTTCCTGCTGTCGTAGAGTCTTGTCTCACGTGGGGAGTTGTTGTTTTAGGTAGTTATGTGTTTGGTGTTGTGCTAGATATGGGTTTTACTGCGCCCTGGTTGTTGTTTCCAATTTATATGGGCCTGTTTGCCGGGATTATGATTTGGAAGGTTATGCAAGGAGATTGGAAAGATATTGAAGTTTAATTCAAATACATGATTGTCTTAACTAATCTTTGTAATTTAGTGGCTTGAATTAACGTAATAATTTATGTCTAATATATATAAAGACCCCGATCCCGGAGAAACACAAGAGTGGCTTGAGTCTATCGAAGATGCGTTAGAAGAGCACGGGTATGAGCGTACCCGTCACTTACTAGAAACACTTATTGACTTTGCACAATCAAAGGGCGCGAGGCTCCCATTTAATACTGGAACTCCATTTGTGAATACAATACTCCCAGGACAACAGCCCGAATATCCAGGAGACAGAACAATTGAAAGAAAAATAAAATCAATAGTACGTTGGAATGCAATGGCTATGGTTACAAAAGCGAATAAAGAAACACCTGGTATAGGAGGTCATATATCTACTTATGCATCAGCTGCTACGCTTTATGAAGTTGCTTTTAATCATATTTTTAAAGGAGCTAACCACCCATCTGGATCCGATTTAATATTTTTTCAAGGGCACGCATCTCCGGGTATTTATTCACGGGCCTATATTGAGTATAGATTTAATGAAACCAGCCTTAACAATTTTCGTAAAGAACTATCAAGTGAAGATGGCCTTTCATCGTACCCCCATCCTTATCTTATGCCAAAGTTTTGGCAGTTTGCAACGGTATCAATGGGTCTTGGGCCACTTATGGCAATTTATCAAGCGCGTTTCATGAGATATATGATTGATAGAGGGTTTATGGAAGATACTGGCCGTAAAGTGTTTGCATACTTAGGTGATGGTGAAATGGATGAACCAGAGTCTCTTGGTGCAATTACATTAGCGTCTCGTGAAAATTTAGATAACTTAGTTTTTGTAATTAACTGTAACCTACAAAGGCTCGATGGCCCCGTGCGTGGAAATTCAAAAATTATTCAAGAGCTAGAAGGAGCATTTCGTGGAGCAGGATGGAATGTTATAAAGACTATATGGGGGTCAGAGTGGGATGATCTTTTTGAAAAAGACAAGAGTGGGCTTCTGTTGAAAAGAATAGAAGAAGTTGTAGATGGTGATTTATTAAAATATGTTGTAGAAGGCGGAAGTTATATTCGGAAACATTTTTTTGGAAAATATCCAGAGTTATTATCATTGGTAAAAGATATATCAGATGATGAATTAGGAAAAATGAGGCTTGGGGGGCATGATCCATTAAAAGTATACGCTGCCTACAATGAAGCAATTAACTTTACTGGTGGGCCAACTGTAATTCTTGCCCGCACCATTAAAGGATATGGTTTGGGAGAAGCTGGGGAGGGGCGCAACATTACCCACAACCAAAAAAAGTTAAATGAAGAAGAGCTATTATACTTTAGAGATCGCTTCAATGTGCCGCTTACAGATAAGAACGCAATAAAAGCACCTTTTCATAGGTTTGAAAAAAACAGCGAAGAGTATCAATATCTCCAAAAACGAAGAGAAAGCCTTGGAGGATCAATTCCAGAAAGATCTGAAACATCTCAATCGCTAGCAGTGCCAGATATATCTATTTTTCAAGAACTATTAGAAGGAACGGGAAATAGAGAAATTTCAACAACGATGGCATATGTTCGTTTGCTAACTATATTAACAAAAGACAAAACAATTGGGGATCATATTGTACCAATAATACCCGATGAAGCTAGAACTTTTGGTATGGATCCGCTTTTCAGACAATTAGGTATTTATTCACACAAGGGGCAGGTTTATGACCCTGTTGATTCAAGCCAGTTTTTATATTACAAAGAAGCAAAAAATGGTCAAATATTAGAAGAAGGGATTAATGAAGCTGGGGCGATATCATCATTCATTGCTGCAGGCACAAGCTATAGTAACCACGGTATTAAAATGATTCCATTTTATATTTACTATTCTATGTTTGGTTTTCAGCGAATATGGGATTTTATTTGGGCGGCTGGTGATATGCGCACACGTGGATTTCTTTTAGGTGGAACCGCAGGGCGAACCACTCTTAACGGTGAAGGATTACAGCACCAAGATGGGCACAGTCATCTAGCAGCGGCTGCTACACCGAATATTAAAGCTTATGATCTGGCCTATGCTTATGAGATAGCGGTTGTTGTAAATCACGGTATGATAGAAATGGTTCAAAATGAAAAAGATGTTATCTATTATTTAACGCTAGAAAACGAAAATTATATTCATCCAAGAATGCCACAAGGGGTTCAAGATGATATAATAAAGGGTTTATATAGTTTTCAATCTACAGAAAGCCCAAAGGTCCATTTATTAGGAAGCGGTCCTTTAATGGGTGAAGTCTTAGCGGCTGCAGAATTATTAAAAAAAGATTGGAACATCAACCCAAATATTTGGAATGTGACTAGTTTTAGTGAACTTAGAAGAGAGGCTGAAGACATAGAGAGATGGAACTTAATCCACCCTGAAAAAAAACAGAAAAAATCACACCTTGAAAGTAAGTTAGGTAAACACAACATTCCGACCGTAGCGGTTTCTGATTATGTAAAAATGGTTTCCGAACAAATTGGCCCATATGTTCCTGGTCCTTATTATGCCTTAGGTACTGATGGGTTTGGTAGAAGCGATACCCGAGAAAATCTGCGCCACTTTTTTGAAATAGATCGTTATTATATTATTTTAGCTACTGTACGAGCCCTAGTATTAAATGGTTCTTGTGAGCCTTCAATAGCAACAGATGTAATAAAAAAATATAAAATTAACTCAGAAAAACCCAGTCCAATTACAGTTTAAACATGATAAAAAAAATACTATTACCAGATTTAGGTGAAGGAATTGATACCGCAGAAGTTAGTGAGATTGCTGTTATGGTTGGTGATTCAGTATCTGTTAATGATACGATTTTAGTTTTAGAATCAGACAAGGCATCTATGGAAATTCCCACAGATATAGCAGGAGTTGTGGCTGAAATAGCAGTTCAGGCCGGAGATGAAGTAAAAAAAGGACAGATTTTAATTAAGATTGATGTTTCTAAAGATGAAGAAAAAAACACCAAAACTAAAGAAGAAACACAAGTCCTAAAAGAAGACGATTCTAAGGTGGAGCAGATTATACAGGAGCCACAGCAACCGATTAAAGATGATAATTCATCATTGGGGCACGCATTTGCATCACCCGGGGTAAGGCGTTTGGCTCGAGAATTAAATATAAATTTAGAGATTATAAAAGGCTCTGGTTTAAAAGGGCGTATAACAAAAGATGACCTAAACAGCTATATTAAATTACAAATGGCAATGTCATCGGGCTCGATTTTACAATCTGCGCCAGAAATAGATTTTTCCAAATGGGGAGGTATTGAAACTCAAAAATTAACGCGGATAAAGAAAAGAACAGGAAGCCGACTTCAAAGCGCCTGGAACACAATTCCTCACGTGACTCAATATGATGAAGCTGATATTACCGAGCTAGATTTAATAAGAAAAAAAATGAAAAAAGAAGGTGAAGAAAAAAACATAAAGGTTACATTTTTACCTTTTTTAATAAAAGCGGCTGCGAATGTATTACAAGAAATGCCAATTTTTAATAGCTCACTAGACCATAACGGCGACAATCTAATATTAAAAAATTATTATCATATAGGGATTGCAGTAAACACAGATAGTGGGCTTGTTGTTCCGGTGATTCGAGATGTAGAAAAAAAGTCTATTTTTGATTTATCTACTGAGCTTATGGAAATAAGTAATCGAGCTAGGAATAAAAAATTAAAGCCAGGTGAAATGAAAGGAGGAACCTTCACGGTGTCTAGCTTGGGAGGCATTGGGGGAACGGGTTTTTCTCCAATAGTAAATCCGCCGGAAGTTGCAATATTGGGAATATCTCGTAGTGGGTTGAAACCGGTATATGATTCTAAAAAATCCAAATTTATCCCAAGGTTAATAATGCCTTTTTCATTATCCTATGATCACCGTGTAATAGATGGTGCGGCTGCAGCGACGTTTACAAAGATGTATTCAGAAAAACTTAAAGAAATTGAATTAGAAATAGAGTAATTAGTGTCCGATAAGCAACATGCAGAAATTGTAGTTATAGGATCTGGTCCTGGGGGTTATGCTGCGGCTTTTAGAGCATCGGATTTAGGGAAAAAGACAATATTAATCGACCGAGACCCTGAATTGGGAGGTGTATGTCTTAATCGTGGTTGTATTCCATCAAAGGCCCTTCTTCATATAGCAAAAGTCATAGAAGACGCAAAACAACTAGAGTCAATGGGGGTTGTTTATAAAAACCCAACAATTAATATGAAACAAATTCAAGATCATAAAAATAAAATAGTCTCGCAATTAAATACTGGAATAGCGCAAATGGCGAGAGCAAGAAAAGTTCACACCCTACAGGGGACTGCAACATTTAAATCTAAGACTACGTTAGCAGTGGAATCAAATAAAGGTAATATTGATGTGAGTTTTGATAAATGTATTATAGCTGCTGGTTCACGTTCCGGTTTTATTCCTGGTATTCCACGAGATCATCCATCTCTTTTAACTTCTAGGACGGCTCTAAATTTAGAAGAAGTCCCAGAAAAGCTATTAGTAATTGGTGGTGGAGTTATAGGTTTAGAGTTAGGACAGGTGTATGCCGCCTTAGGTTCAAGTGTTTCTGTGGTAGAGTTCTTTAATGAATTATTACCGGGGGTGGATAAGGATTTAGTAAAACCACTTCATAGAAAATTAAAAAAACAATTTTCATCAATTCAACTTTCTGCAAAAGTGACTAAGATTGATGCGGCAAAAAATGATTTGTTAAATGTAACTATTGAAAATGAAAATGGAAAAGAAGCGAATGTAGAAACATTTAACAAGGTTCTTGTATCAGTTGGTAGAAAACCCAATACAGACTTGCTAAACCTTGAAGTAGCTAATATTAAAGTTAATAAACAAAAATTTATTGAAGTTGATTCTTATCAACAAACATCAACAAAAAACATATTTGCAATTGGAGATATTACTGGGAACCCCATGTTGGCACATAAGGCAACTCATGAAGGTAAAGTTGCGGCAGAGGTTGCATCAGGGCATTCCGCTGTGTTTGATGCTTATGCAATTCCATCTGTTGTTTATACTGAACCAGAAGTTGCCTGGGCAGGATTAACAGAAAGGGAGGCAAAAGCAAAAGACATTCCTTATGAAAAAGGAGAATTCCCGTGGTCTGCTAGTGGTCGAGCTATTGCTATTGGGTCTAACCAAGGCAAAACCAAAATACTTTTTGACCCCGAAACAAAAAAAACATTAGGTATTGGCATAGTTGGCTCTGGAGCAGGCGATATAATTTCTGAAGGAATTTTAGCTATTGAAATGGGTGCCGATGCGGAAGATATAGGTTTAACCATTCACCCGCATCCAACACTGGGAGAAACTGTAGCAGCCGCAGCGGAATCCTATTCTGGTACAATTACTGATTTATATATACCTAAGAAAAAAAGAGATTAGAATGAAAATAAGAGCCCTATTAAGTTTAGTTGTTTTATCAGTTTTGGTTTCTCAAGGCGTAGCCCCGAATGTTAATCAAGCGGGATTACAGACAAAACAACCAGAACCTCCTAAAATAAAATCCATGGAAGATGTATTAAAAGGTAAAAAAGAAATACCCGGTTTATTTACGCTATATCAAGATACATCTAATGGAAAACTATATATGTTAATCAAAGAAGATCAAATTGGTAAAGAATGGATTCATTTTGTCCACGGTTTAAACGGTCAAATTAATGCGGGAGTATTTAAAGGGAGTTATCGAGGGGCAAGGGTAATTAAGTTGAATAAATATTTTAATAGAATTGATTTTGAAATACAAAACAACTCTTTTTGGTTTGACCCAGAAAATCCGCTTAGTAGGGCATCGGATGCCAATATAAGCACAGCTATTTTAGCATCATCATATATCCTTGCAAAAAAGGACAAGACGTTTATAATCGGCATAGATGATGTTTTTTTAACTGAATCGTTACACCAAATTTCACGAGGTTTTATTCCTGGGGGCGTAAATAAAAACCCTTTTAAAATGGGTCGGCTAATAAAAAATAGAACGAAATATAACTCTATAAAAAATTATCCAGAAAATACAGATATATCAGTTCAGTATGTATATAGCAACCCAACACCAACAAATTGGGGCTCCGACCCCGGTTTAACAGATCCACGTTCTGTTAATGTTACAATTCAGCACAGCTTTATTCAGATGCCCGTTAATGATTTTGTCCCAAGATTTGAAGATCCTAGGGTTGGGTATTTTACTACTCAAGTTACAGATATGACATCAGCAAAAGACGTAACCCCTTATAGAGATTTGATTCATAGGTGGAATTTAGTAAAAAAAATACCAGGTCCTGACTTATCAGAGCCGATTGAGCCAATTGTTTGGTGGATTGAGAATACAACACCTCACGAGTTTAGAGATGCTATTCAAGAAGGTGTTTTAGCCTGGAATAAGGCTTTTGAAAAAGCGGGTTTTGAGAATGCGATACAAGTAAAAATTCAACCAGATAATGCTGATTGGGATGCTGGCGATATTCGATATAATGTTCTTCGATGGACTTCTTCCCCTACCCCTCCTTTTGGTGGTTACGGACCTAGCTTTGTTAACCCTAGAACAGGGCAAATTTTAGGGGCAGATATTATGCTCGAGTATGTTTATTTTACAAACCGAGTGAAATATGAACAATTAAATAAAGCCATCGGTGCACCTGGTGATTTAGCTACCGAAAAGTTTTGTTTAGACAGTGATTATTTACAACAAGGAAACCTTTTTGGGATGACAGTTCTGGGCGATTTAGAGGGTTTTTCTCCCTTAGCGCAACACAGGCTTATTTATGAAAGCCTTGTTAAGCTTACACTTCATGAAGTTGGTCATACAATTGGATTAAATCACAACTTTTACGCTAGTCACTTACATAGTCTTCAAAATATTCATGATCGTAATATAACAGAGCCCATAGGGCTTACATCGTCTGTTATGGATTATGTACCCGTTAATGTGAATAAAGATACAAAACATCACGGGCAGTTTTATTCAACTACTCCAGGGCCATATGATATTTGGGCTATTGAATTTGGATATACGCCATCCGTAAATGATCCTATATCTGAGAAATATCGATTAAAAGAATTGTTATCTAAATCTACAAAAAATGCATTAGGGTTTGGGAATGACGCAGATGATATGCGTTCTCCCGGGTATGGTATAGACCCAAGAATAATGATAGGCGACATGAGTGATGATCCAATGGGCTATGCTCAAGATAGAATGGAGCATGTACGAGCCCTATACAAAGACTTGCGTACGAGATATGAAAATGAAGATGAGTCCTATCATGCGTTTACTGATGCATTTAACATATTAAATAGAGAGTATGCATCTTCAGCCGATATAATATCTCGCTTTATTGGTGGTGTTTATATGGATAGATCAATGGTGGGTCAGGAAGGGAGAAAAAAGCCATTCACTCCGGTTCCAGAAACTCAACAAAAGTGGGCAATGACACTATTAAAAAAATATATTTTTTCTCCTAATGCCTTTGATGTTCCAGAAAAGCTTTATGACTATTTAATGTTTGAGAGGCGAGGATTTAGTGGTACCAATGATCCAAAAATACATGATAAAATTTTAGGTATTCAAAAACGAGTATTAAATCAACTGTTACATCATAACCTTTTAAAACGGGTTACAGATACCCAACTTTATGGTAATAATTATACATTAAGCGACATGATGATAGATTTAACTGAAGCATGCTTTTCATCTGATATGTCAACAAATGTAAATACAATTAGAATTAATCTTCAAACAGAATACACAAACAGAATTATTAACATAGTGCATAATAAAGGTAAAATTAAATATGATCACATTACTGTTGCCACAGCATATGAAAATTTAAATAGAATAAAAAAATTAGTGTCTAAATACAATGGTGTGGATGAACCAACAAAGGCCCACAGGAAACATTTAATATATTTAATAGATAAAGCATTAGATACTTAAACTGTAAATCTGCAATGAAAGGAATCGTTTATGAAAAAACTATTATTGATATTTTGTATTATTACAATCAGTTGCTCTTCAAAAACTAAACCCATGAAACACCCACTCGATAAGTCTCAAACACGGACTGTAACATTAGAAAATGGAGTGAAGGTCTATCTTTTATCGGACCCCAAATTTAATGTATCTGCCGCATCGATGTCTGTAGAAGTGGGCTCGTTAGATAACCCAAATGAAAGAGAAGGGTTAGCTCATTTTTTAGAGCACATGTTATTTCTGGGAACTAAGAAATATCCTGATGTGGATGAGTACTCAACTTATCTAAAAACTTTTGGTGGTTATTCAAATGCATATACTGCTCCAGACCATACTAACTATCAGTTTCAGGTATTGCCAGATGGATTTGAAGGTGCGCTAGATCGATTTGCACAGTTTTTTATAAGCCCACTTTTTACAGAAGAATACACAGCTAGAGAAGTCAATGCGGTGAATTCGGAACATCAAAAAAACATAATGAGCGATTATTGGAGGCAAAGAAATGTAGCTAATCAATTTTTAAAAGAAGGGCACCCTCTTAAAAAGTTTTCAACCGGAAGCCTAGAAACATTAGGTGATATTACAAGGGATGAGTTATTAGAGTTTTATAATCAACATTATAGTGCAAACAGAATGGGCTTAGCTCTTTTAAGCACTCATTCATTAGATCAAATGGAAACATGGACACGACAATATTTTTCTAATATTGCAAACCATAATCTAGATCGTAACAGTTATGATGCTGAATTATATGATAAAAAAGAATCTTTTCGCTTAATACAAATAGAGCCAGTAAAAGATCTTAGGGATTTAGAAATTAGTTTTGCTTTACCGGGGACAAGAGACATGTATACTAGTAAACCAGGTAGGCAATTAGGATTTATTTTAGGACATGAAGGCAAGGGAAGTCTTCTTTCTTATTTAAAAGATAAAGGTTTTGCGATATCTCTTAGTGCATCAGCTGGGGATATAGCTAAAGAATTTTCAGCGGCTACTATACGTATTGGTTTAACCCCAGCTGGACAAGAAAACTATAAAGAAGTCATTAAGGCAACCCTGGATTATATAGAATTAATGAAAAAAGAAGGTCACCAATTACATGTATTTAATGAATTAAAAACGATGTCTGAATTGGAAGAAATTTATGCCAATAAAGGCGAAGGAATGTGGCGCGCAACTCAATTAGCCAATGAAGCAATGATGTACCCCTTAGATGTTGCAGGTCGAGTTAACTATATATTAAATGATTCAACGCCGAACCAATATGAAAATCTGTTAACATATTTATCCCCAGATAACATGATGGTGACTTTATTGGCTAAGGGTGTTGATACAGATAAAGAAGAACAGCATTATAAAGCATTATATTCGTACACAGAAGACAGTCAGTTTTATAGAGAGTTAATAAATCCATTACCCCGCCCAGAATATATGTTAGCATCGGTAAATCCATTTATCCCTAAAGCCGCGTCTGTTCCTAAAAGAAAAATAAAAGAAAACATAAAACCGGATTTAATAAAATCAGGAACAGGCTCAAAAATTTATTTTGCTGCAGATCATGAGTTTTTAAGGCCTAAGGGAGTTTTGGATTTTAAAATTCTTTTATCTGATAATGTGATGAGTGTGACACATCGTGTTTATTCAAAAATATATGCTGCATGTGTTAATGAATCATTAAATGAGTTGGGATATCCCGCAAAACAAGCGGGACTTAATTATGCATTTCGTGAAGGCTACGAAGGTTTTTATTTAAGCATAAGTGGGTATTCGGAATCTGCCATAACGTTATATAAAATGATGTTAGAACATATAGTTGATTTTAATATTACAGATGAACAATTCAATGCAATTCAAGACAAGATTGTTCGAGATTATCAGAACTTTTCTCTATCTGATGCACACCAGCAGACGCGGGACAAAGGTGCGGATATTTTCCAGAATATCAAATATAGTTGGGAAGAGAGTCTCCCGATTGCCCAGGAAGCAACTTTATCTAAAATAAAAGATTATGGGCGTAATATTTTTAAAGAAACATATGTAGAAGGTTTGGTTTATGGTGATTTTAAACAATCTGATGCAAATAAAGCGTATCAATTATTTCAAGAAGCGACAAACACAAATGGCATAGAGCGCGCACAAGCTTTTGATCTAAAATATTTAGAACAGAATCAACCAGAAGACATACAGCTTGTTGGAAAGCTTTCTGTAAATAACTCCTGCTTCTATCGTGAATATGTGTTTGGTGATGACAGCCCCGAGATGCGAGCAAAGGCAACGGTGATTAGTCAGGCGCTTCAACAGCCATTTTTTACTGAAATGCGAACAAATCAACAACTGGGTTATATAGTTTGGTCTTATACCAGAGCAAGAGATGAAACACATTATATGAGTTTTGTAATTCAATCAGGGGCTTTTACAGCGGATGATGTAGATCAAAGGGCGGATACATTTATTAATTCTACTCCAGAAATATTGGCATCGTTAGATGATGAGACCTTTAAACAATTAATAGAGTCTTCTATAGAACAATTAGAAAAAAAATCAATGAGCATTAGTGAACAGGCTAGAAAATTTAAAGGTCTTATTTTTGAGCATGACGCAGATTTTGAACGAGATCAAAAAACCATTTCGGCATTACAAACAATAACAAAATCTGATGTTGTTGATCTTTTTTCAAGAACCATTAATCAGGATTCTCGTAAAATGGTTAATTGTTTAATGTTTGCACAGCAACACAATAATCCAACTGGAGTAAAAAGTTCTTTTGCTGATTTGACAGCATGGAAATCATCTAAAAGCTATAAATAAAAACTGGTTATGGTGAAAGATGTTATTTTAATAGCAGCGGTAACAGTTGATGGTTTTATAGCTCGACACAGTCATGAAAAAATTAGATGGTCTAAAGACTTAAAACTTTTTAAGGAACAAACAATGGGTTTCCCAGTAATTATGGGTTCCAATACTTATAATACCTTAGCTAAAGAATTAGATGGTCGAAAAACAATTAAAATTCATCGCCAAGATGATCCGGGTGCCACGTTAGAACAAATTAACACAGAGCGATGCTTTATTATTGGTGGTGGAAAAACCTTTGCTAGTTTTTCTCCCTACCTCACCCATCTTTATATTACCCCACACCCACTAGTATTTGGGGTTGGTGTCCCCCTCTTTGATGGTAAAATAAATGAACTCAATCTTTCTTTGGATAGATATATCATTGTAAATCATAAAGAAGGAATTATTCAATATCAATACAAGGTTTTATGATTATCTATAAAATTCGCATTGTAGTTTTGTCTATTATTATTTCTTTTGTGTATTCGCTGGATGTCTATAGTGGCGGGAAGCTCTCTAGTGATCAAGCGGGGATAGATATTGAAAACTATGATCTAAAATTAAGGGTCGACCCATACAAAAAAACCATTATTGGTAAGGCCGTTATTGCGTTTATATTAATTGATAGAGTAAATAAAATTGAGATTGATTTATTAAATGCTTATCATGTTTCTGGTGTGGCTATTAATAATATGAATTTATCTTTTTCGCATAAAGACCATAAGCTTTTTATTGAAAACCCCAATTTAAAAATTTTTAAAAAACATACATTGGAAATAAAATATGGTGGTAAACCTCCGATAGCAATTAAGCCTCCTTGGGACGGCGGGTTCACATGGGAGACCAGTGAAAATGGACACCCTTGGGTGGCCGTTTCATGTCAAGCTAATGGTGCATATATATGGTTTCCATGCAAAGAGCACCCAAGCGATAAAGCAAACGGGCTTGATCTTTATATTACGGTTCCAGACCCTTTAAGTGTGGCGGGTAATGGATTATTACAGTCTGTTACACCAGAAGAAGACAATTGGTCTACTTGGCACTGGAAAACAGAATACCCGATTAGTGCGTATAATGTGAACTTTACAGCTGGCTATTTTGAGGTAGTTGAGCGTACGGGTTATATTCTAGATAAACCGTTAAAAATGGTTTATTATGTTTTACCTGAAAAAAGTAATGGAGCAGACCAATTATTAAAAGACGCAGAAATGTATTTAAATTTTTATGCTAAACATTTTGGCCAATATCCCTGGATTAAAGAAAAGTTTGGTTTGGTGCACACACCATATTGGGGCATGGAGCATCAAACAATTAATGCTTATGGGAATGATTATAAAAAAACAAAACTGGGATATGATTTTTTAATGTTTCACGAAATGGGACATGAATGGTGGGGCAATTATTTAAGTGTAGCAGACTGGTCTGACTTTTGGATTCATGAAGGGTTTGACACTTATGCTGAAGCTCTTTTTGTTGAAGAAAAATACGGTGAAGAAGCATCAAAGAACTTTATTAAAAACCGATATAAAAAAAACATTCAGAACAAAAAGAGCGTTGTCCCCCCCCTTAATACATCCACAAAGTATAAAACAGATAATGATGTATATTATAAAGGAGCCCACATTCTTCATACACTTCGCTACCTCATAGGAGAAGATGTTCTCCGAGAGAGTCTAAAAGAGTTTATTAATATGCCTAAGGAATTGCCACAGAATCAGACATCTACGAAAGAATTTATTTCCTTAATTAATGAAAATTCAGAGAAAGAGATACAGTGGTTTTTTGATCAATATTTATATAAGAGCGCACTACCGACGTTAATGATAGAAAAAGAGTTTATTAAGGACAAACAATATGTTGATCTCTGGTGGGAAGATGAAGGATTTATTATGCCTCTTGAAATTTCTTATCAATCATTTGATGGCATGCGTGTACGGAAATTAGAATTAAGAAACTCACCAACTAGGATAGCTATACCAGCAACATCAAAATTAATTATTGACCCCGATGGGTGGTTGCTCTATCAAAAAAGAGAGATATAGCTTAATGAAAAGAAATCAGATAGTAATTATTATAAGTATTTGCATAATTGTTATTTTTGGCTTTTTGCGCTGGTTAAATCATCCACTTCCTCAATATACGGGTTTAAAAATTATTCCTGAACTCATTGACTCTGTTGATGTTTTTACTGATAATTATGGAGTCCCTCATGTTTTTGCACAAAATGAAGATGACCTGTTTTTTATTGCTGGATATATTGCTGCTACGGAACGTCTTTTTCAACTTACAACGGTTGCCCTTGCTGTGCGTGGAGAATTATCACATACATTTGGAGATGATTTTATATCATCAGATATTTATTTGAGAACATGGCGCATTCATGATACCGCTACCAAGATAGTTAATGCTATGAAACCTGAAAATAAAAGAATATTTGATACTTTTTGCGCTGGTATTAACAAAAGAATTGATGAAGTAAAACATGATCCACCCATTGAATTCAAAATTTTAGGAATAGACCCACCATATTGGGATCCAACAATAGTCGCCGGTTATGCAAGAATGATGGCACATGAAATGCAGGGATCATGGAAATCTGAGATAGTATTTGGTGCAGTTGCATCCTATTTTAAAAAAGAAAAATTAATAGAGTTAATACCGGGAGATGAAAATTTCACGCAAACGATATCTCAAAGCTCTATGAAAAATTTAAAGCCGGTATTTGATAAGATTTTAGCCAATGAGTTTGATGTTAGAAGCATCTTAGGAGATCCAAGTGCAGATATTGGCTCTAATAATTGGGTGGTTTCTGGTGAATTAACAGAGTCTGGCAAGCCTATTCTTGCCAATGATCCACACTTAGCTTTTACTCAGCCACCTCGCTGGTTTGAGATACACATAAAAGGAGGAAGGTTTAACACATCCGGAGTTTGTATTGCGGGGATACCAATTCCAGTTATTGGACAAAATGAAAATGTGGCATGGGGGTTTACAAATAGCATGGTAGATGATGTAGACTTTTTCATTGAAACCTTAGATCCGAATGACTCGACTCAATATTTATGGGGCAATGAATGGCGTAAGATTGTATTTGTTGAAGAAAAAATTTCTAGAAAAAATGGTACAGACACGACAATAACTATCCGTATGACACACCATGGCCCAATTATTAGCGATATTCATCCCCTATTAAAAAAGAGTGATGTTGCAATGTCCATGTCTTGGACTGGACACTGGATTACAACAGAAATGGATGCTTGGATAAAACTAAACACTATGGAAAACTGGGATGATTTTACTAAAGGGGTTGAGCTGTTTGGCGTGCCGGGTCAAAATATTGTTTATGCAGATACGGAAGGGAACATTGGTTGGCGGCCCGCGGTATTTATCCCAATACGAAAACAAGGATCAAGTTTAGTTCCAAGACCTGGGGACGATCCTTCTTACGATTGGAAAGGCAAAGTCCCCTATAATGAAATGCCCTTTTTATATAATCCGCCAAAACAGTATATATCAACAGCTAACAATAAAACAATTGATGATAGTTTCCCATATTATATAAGTGGTCTTTGGGCAGACCCAAGTAGAGCAGAGCAAATTGTTAGGCGTTTAGATACATTAGAAAAGATCAATGTTCATGATATGAAGTCTATCCAACTAGATGTTACATCTCCTTTTTCTGAGTTTGTTGTCCCTTATTTGATAGATGTTGAAACGGACGAGGATGAGGGAAATCTTAAGCGAGCATTTCAGTTTTTGAAAGAATGGGATTTTGTAGAAGATATTGATTCAGAAGCGACCCTTATTTTTCACTCGGTGCTTAGAAACCTCACCTTGAATATTTATGGAGATGAATTTGCGTTACTTGGTGATAATTATTTAGAAGCATACACCAGTTTAAAATACCTAGTACATCGAAGGTTGCGAGATGTATTAAAGAGCGGTAATTCATCTTGGATAGATAATATTAATACACGAGACAGAAAAGAATCTTTAAATGAAATAATTCGGCTTTCGATTAAAGATGCTATTCGAGAATTAGAAGACTCTTATGGGGATAATATTTCAAATTGGAAATGGGGAGATGCACATTCTGTAACTCATAAGCATATGCTTTCTAAGATAAAAATCATTAATTGGTTATTTAACCTTGAAGTTGGCCCCTTTCGGTCTGGCGGGTCAGATAAGACACCCAATGCGGGAGGATATTCTTTTAATCGACCTTATAAACAAACATCAGGTGCGTCTATGCGCAGGATCGTAGATTTTAATAATATGAATGAAACACAGTTTATTATTCCCACAGGACAGTCTGGGATTCCATCTAGCCCCCACTATAAAGATCAGGCTGAGATGTATCGTAAAGGTTTATACCGTACGACATATTTTGATGAAGACTATATTCGAAATAGTGATCAATTCAGACATATGAAATTTTTACCGTAAACCATGTTGTTATCGTTAATAGTTGTACCGGTTTTATTTTTTTTGATTCACCACATCTATTATTGGGAAGCAAGAAAAACAAATTTACCGCCAAAGTTTATGGCGCATCGCGGGATAAAACATCATTCACCAGAAAATACAATAGCATCTTTTCAGGATGCGGTAAGCTCTGGGTTTTCTGGTATTGAATTCGATATTGTATCGACCAAAGATGAAAAATTAGTTTGTTCTCATAATTTTGATTTAGAACGAGAGACAAATGGAATCGGTTACATCAATCAACAAGTTTGTGAAAAAATAAAAAACATAAAAACAGGGATTTATTCTCATCCAAAGAATATTCAAGATTTGCCATCTTTTGAAGCGGTTATTGATTCTATTCCGGAACATATTTTTTTAAATATAGAAATTAAAACGTTCCAATTATTTGATCTAAGTGCGGCAAAAATTTTGGGAAAAACCCTTTTAGAACAAAAGCTTCGCCATTCATTTATGGTGTCTTCTTTTAATCCATTGGTTATTGCTTATTTTAAGATATTTTACCCAAATGTATCGGTTGGGTTTTTATTGCAAAATCCGGAGTGGTCTTGGATGATACATATTATTCACCCAGACTATTTACATTTAAGGTGTGATTTAATCAATGATGATTTTTTAGAATTATGTCGCCGTCACAACCTTTTAATTAATCTTTGGACAGTAAATTCTCAAGCAGGAATTCAATGGTGTAAAAAGAATAAAATTATGTCTATTATCACGGATAATTCAAAGGCCTTACACTATTAAATTATAGATGAAAAAAATATCTGTTACAGATTTAAAACAAAAACTAGTTCAAAAAGAAGATTTTCTATTTATTGATGTGCGTGAAAAAGATGAATTAGCCATCGCATCTATTGATGGCGCGACACATATCCCTCTCATGACCCTTCCTCAGAAAGTAGAAGAATTAGACAAAACAAAAGAAATTGTTATTATGTGTCATAGCGGTGTGCGCTCCGCTCAGGCCTGTTTGTATTTGGACACTCTTGGATTTGATACATATAATGTAGAAGGGGGCATTCATGCATGGTCTAAAGATGTTGATTCTAAAGTTAAAATGTATTGAATAGAGATTGAGAAACGTATATATTTAAATTATAACTGGAAATCAACTACTGCGATTTCTATAATTAATGAGAGGTAAGCGGCATGAGAGCAGCATTTTTAATATTAGTTTTTTCTATTTTATGTGCACAAGACACCAAGACACTAACATTAAAATCCGGTGATAAAATATCGGGCCAGGTTGTGGATGAGACAGAGACAACCATTACTATTATTAATCCACTAATGGGTCAAATGACCATTAATAAAAGTGAATTAAAACAAGAGACCATTAAATTGACAACCAATGATGGAGATGTTGTGCAGGGGCTCGTTATTGAGAAAACAGAATCTTATTTTAAATTACAGACAGCGTTTGGTGAGGTGACTATTCCCACGGCGGAAATAAAAAATATAGGCGACTCACCAAAACCGAAAGGCGGTGGTTTAAAACCAAAAAGAACAATTTTTGGGATGAGATGGGAAAAGGAATATACCGAAAATGATGAATGGTATTTTAGTAAAGAGCGACTCATGGATGTTTGGTTTGACCCTACAGGTTATACAATAGAAAAGAATAAATTTTATCTAAGTGGTTTATCATGGGGCTTTGGCTTAACGGACCGGATCCACATTACGAGTCGTTGGACAAACTATTTTTGGCAAGATTTTAATATTCGGCCAAAATGGAATTTTTATAAATCAGGCAATCTAGAGTCACAAAGTGCAATAGCAGTTGGTGTCCACTTACACACACGAGGGCTTCCAGGCCGTTATGTTTATGTTGATGATAGAGAAACTTATTGGGACTTAAGTAATCCACAATATGATGAGGATGATAATTTTATAGGTTATGAAGATTCCACCTTTATTAAAGAACCTGGTTGGGTAAACCTAGGATCAAAAAGACAGTTAGTAGACGATGATTGGGATGATCAAGAAAGATATGAATATACCGAGTTTTTTGATTCTTCTGAACCTTGGTTTGATGTATTTGGAGCTTATACTTTATCAAAAATGAGAGAAGGTGGGAATGGCCGGTTTAATACGACGATTGGGGCTAGTGCAACATATTATCCCGATGTAGATCTTGCGCCAAGATTTTTTGCTGCTATCGATATTGATGTAACAAGAAATATAAAAGTATTAGGTGAAGTTTTTTATGATGAGTATTACCCAGAGTTATTAGATCGAGAAGACAGATTACCAATGAAGAGCCCTATCCACTTTGACTTTGGTTTTTTAACAAATAAAATTGGTTTGGATGATAACTTTTGGATTGGATTACACTTTCAACAGCCTTTTATAACTTTTTACTGGAAATTTTAAGATAAAAATAATGAAAAACATTCGCCTTATTCAGATAGTGCTGGGGGTCATTATTAGTTTTTATATGACTGGTTGCACTGATGCCCAACGTCCTGAAAAATTTTCACCGATGGAGTTTAAAATAGATGAATCGGTTCTTTCAGATTCAAAAACAATATTTAATGAGTTCAGTATACAATTGCCAAAAATATTTAATCAGTTGGACTCGAGTTTACTTCAAGAGATAAAAGTTGTAATGGAAAAACAACAAGTTAGTCATATCATAGAACCTAGGGTTGTAGATATCTATACAGATTCATTAAATAATTCTATAATTTTTTCATCTCTTAATGAAAAATCTCTCTTATTGAAACTGGAAGATGAGTTTTTAATACAAATTAGAGAAAGGTATGAAGATAAATTTAATCTTTCTTATTTTACTATTAACGGTATTCCAGTTATCTATTATCAGCTCTATAATGATCAGTCGGTTAACTTAAAAATATTTCTTTTAGACCATACAGGTTTTCAGTTAGATTTTGTTATTAAAAACAATCGATATCGAGAGTATTCAAAATTGATTGAATCCTCTATTGGTACAATAAAACGTAATAATACCAAGGAGAATAACTAATGCGTAATCTTAAGTTAATGCTAATCGCTTGCTGCCTATTTTTAGTTGCTGCATGTGCATCGCATACACACGTAGTTGGTAATGGTCCTCAAACAGGTGAAACTGTCGAAGCTAGACAGTTTTATATTTTGTTGGGCTTGTATCCTCTAAATGACATTGGTCCGTTTAAGTCAGTTGACACAGCGGCAATGGCTGGTGGAGCAAGTAACTATTCTGTCACTACAGAGCAAAATGTTGTAGACTTTATTATTTCTAGTCTAGGAAGCTATGCTCTTGGAATGAGATCTAGAACAGTTACAGTTACTAAATAGTTACAACTACGTTACTATTAAAAAAGCCATCAAATGTTTGATGGCTTTTTTTTTGCAATTACGTCCATTTAATAAAAAATATTATTTGATTAATGATAATATGGATTAATATTTCCAATATGAATAGAACGATAAAAACATTTATTTCGCTGCCGATGGCATTCTTATTATTTATGGGTCAAATTCATATTGATGAGCATTCTAGTGATCATATTGATGGTTATAATATTTGCAATATTGATTGTGAAAATGGGGACCATCATTTTATTACTCATGAATGTGAAATATGTATAATTCAAAATAATAAAATTATCGTTCAATCTTTTTTTAAGTTTTCGCAAGATGACAGCCAAAGAGACCTCTTTCCTATAGTTCCCTTTCACAAACATTTATTTTCTAATTTAAATACAGATAGTCGTGCTCCACCAAATATTATGTAATCAATAATACAGCAATTCACTGCTAGTTGATATAGCAGTACACATTATACAAACATAAATATTTTAGGAAAACTATTATGCAAACCACATTATTTAGCTCAATAAGAGCAAACACAGTTTTATTATTATCCAGCATGCTGTTATTTACAGTCGGCTGTGAAGAAGAGCATGGCGACGACCATTTGGAAGCACACGGCTTTATACTTGAAAACGCCGGAGAAGAAGTATACAGGCAATTAGAAGGTGAAGTTTCGGGTAGTGTGCCGTCTATTAGTGTTGGTGAGACATTGGAACTTACTGTTCACTTTCTTGATCATGATGGTGATGAAGTAGAGCATGATGAAGATCATGATGAAGACGAAGGTTCATTATCAATCACCGTAGCTGATGCGTCAATCGCAACCGTTACACCCGAAGAACATGATGATGCTGATGCCGATGAACATGAAATGGCACTAGAAATTGTAGGTATAGCTGTAGGATCAACATCTTTCACGTTAGCATTAATGCATGGAGAAGACCATGCTGACTATACAGCAACAAATAGTGTTTCTATTACTGTAACAGCAGCAGGTAACTAAATATTACCTAGAATACTACTATATGTCTTGGGGTTTTTGTAATCCCAGGGCATATAGTTATTATATTTTAATGTTATTTAAGATAATAAATAATTTTATTAAATCTGGGCTATGTTATGTAATCATATCCAATGGATTTATTGTAGATATAGACCATCAAGATTCGAATGTAAAATATGGCGTCTGCAATGTTGATTGTAAAAATAAAAAACATCATCAATCATTACATAAATGTGAAAAATGGAAAGATAAACAAGAAACACTTCATACTGTAGCACCTAGTAATATTTTTGTTCATGATATAGAATTGGTCTTTCCAATTACAAATATCAATAAAAAGAATTCTCCAACTCCTTTTAATTTATACAGTCGCCCACCGCCTTCCTTAATATAACCTAATTAGTTTCGACCTTGCTATTTAAAGCAGGATTATATATCATAATTCATTTTATAGAGGCATAAAATGCTACTTTTACTTTTGCGCCACATACATAAGTATTTGGTTTTATTTCCGATCATTGGATTGCTGTTTTCACAGCAAGCATCCATTACGGGTGTTATTATTAGTGATAATGATCAAACACCGATTCATGGTGCTAATATTTATATAAAAAAACTCGATGTAGGTACTGCATCTCGAGATGACGGAAGTTTTATACTAGATAATTTGCCAAATGACTCATTATCCTTAACAATTTCTATGATAGGATTCAAGGATGT
>MDTC01255678.1_pt1 | contig 23489 bp, 37 predicted proteins | sample 811181 | NCBI WGS metagenome assembly MDTC01 (sample SAMN05326644, study PRJNA326480) | marine metagenome | isolation source: seawater | place: Pacific Ocean: North | collected 2011 | reverse complement strand
GTCTGTGCCATCTCAACAATGGGCAGATTTCTGAGCAGAATAGTATGCGTCAGACCAGGCACATTGATGCCCTCAGACAGAATAGAATAGTGGAAGATTACAAACTTACGATTGTCATCAGCACCCCACTCTTGCAGCGTGGTGAAGAACTCTTCGCGACCAACTTTCTTGTCATTGATGATAGCACCAAACTTGCTGGTGATGTGCATCACGTCATAACCTTGAGTGTAAAAGTAATCGAGAATATCTGTGTGCCCAAGCATATTGCCAAGGATCTTGCTAGATGGTGCTGCCACCAACACTTTAGGATTCTGACTGTCATCGAGTTGCTCAAACATATCACGCAAGTTGTCAGCATCAACCTCGTGTGCGTTGTGCTTATTACGGACACGATCGGTCTCGAAAGGCACAACTTTAGGAGGGACGATTGCACCTGCTTTGATCAACTCTTGTGCAGGCACATTGCAGAGGGTGCCACCATAAACATCGCTGTTATTCATTCCGCGAGCAACACTCACACCGCGACCAGTGCGCGGAGTTGCTGTGAAATAGTAGCGACGTTTGGCATACTGAGCAACAGCAAATACACTCTTAAAGAAGTGTTTGCCTGTGGCATTGTGTGCCTCATCATAATAAATGGTATCAATATCAATGCCACTCTCTACAACACGGTGCAAAGAATGATAAGTGGTGAATATAATGCAGGACTCAGATGCTGCTCGCGCAGTGTTAGCGAAGAGAGCAATCTTTTCGGGTTTAGTGCTACTGAAGTGATGTGTTTCACCACTGTGAGCATGACAAACATGTGTCCAAGTAGAAGACACAAACTGCATGAATTCTTCGCACAATTGATTAGCGAGAAGAATGCGGGGAGCAACAACAACTGTGGTGCTACCTTGTGCAGCACGAGCAACACAATCAGCGATCATGATGTAAGTTTTGCCGCCACCAGTAGGCACAATGATTTGACCACAATCGTTGCTTTGCATTGCATCGAAAGCACGTTGTTGATGGGGGCGGAGTTGCATTGCTTGTTTGTCGATAATTAAGTATTGCACGGATGACCGTGCAGGTCAAGTGATAGTGGACAGTTTACTAATCGGACAAAGGTGATTGTTTGCGGCGAAACACTACCTCTCCATTAATAATATCTTTGAGATAATTGGTTAGATTCTTATCTGTATTTTCTGCACATTTCGTCGTATCCTGCTCCGACTGGGAGTTGTTTGCAGAGTCGTTGTTGTCTTTCATCTTGAATGTTTGAAACAGCGTTGATAGCGTTGATGCCAATGTTGGCACCAATGATGACTACAATAGCAGCAAGAAAGATTCTCATGATGTAAGAAAGAATAAAATTAACAGTAGCAGGGCATATACTCAGACTGAGGCATTTTGTCGGTGTGGTAGTCAGTAACTGTTGCACCGCTAGCGATACGCTCTGCCCACTCATTGCGTGCGCTAAGTGATGTCACAGTGCTGTAAGACTTAGCACCATTCTCAATGAATGTCACACGCTTGTTAAAACGTTTGATCACAACTTTCATGCCTTTGACTTCATCTGCCTCAGCAATAAATGCCTCAGGGAAGAAATCAACAATACAGACGGAGTTGGTGAGTTGCATTTGCTCTCGTTTCTTTGACTCTTTAATAATACACGAAAACAGAGGCAGCACAACCACTAGTGTGCCACCTCTTTGACTGTCACAATTTTCCTCCTACAACTCCAGAATTTATCACTCTAGTGTAATCTTTCAACGTGCCATCTTGTTCGCATTTAAGGTGCCAACGTGTCATGGTGATAACACCATCCTTTGTGCCACCAGTCAACATATTTCGCCCATCTTTTGTCATTGTTGAGTATAATCCAAACCTAGTTTCCCAAACATAAAATACATCATCAACCAATTCTGCACCCTCTGGTACAACAACTGTTTTTTCTTTATTTTCATTTGTAGTAGGGGTAGTGTCAGTCATAGAGGGTGCAAGTAAAAATTATCAGTTTTGTAAAGTAAAGTTATTCAGGAAGATAAACTCATATTCTCCATCTTCAGGGTCTCGCTCATCAACAATCCACTCAGAATATACTGCTTTCATGTCATCGATGTTGTCATTATCTGCTGCTGTTTGCAAACACTGCAACAGAGTTTCTGACATATTGTCGATGCAATACTCTCGCTCTAGATTCATGTCCATGGTCAAGTGAAATTAGTTAGTGAATGGTAGACTGCTTCGATGTGCATGTTGCCCTTGAAGTATCCTGCCACGATAACACATAACGTGGCAAAGATGCAACCGAGAAACATACAGACGTGAGGAATGTTATTACCTGATGTAGAGGTATCCTCCTGCCCAGTCACATCGTTTGAGGCATTCTTCTCGGGAGTTGTCATTAACTAGATTATAACGAATGATTTTTGCAGGTGCTTTCCATGATGCTGGTTTATATACATCACCAGTGTTTTTGTCGATGAATGCATGAACGGACTGGGATCCACTTCCATGCATACGATGAATAATTTTGATATACTTTCGACCAGTTTCAGTATAAAACTCATGGTCAACACCTTGAGTGTCAATCTCATGAATTTTGCGAATATGATAAGCACGCTCGTATTCTTTATCACCTTTGAAACTATCACTTTCGATGTGATCAATTGCATTGCCATGATAACGCAACTGCTCATACTTCACGTTTTCATAGAGAGCACCACAAAGGGTGATTGCGTGTTTTTGGATGTCAGCGACCATTTGATCTTTCATTGGTTTGGTTTCACAGAATTCAGCGAATGTTGCCATCAGAAAGGGTTGCTCCAGTTGTTGTATTGATTCATGGTAATGTCACCTTCTTTGCAAAGCATGTCGGTGTAATCATTCCATGATTCACGCTTAGCAATCGTGTCAGTTTTGAGTGAAGGATTCTCAATAGTTGCCACCTTCCAAAGATAACGGAATTGATCGAGAACTTGTGCTTTAGTGTGGCGCATGGTGTGTTTCCTTTGACTCTTATAGAATACACGAGAACCGACCCGTTTCAACCAAAAGTGGACACTTAGGCAGGTGTCACATCCCATTCGTCGGTTGGCACAATTGTTTTAATTATGTGCTCAACATTGTCAATGCCGTATACAACAACTGATTGTGTTGATGTAAATCCATTGACTTTCTTTTGGCGCTTCCATGATACACGCCAGCGATCATTTGCCATAAACGATGTCATTGATAACTTCATCTTCACTGCCGAGCACATCACTAACCCAAGCATCTTCTTCTACTTGAATCATGTCGTTGTTGTCCCACTGAATGTCATCCATGTCAAACATTGTAACCGAATCCTCCATTTTGAATTTGACGAATTTGCTCTCTAGTTTCAAGAGCAGTGCGAAGAGATCGTTTCATAAAATGCACCTCTTCTAGTTTGTATTGTTGTGCTCCCTCATATGTTTCAGAGAAAGCAATTGCCTTTTTAAGTTGTTTGATTTGTTGGTCAATTGACTGCGCTTGATTGCGCTGAAGATTAGATTGTGAGATCATCAGAATACGTTAGTCCATTTAGTGTGATTTGCTTTTGTGATTCTACCCTCTGCCAACATATTGTCGCAGACATTAGCAAAGACTTGAAACTTTTCCTCTCTTGTGAGTGCGCTACCAGTTGCACAAGTTTTAATAACGTTGAGCAATTGTGCTTTGGAATTGATCATTCTAGCAGAGAAATGTCGTAGGAGGTGAAGTTAGGATACTGATTTTCTACCCACTTGGATAGTTTATTATTTTGTGATTTGATGCCCTTAGATGTTTTAGGTCTGGTGGGCATATCTTTCAAGAATGACAACGATCCTGCTGGTGTTGTCACTTGAATCTGATAAGTTGCAGCAGTAGTTTTCATCAGTCGTCGTAATTACCCTCCGTAGTTGTCATCCATAAAGGCAGAGTCTTGTCCTGTGTACTCAACCTCTGTGCCAAACATTTCCTCAAAGAGGTTAAGGTTGCCCGTAATTTTAGCACACTCTTTCGCATTTTCGATGAAATCATCAGTGTTAGTTTTGGGGAGAAGATTGGTGGTGCTGTGCATTCTGCCGTTGCGATCTTTCCAGAGCATTGGTGTGTTTCCTTTGACTCTTATAGAATACACGAAAACGGACCCGTTTCAACCGATAGTGGACACTTCATTCAACTGGCACAAGGGAGGTCAGTAGGTGAGGTGTGCTTGATTTAGCACGAGCGAGACACATTTCATGGTATTCAGTATCAATTTCAAAACCGATGAAGTTTCTACCTTCTTCGATGCACATTTGTGCTGTTGTGCCTGCTCCCATGAAAGGATCGATGATTAAATCACCTTTATTGCTCCATGTTTGGATGTGTCCTCGTGCTAATTCTTCAGGCATAGTAGCAGGATGCTTGTAAGATTCTTTGGATGACTGACCAAAACCACCACTATTCTTGATCTTCCAAATGTTAGTCCTCACACCATATTCTCTGATTGCTTTACTCTTCTTGCCAGGATCATTGAAGGTGCCATCCTTCTTCCTGGTGACAGCATTGCCAAACGAAGTATATCCTGCCCACTTATTCTTCTTGTCCTGAATGAGATTAATCGTCTTAGGTTTGCCCTTGGATAGTATGAAGCAATACTCAAAGATCTGAGTATATCTTACACTCTTAGGACCAGATGCAAACGCTGTGCCTGTCTTTTCATAGATCATAGTATCATGCAAGCGCATACCATGTGCATCCATAAAGTGTAAGCACTGACGAAAACTACTGCCAGTTTCACTACCCTTTACCGTGGCATCATTGACATTCCACATAATAATACCGCCAGGTTTTAGCACTCGTGCTAATCCAGCAGCAACATCTTTGAAGACGTTAAAATCCCATTTACTACTATCATTGTAGGTCCTGAGATCATCATAGGGAGGAGATGTGATGCAGAGATCTACACTCTCTGCATCCATTTGTTGCATCCCATCGACACAACTCATCAAATATGTGGTGTTAATATCAAGCATCGAGAGTTTCGTATTCGGAGTGGATATACTTTTTAGCGTTACGGATGCTGCCGTAAATCACCTCAATCTTAGCACAATCTTGGGTGAGAATCTTCAGTGAAGAGAATCCGTTGTTATTCTTACCACGAGTCGTCACAGTATCATCCCAACCACTACCATCTGAGAGGTTGGGGACATCAATTAGTGCTGCAAAGCATGAGGTGAAGATGTTACCAACGTTTTGCAGTTTCATAACAAAGTGAATATAGTCCTTCACTTTGCTGTGGTTGTTACCAGTGGCGAAAGAGTCAGTTGACTCCATCAGTGACATTTTGTCTTCAACTTTAAATTCAATCTCTACACCATCCTCAACAACATTGATCTCAGTATCGAAACCATCTGCGTTGACAAAGTTATAATCAATGCCTAGTTTTTCTGCCGCTCTCTTAAATGCAACTGGTTGCACATGTGACAGAAACTTAGTCTTATCAACTGTGCCACCCATGCCATCAAGATCTTTATCAATTACGTTGAGCATTTGAGTGCAAATGCTTGTCATTTCGTTGAGAGCAACAGGAATCAACTGGCGATAGATTTTGCCGAGAGTTGTAGTTGGTGCCATGTGCTTTGTGTTGTATGAATATAATATAAGGTAAAATGGGGTCAGAGTCAAGTGATGGTGGACAGTTTAGAGAATGTCCTCCATTGTATACTCTCTCTTCACCACTTTAAAGTTTCCACTAATAGTAACTCGACGAGAATCTGATTTGTTAGGTGACACGAAGTGACCATATTGCGATGGGAATATAATAACTTTGTGCTGAGTATTCTCTGGTGTAAGTATCTCAAAGTTTGGTAATTCTACCACATCATGCAATCCATTTGCACGATTGAATTGCCATTCAGTATCAAAGAAATTAAAATCATCTCCCTCACACCTATGGAAATAGACCATGGATAGATTACACGATGGCATCGAATGATTGTGAAATTCTTGATGCTCATGCTTATTATATTTGTTAATCCATAAACCATCAGGTTTAATATCTACCTCACATTTCCATGACATTTCATCTAGAAACTTTTGGAAGGTAGGTCTAAGCACATCCAACCATTTTGACACAAGATAATTATCTTCACCTCTTTGTGTGGTTGATGCTGTCATCATGCAAAACTTTGACCATTCTGGTTGCTCACCCCAGAAGGATTCATCATCTAGCAGAGGATCAATGATCTCTTTTGATTGTTTTATCTGTTCATCAGAAAAGGAATCCCAAAAATACCATTTGGGATTCCAATACTCAATAGTCATCTATACAATTCAGTCAAATGTAATTTGTCAACGATAGACTCTACCTCCTTCATTTTGTCAAGGTAGACTTTTTCTTCAATTAGTTTATCACCATAATATCGTTTCTGCAAGTCAGAAACATACAAAAACAATGCATCCTTCAAAATCATTTTCTCGTCTTTATTAAGGAGAGCAGAGTGGAGTCCGATCATTAGTCGTCGTGGCGGAGTGTTTTGAGGTAGTCCAACACATAAGAGCGAATGTACATCAACTCGTGATAACACTTTTGATTGTGAGCACACTGACGCAGAGAGTGATCGGGTTTCAATACAGATTCCATGAATAAATCAAGTCCTCTGTTGAATTTAACTGCCTGCGATTCGTTGTCGAAGTCCATGTAACTAGTCTTGTACTGTGTAGTCCAGGTCGTAGTCTACCTCAGATAAATCATCAAACTCAATTTCTTCAGATTCTCTTTGGAATTCTTCAGTGAGTTGTTGAATCATCTCGTCCTCATTCATGTCCAATCCTCATTAGTGTCAAACGAATCCTTATACTTATTACGTTTTTTGGGATCTTGTTTCATGTTGTAGGAAGAAGAATCATCAAACTCCCAATTACGATTAGTGCCACGTTGACGCTTATCTCGAAGTGATTTACCTGGGGAATAGTAACCACGCTCGTTTCCACCGCGTCGGAATGTTTTACCCATGAGTCAGTTGTGAATGAAAAATAAACTACTATATTATATATTAACGATCGAGAATGTTGTCGTTGTAGATACTGCGGTAGTCATCTTCCAGCAGCATTTGCACCTCACTAGACATTTCGCCGTCGTCTTTAGAATCTTCAGGATATGTTTGCACTTCCAATTCTTCAAAGACGAAACCTACGCCATGCAGGAAGTCCTGAGTCTTAGAAACTACGTCATCGAGATACATACCATCGAATTCTTTGCGGGTGAGGGTGCCATCCTCGTCTCGGCAAGTTAGAGTGAATTGCATTGTCTTTATTTGTGGACCTAATCACTATACAGCATATCTTCGGCAGTTGTCAACTGCTTGTGACACTCATTTTGCTGGCACAGTGACTCTCTCATGTCCAATGCCCAATCACTATATGGACCATCTGCATCAACATACATTAACATTGCCTGCACATGTTTCTGCCCAGTGTAACGATCACGCCAGTGTGGGTATTCAATACCCTTGTAAATGCAGATGTCACCAACATTTAACTCCACTTCAATCTCATCATAATCCTTTGCAAAGTGTAGTGCCCAAGGATCTTCTTTGTATAGACAACATGTGACCGCCCATTCACTACTAGGACGGTCTGTGTGGCGTGGTAGGACACAATCATGCCCATATATCCTGCCATAAGAATAAGTATGATACAGACGCTTCTTGACTACATCCTCAATCAATTCATGTGACTGGACTAACAGTGACTCAAGAAAGATTGGAGAGTAATAACCAAATGCATTCTCTAATGTTGGGTCTCCAGGATATCCTAATGCCTTATTAAGTAAGTCCATGTTGATAGTCATCAGATCACAGACTTGCTTGGAGAGAGCGTTACGTACAATTTTAATCATAGTCCCAGATTCATGTTAATGACACAGCGATAGGGGTGCTTCTTTGTAAATGAAGATGCATGATAGTGTCTACCATCAAACACAACCAATCTTCCTTTCTTTGGTGTTACTCTCTTGGCAACAGTCCATTCATTTCTTCGTGTGATCATTTCATCTTCTTCATATGTGCGTGTCTCATTACGTTGCTCAAATATAAATGTGTCACCATCACAACTGTTGACATAGTAGATAGCAACCAAGTGTGGCAACATGTTATCTACATGTGGTAGATGATGCTCCATTTTAGTATGAGGATTGCCCTGCACAAAGTTAAACCTCATGCGAACAAGTTCGTTAAATCTCACGCCAGTCTTACCCGTGATGCTTAGCACCATTGGATACAATGTGGTGAAATACTTTGAGATCTGGTGCCGATCTTCATACAGTTGATGAGCAAAACCATTGACATTTTCATCATTGTCAAATACATCACGAGGATCTACAATATTTTTTCTATAAAACAGAGGAAAATCCTCCTGCATTGTCAACTCATGAATGTAGTTTTGATAGTCCTTTTCAATTACATTATCAATAACAATCATACTGCCTCCCCAAAAAATACCATAGTTAATCGTGACGACTCTCTGTCATTACCAAAGAAATTATTTGCTGAGTGCCATGTCTTCGAGTTGAAGATATTGCAGCGGTTAAATCTATTCTCAACCACAATGTTTGGTGTCCATTTGTTTCTATGCTCCTCACGATACCTTTCGTATTTGTTATGCTCTTTTGGATCGTCAGAGTTTACCTCTAACCTAAACATTTCAGCATACTCTCTACCATTCACATCCATTTGATAGTCATAGAATGTTGTGCCACATCCTTGACGTTGTTGATCAGGATTCAGATAGATTAGACCAGCAACATTATACTTCACATCGTCATCATGCACCCATCCAGATCCATAGGATTCATCAATAAGTTGAAACCCTGCCTCAATATATCTGAATGTATCGTATTGCTTAGGTAAGAAACTCATCAGTTTGGCACAGAACTGATGAAAGAAAGCATTGTCCAACTCATCTATAAATTTGGTGCGTAATCCTGGCCAATTTCCTCTATCGCCCTTGAAAAACTCCTGCTGTAGTGCAAAGTTACGGACGAGAGTTGGATTCTCAAAGAAATTATCAACAGTGATATTTGGTATCATTTTGCTGTAAAATTATATGTGCAAACAAAGCGAGAAGGTGAGTCTTTAGGGCAACTACTAGCGTGCTCATACTTACCATCAAACACCACAAGTCTATTCTTCTTGGGTAATACTTCCTCCAGACCATCTGGCGTCCAAACATATGTTGGACCATCAGAGTCATTGATATAATATAGTCCCACTTTATGTGGAAATGGGAAGTCAATATGCTTGTTATTTACACCAGTATTGTTTGACAATAGGCAACCCAATCTTATCCTGTGTAGTTTACTAATCTCTTGACCTTTAATGTCAAGATACTCTGCAAGTGGTGGATAGAATGTATTAACATGTGGTCCACCTTCACCGTCCTGATATAACAAGTGAGTAAATCCTGGGACGTTGACACCTTCCTTGCCGAGAGTTTCGTATGTAACATCATGCAGATAATGCCATTCAAAACTCATGTGAGTAACAATCTCATTCAAGAGTTTATTATAAGACCTAGGCATTATGTCATCGTATACCTCAATCATATGAAAACCATCCTGTTGCAACAATTTTTTCGTGATCGTGTGATACTCTACCACGATGCACATGTGTCCAGTCTGCGGGCCAAATAACCGTCAAACCTTTCTGTGCTTCAACATATTTATCCTGATGAAACCACTCGGTCCCACCATTAGGCACGTCATTTAAGTATGTCATGTATACCAAGTGACGAATGTTTTGAGTGTAATCATTCTGTGTCCTTTCAGAATGCCATGTCTTAAATCCACCGCCCTTAGGATACTTCTGCACACTGATAGGTTCTCTCACACTAAAAGCAGAAAACTCAGAGAAAGGAAACTTCTCAATGTATTTGTATAATACCACCTGCAATTCAGCAAAGTAATTAACAACTGATGGGTGTTTACATTGACATGGAATACCCACATCCATTGACTCTTTGATGTTAGGAATGACCATCATTTGGTTACCATGAAATGTCCTACCTTCGACCTTCCAAAACATATCTTGGGTCTCATAAAAATCTACTAATGCATCACAAGCATCAGTAGAGATAAAATCTCCCCAGATGAAATCTGTTGACCGTTGACATATTTTGTCACGGTGCATTGTAATTTGAGTTTCTTCAGGCATGGTAAATGGGGTAATAATTACGGTCAGATGTTTGTGTGCTGTTTGGCATTCTAGTCCAGCAAGGTATGCTCATTGATAGACGCTCACCCGTGGGAAATGCACAGTGATATGCTCTCGATGGGATGTAAAGTGCGTCTCCTGGTTGTAGTGTAACATGCAAGTCAACCTCTAAATTCTCTTCACGAATTTGATCTTGTAAGAATCCTGTCTGCAACATACTAGAGATACGATTCTTATATATTTTCCACTCAGTCTCTCCCTCTACCTGAATAATAAAGTTTGAGGGATAGTCATCATGAATGTTAAATGATTTGGATCCTTCCTTACCACCATAGACATGAATTGCACAGTCAATAGCAAAAATAGACTCAAAAGTTTTCAGCAACTCTTGAGTCTCTCTACTATGGAAACCATAATTCATGATGATAAATGTGTGACCATGATTGATGTGAGATACTAACTGCCGTGCATCTTGCACAGTTTTATCATACACCCACGACCTAACATGTCGATCAATGTTTACCTTATTATTTTCATGATCGATCATCTCAAACTCATAAAACGCAGGATTGTTTGCACAATACTCTACGTCACCCCATGTTAAAAACTCTGACGGATTTGTCAATAGTTTGGGGAAATGATAGGCACGATCTTCCCATAGAAAGTTTGCCTCATTTACAAGTCTCTGTCCAATATCATTCATTTTTCATCAATGCCATGTTGAATGCAATAGACACGCGATCTTCATCATCCTCATTCTCATCCACTGCGTGAAGTAGATTAGATGGAAACAACAACAGACGACCAGTTTTTGCAGGATAATATACTGTGCCACCAGAAAGTGCAGTGTGCTTCTCAATGGGTGCCATACTTGTAGATATAAAGTATTGATCGAAATTCTTATAGAAGAAGATCTTACCAGCACCCTCACTTGCATAGGGATAGTATACACCAGAGACAAAAGATCCATGGTGTAAGTGAATCTGATTGGTGTTGCCCCTGGTGTTAATGTTTGCCCAACAGTTACCAAAAAACATACCAACTACAGCAGGATCCATGCCATAGTCTAGTATACAACGACCAGCATTTTTATATACTTCAGTCCGCAATTCTTCAATATCATCGGAGGGAAACTCTTCCGACTGCCATCCACCACGATTGCTAACTTTACGACCTTCAGACTTATCTCTCATGTCGTAGATATATTTCAGCAAGTAATCATTGTCAATGTCAAGATCAACCCACCAGATAGGAGTAGGAAAATAAAAGTCTAGATTCATAACTGAATGGGAATAAAACTAAAGTTTTCTGAGATAGTATCACTCAACTGTAGATCGAAACCAAGGGTAATTCTTTCATCATCAAAATCCTCTTTCACCTCTACATGATGATGCATTCTACCAGGACCAATGTAAATTTGCAAGGGTTTATTCTCCACACGCCAGACTTCCTTACCATTCTCACCATCAGTGAAAACAGTATCAGTCTTTTGATTAGTTAGTGTGATATATCCATGAATAGGATAATCATGAGAATGCGACTTCAATACATCATCTTGCCTGTGAAAATTGATCCATGATTGTAACCATACCTGCTCATCAGGTAGACCATTTAACTCAGCATAATCTCTCACACAATCTACAACTTGAGTATACAAATCATATGTTGCTTGATTGCATGATGCAATAGAGAAAAAGTTATACAAATAATAAAACTCTGTTGCATGTTCTCTACCACCAAACAGATGCTCAAACTTTGCAACAGATAGTTTTACATACTCACACAATCTTTGTTGATCAAGGTTGTCTAGTTGATATACTTTGTGTTTCATAATCTAGTCAGTTGGTATGCATGTGACCATCTAAATCCGACAGTCTTATCAATAAATGGAGTGTGGGAAACTTCTGTGCTGTAGAATGTAATCTTATCTTTGATTGCAGGAGCAAGACCAACTCTTTCAAATCCCCAATAAGTTTCTTCCTCTACAGTTAATGGCATAAGACCAGGCAATCTTTTCTTAAACTTGGAAAGATCTTTACAGTCTTCAAATCGTGGATGATCAGGATTTACCTGATGCTCATAATACATGTGATGATCAACAGAATCCCGCAAGATCTCACCATGATACCTATACAACATCGTGCCAGTTGTGCCAGGTTCGTGATCAGTAAACCAGAGATTGCCCACGATCCCATCAGGACCATCCATATGTGGCAGTCTTAAGTAATCCCATGGTCTGTAATCCTCAGGGAAATATAGATTACCCCACTCGCTATAATCTACACCCCTAAAGTCAGGGAAATGGTCAGAAAAATACTCACGAAAGAGATTAAAGAGATCAATACAACACCACCCAGGAAGATGAATAGTTGCAAAAGGATTTGCATCGTCACATTCTTCATAGTTAGTATCACCTACGATTGGAAAGTTTCTAACTAATCTACGATACAGTTTCATACCATCATCGTAGAAAGGATTATCGGCAACCCAATAACCAATCCCACCAGATAGTTTGACATATTCTACATTCCAATCTTCCAACTTCTTTACCCTGATATGCTCAGAGAAGTCATCTTTACTTGGGAATGTGCGTCTAAATCCTAAATTTGTTTTGTACATCTGCAAGCAATAATCTAGAGTTGATGTTATATGTCATGCAGATTCTCTCTCCGCCAGCATCATTCTGTTGTGTGCGATGATTCAACCAACCAGGGAAGATAATCACATCACCAGTTTGACATGATACTGGTTTCCAAATTTCTTTTTCTGCATTATATGGATATCCAGTTTTATGATACTCCAATGGATCACGAAACTCGATAAAACCTTGACCAGGATCGTTTTTAATGTAAGAAGCAACAACTAATTCAACAGCATTATGCGTGTGCTCTAGTGTCTGTGCTCCCAATCCGTGGCGATTAAACCATGATTTACTAACTTCACTTTGCCTACCAAGATAACCAAACTGATCCCAAACCCAACCAATTCTATTACCTAACCATGCATGAAAATCTTGCATATATGGTTGTAAGTGTGGTTGCATATCTGCATCATGCATACCCACTCTAGTTGTTGACCAACCATCGCCACTTTCGACGACAGTCATGTCAGTTTTTGTTGCCCAGTGATCACTTAACTTTGTAAAGTTAGCGTAGATGTCATCAAAGTAAGGAGAGAAATCGAAGTGAAATTTATAAATGAATGGGTGCCACAGATGTAGACCTTCACCTTCAAAATTCTCAGCCAACTTTACACTCCGACTTTGCTAATTCCAGTGCTTCGATGCCACCTTGCAGTTTGATTAGCAATTCGTGCAACTCTTGACGCTTGCTAAAATCAATGCTGGTAATACCATAGGGATTCAATTTGGTGTCAGCAAACTCACCTTCCAGTTTTGTTTTCTCTTCGTTTGCCATATACTGTTGACCACGAAGATTTTCGATCAACTCATCAATAGTCATAGTCTTGCTCCTTTGTTTTTGTATTTGTTGAATACTTGCATCACCCTATTTAGACGGGACCTTACAGAATCCTCAGAGATGATATTGCATCGGTTAGCATAATCAAACGAGTTTTCTACTTCCCATTCAAGAGGACCAGCAGCGTCTACTATAGTCTCAAAAGTGTTAAGATGCAAGTATTTTCTGCTCATTGGTATGTATTGCACCAGAGGTGTGCCCGCTTTAATAAAAGTTTCCCCCTCCAACACATGCCAGAATAGTTGACAGTTTACAACATGACCATATCTGGGATCAAGAATACCAGTGGCAGCAGTAAATCTACTCTCGTTGTTATAATTTACAGGAAGTTGTAGCAACACAACATCATCGGATGCCTTAACTCTCCAGGGTGTTTCAACCTTAACAACCTCTTTTAGTGCCTTGTTAGGGTTATCTAGAAGAGGTTCTGTTTGTGCTTGATCATGCTTACTAATGTATCCTCGTTGTGACCCATCATCATTAAATTTAAAAAGGTATGGTGTTTCCCATTGAAAAGTTACACCATCACCAGTAGTCTTGACCTTAAAATCTGCTGGTGCTGTAACAACATAACCAGCAGACATAATGTTAGTGATGCCAGGACAATTTGCAGAAGATAGTATTCCACTAAAGGGACATTTGGACTTTTTCCTTTCTTTCTGCACCCAGTCACGTTTTAAGTTGGCAGCAGGAATTACAGGATAGATGTCAGCAACTGCTGGTTCTAGCGAGTAAAACCTAATCCAACTTTTTCTATTCAGCAGACCCATAGATTTTGTCTCTCAGGTATTCGTAGTGTGTAGGTAATGTCTTGACATATTCTACCATATTTTCATCATGTTGCAACCAATCCTCACGAATCTTCTCGTAATAATCATCACTCATGCTGATTTGTTGATTCAAAACTTCAGACAGTTTGTCGTAAGAATGTGGTCTAATTCCATGACCAGCAATAATATATGAGATACCATTATGATTATGATACCATTTATTATTGGCAATCATATCAGCAGAAAGATCTTCCCACGTTGAAAGTTTTTGCTTGTTTGGACCAAGTGCCTGTGGCATATAGGTATTTACTTGAGTACACCATCTCCAGTATGGTGTGTCTGTCCTCATAGAATATGCATAATGCATTGCAACAAAGTCAGAGAATTCTTCAATTTGATGATCACAAACATAGTTAAAACCATCACGCTCTGTTTGTGTTACATAACCATCTCTTTGATTGAGAAGGTAAACTAAATTAGAAATATTCTCATGAGTTGTCAACAATCCAGTAGATTCTAGAGGTTCGACGAAACCATAAGAGAGACCAATACCAACACAGTTATTTGCCCATGCACGAACATGTTTACCATGTTTGATATCAATGTGGAAGATGTCTGCATCTTTACCACGCTCACCCAGATGCTCTCTAAATTCTGCCTCTGCTTCATCCTTTGAGCAGAATCTAGATGAATAGCAATAACCTGTGCCAATACGATTCCACAAAGGAATATTCCAAACCCAACCATTCTTCATAGCATGACAGTCAGTCACGTTATGCATTTCTTCCTCACGATTCTCAAAAGGAATTCGTGTTGCCATTGCTTTGTCATTGGCAAGTTTTTTGGAGAATGGAGAGAAGGTTTCACCCATATAATCTCCAAGCAGCAAAGATCTAAATCCTGTGCAATCGATATAGAGGTCAGCAAAGATTGCTGTCTCATGATCTAGAATAATATATTTAAAATTATGATTACTTGTAGATTCTTTCTGATAACCAGTTACCTTACCTTGAATGTGTCTGACACCATTAGGTAGTGCAATTTTCTCCTTAAGATACTGACCAAACAATTCTGCATCCAAATGATATGCAGTATCCCAAACAGGGTTGAAGTTTGGAATCTTACCATCTTCATTTTTGGTGAAACGATTATGATCTGCAAGATATGTGTTGTTACATACAAAACGTGCAAATGTTTCGGGTGGAAAGTCTTCGGGATACTTATTTGCAAGTTTACCCCAAGTGGCAATACCATCAGTTGCACTGAAGAAACTGCCGTCTAAACCAGGGGCAAAAGGATATTCAAACCTCTCACCTTTACCTTCTCTGAAGTTAGTAAAACGAATAGAGTTTTTATACGTTGCATTACATGCAGGCATCCAATCTTCATCTTTTAGATCTAAAAGTTGAAGAAACTTATTGATGTGCCCAAGAGTAGATTCACCAACACCAACTGTTTTGGTGTCAGGATCTTCAATCAGAGCAATTTCTAGTTGTGGACATAATTTACTCAGTGCAGCAGCAGTCATCCAACCAGATGATCCGCCGCCAACAATGGCAACACTTTCAATTTTCATAATAGTCAGATGCGTAAGGGAATGTTTCGATTAGTTCGTTGTATTGACTGTAGTCAGATATCTCTATGTATGAATCCAGATCAATCTCCTTTCTTGACTCTAATAGTCTAAGTGTAGCATGATTAAATGGATTCCAACCATGTCCAGCAGCAATATATGCTTCTCCACCATAATTATGCATGTTGAATTTTCCTACTTCAAGTTTATCCAGAGGTGTGGTGGAATTGCGAATATCATATAAGAAATGATCCCAAAGAGCAGAAAGTGCATCATAATCTTCAGTCATGTATTTCCAATATGGAGTATCATTACGCCTAGAGAATGCATAGTGATAAAATACAAAGTGTGAGAATGATTTAAATTTCTTCCTTGCTGTGTAGTTGAATGAATTGATGTCTATTGCCCTAACTGCACCGTCACCAATAATTTGACAGGCATAAATTAACCATTCATGCACACTTAGCAGTCCATTTGATTCAAGAGGTTCGATAAAACCACCAGATAAACCGATAGCAAGCACATTTTTATTCCATGGTTTCCTAGACAAACCAGTCTTAAATTTAATATTTCTGTAGTCACACAGAGTCTCATCTGGATAACCAAGATGTTTCTTAAATTCTTCTAAAGCATCAGCATCACTAACAAACTTAGACGAGTAATTATAACCTGTGCCAATACGATTTTGCAAGGGCACATTCCACACCCAACCATTATCCAATGCAGTGCAATTGGTATAGGTTTTCATCTGCTCTCGCTTATTTGTATATGGCAGTCTTACTGTCCATGCACGATCATTAGGAAGCATCTCACTAAAATCTTCCCACCCAGTTTCCATGAAATCATTGATAAGTAGAGACTTAAATCCTGTGCAATCTACAAACAAATCAGCATAGAATTTTCTACCATTCTTATCTTGAATCCACTCAAGAGTGCCATCCTTCCTCTTCTTATGTTTGACAATATGCACGTCAGACATATGATTAATACCACCAGGATAGCACAAGTTATCTCTCAACCATCGTGCAAACTTAATTGCATCCATGTGGAATCCAGTGTTATGAATATGCTTAAAGCGATCAAAGTCTTCCGTTACAATTCTACCTTCTTCAATTGCTTTCATATGTGGAGTAATCCACGCAGCAAAACCATCAACAGATTCACCAGTTAATGTCTGATGAATAAACCATGTTGGTATATGATATTCTTCAGGATTTGGGTCATCTACAAAAGGATAATGAAAGGGGCAGTTAGGACGGTTAAAGTTATCAAACCTCACACTATATTTGTATGTGGCATCACAATCATCCATCCACTGGACATCATACAATTCAATGAAATCTAACCACCCACGAAAAAATTGGGTGGTAGACTCACCAACACCAATCGTAGGGATCTCATCACTCTCTAGGAGAGTAATATGCTTCTCTGGAAATAACCTAATAAAAGTGGCGGCTGCCATCCATCCAGCAGTGCCGCCACCAACGATACAAATAGAGTCAACTTTCATAACGAGAGGTTAAAAATCAAACGTTTTCTTCGGGGGGAATGTAACCAGACCAACCAGGATATCTCTTCCAGCAAGGAACCTCCATGGTAGAAAGACCAACTGCTTTAGATGCATCAGGTTCTTGATTCTCACGATAATCAACCATTTCTGCTTCATTCATAGGTGCATCATTTGCAGTAGCAGATGGAGCAGGAAGAGTTGCTTTCACATTAGCAACGTGATCTCTCCAGCGTGTGCCACCATCCAGTTGATCTTTATACATCATATCAAGTTGCTCACCAACGTCACCATAGGCAACTTTTCTTGCGATTTCGGGGTCTTGATGTGCAGAATCTCTTTCGACCCAGATCATTTGTCTCTGGGAAGGAGAATACTCCAAAGTCCACCAATCAGTGCAATTGTCGGGTGCATCAACCCATTGCATTGTAGCATCAGGACCATTATAAATTTCATAGTCCTGTCCAGGTTCCACGACTTCGTGGATATATCCTTCAACTCCTACTAGTGCTTTTTTCATTTTAGAATGTTGCTCCTATCCGTAATCTATTTATCAAAGGTAATGTGTAATGACAACCATACCAGGACGACCATTAGATCCCCGATAGTTGTGATAATGCGCTCCAGTGCCGCCAGTGCCTGGGGGTGAGTGAGACTGGTGATTGTGACCAAAGTTTCCACCTTGGGGCCAACCTCCAGCAACACCGCCGCCGAAAAATCCATCAGATCCGTTGTTACCACCGCGACCGTGGTGTGAATTACCACCGCCACCGTAGATGTTTAAATTACCACCAGATCCTGTGCCACCAAGACCTCCAGAGTGTTGATTATTTCTGTTTGCACCATAACCACCAGAAGCAGAAAGGTAACTACCAAAGGAAGAAGATCCACCATTGCCACCACCACCTCTGTAATAGGTGCCATTTGCTTCACCAGAAACGGAAACAGAAACAGAAGAAATACTTTGGACATCAATGATTTCTTCAGAGTAACCACCAGATCCACCGCATTCACCGTGACCTGATCCTCCTCCACCACCGCCAATAACTTGGACGTGGATATATCTTACACCGCCTGGTTTATTCCAGGTGCCACTAGAAGTAAACACCTGCATACTAGTAATGTTACCAGAACTAGGTGCTGCTCCCCAGTTAGGAGCAGTGCCATTAGTATACAAAACACTGTTGGCATTGCCACTTTGAGAGGGCAAGAATGAATTTGCACCATCACCAGTGCCACTAATAGTACCGTTAATCTGCAGATTTTCTACCGAAAGACGAGAACCTTGTACAGTAATAGTGTTGTTTGCATTCAGGGTAAATCCTGTATTGCCACTATAGTCTCTGATATTTTGGACTTTAATTGAACTCATGATGTTTACTTGAAGTGAGTGACAACAACCATACCAGGACGACCATTAGATCCACGGTGATTGTGGAAATAACCACCAGATCCACCTGATCCTGGGGCAGAGTGAGATTGGTGATTGTGAGAGAAATTACCACCTTGAGGGTGACCACCAGCAACAGCACCACCAAAGAATGAAGCAGCACCAGGACAAGAATATCCGTGGTGAGAGTTTCCACCACCACCGTAGATATTCATGTCTCCACCTGATCCGACTCCTCCGAGTCCACCAGAGTGCTGATTGTTTCTATTAGCACCATATCCGCCGCCAGCAGAGAGATAAGATCCAAAAGAAGATCCGTTGCCGTTGGATGCTCCTCCTCGGTAATAAGTACCGTTAACTTCACCAGCGACAGTGACAGATACACTGGAAATAGATTGGACATTAATAATCTTCTCTGAATAACCACCTGCGCCACCAGATTCTCCATGACCTGATCCACCACCGCCACCACCAACAACTTGGACTTTAATATACTTTACACCAGATGGTTTATTCCAAGTGCCACTAGAAGTAAACACCTGCATACCACTGATATTTTCGGTAGAAGGTGCTCCACCCCAATATGCAGTCGTGCCATCAGTATACAACACCTTGCCAGAGTTACCACTCTGATTAGGTAAGTAAGAGTTGGAGTTACCAGAAATACTACCGTTAATGGTAATATCGTTAACAATTAATGTTTGGTTTGCCGCAACAGATCCCGAGCTAAAAGTAAAACCTACAGCATTCGATAGATCCTTAATTGCAGCAACTTTTAGAGTACTCATGAGTTAATCTGCTGACTATTTTATTTATTTATCAGTCCCAGAAGTTGTGAGGGGCAGTAGTCCTACCTTCTCTTTCATGTCCTACAGGTAAAGACGCATCTGGGTATCCTTCAGGTGTGTAATCTTGATAATCATAAGACTTAAATTCAAAATCTTTTTGAAATCTCACACCTTTATTGTAACACCATAATGTTAGTTTGTAAAGTGCTTGGAATTTGATGCTGAAGTTATCAATAGTAATATATTCTTCGGTAGAGGATGAATATCCACCAAAGTCTTTACTATTTACATACGCAAACTTGGTCCTAGCATTATCTAGCACCTGTTGCAAATCAAATCCCCATTTCACATCACTAAGATTTGTTGGTTTATCGCCAGCAAATCCAATCTTCAATCTCACATCTGCATGATCAAATTCATTACCAGTGACAGTAATAGAATTACTGGACAAATCAATGGAAGCAATTATCTCATCATCAGGATGAGATGTTGATGGATCACGAGTTTCATTATATGGATGAATACTAGTGTCTCTCATCATTCTAACCTGTAACGAACAACAAGTCTACCACTACCACCATTGGCAACACCTGATCCAGATCTTAAATAATGACCAGAATTTCCAGGTTGGTTGGCACTTCCAGCATAACCAGTGGTGCCATAGTTGCCACCACCTCCACCGCCGCCAGCGCCACGTTGGTCGCATCCAGGGTTACCACCACAAGATCCTGCCCAATATCCACCGCCGCCGCCACCGCCTCCAGAGGCATCGTTACCAGGGCGACCACACTGAGATCCACTAAAGCTACCGCTTCTGTTGCCATGACCACCGCCACCAGCACCACAGGATCCACCATAACCATTTTGACCACCAGCACCGCCGTGACCAGCACCACCACCTTCGGCACCGCCGCCACCTCCACCGCCTCCAGCGACCATCCAGACGCCAGAGTTTCCAGGACCTTGAGATCTGCCATTACCATCGCCACGGAAGGCAGTCATACCACCTCCGCCACCACCGCCAGCAGAGCAACCGCTACAAGAGGCATGAGTGCCAGCGCCACCTGATCCAGACCATGGACCAGATCCAGCACCGCCAGATCCCCAGCAACCATAGCAACCGCCTCCGCCACCTCCTCCACCACCAATGGAAGTGTAGAAAGTGTAAGATGTGCCAGGTTCTAAATCTTGAATGATTCTATATGCTGCACCACCAGCACCGCCAGTGTTACCAGACTGACCGCCTCTACCACCAGCAGCACCCCAACCCCAGACCTCAATATAATTGAAAGATCCCATTTGGTTGATCCGAAACTGATCAGTAGTCACATTAGTGTAAACGTGATGTCTATAGTTAATACCACTAATGTTTTGATCGAAAGTAGATCCACCACTTGCTTCAGTAGCAACAAAAGAAGCACCACCTCCACCGCCACCAACGACGCTGAAGGGGTTGAGCATTGACGTAAGTTTAGTAACAAATGACATAAATCAATTCCCGTATTCGTTAAACTGAAGGAAACATTTCCAACCAGTAGAGTTGGAAGATGCGCCATACTCTGTATGCCTAATCAATGCAATACCAACTACTGCATATTTATTTGCTTGTAATTGAGATTGGTTAGGAGCACCACCACCTTGCCAAACGGCACTGAAGTTAGACCCACCATCAATTTTAATAGTGCCAGTAGGAATAACATTGCTAGTGTTATAATACATGATGGTGAAAGCAAATGCTTTGTTATTATCTGCTTGACCTTCACCAATAGCAGAGGTTGGAAGATTTGTGATATTGATACTATAATTAGCACCTATGTTAGACACATAAACTGCAGATGCATTGCTGTAATCAATAGTTATTTCAGTGTCAGTGCCTGCTGCTCTATAAGATCTGAGATTTTCTCGGATTGCAGCAGTATCTAATCTACCATTGTGCGTATTTAATGTGCCAAATACTGTCAGATTAGTGAAAGATGTATCGGCAGGTTGCTCACCAAGGACATAGAAGTTTGCACCATTTCTAACGGTAACCTCATAACCCTGCGAGACTTCAATGGGACCAGCACAAAAAGCATTAGTATATTCATCACCCAATGTCCCAGGATCAATATCAATATTCTCATTGATTACATCACTGTTACATCTAATAATACCTTTATTACCAAGAGAAGTACCACCTCCACCAACATCTGTCCAACCAGGACTACCTTGACCAGCGTCTGCTAAGTAAATCTCAGCAGCATCATCCTCAGTATTATATCTCAGTGTGCCGAAAGAAATACCAGTGGGTTGATTTGCAGTAGTGCCAGAAGGCAGCGTCAAAACACTGTCCTGATTCAGGAAGGACAGGTTGGTGATAATTGCTTCTGTAGTCGGGGAAATCTGATTCCCACTAATTTTGGTTAATGCCATTACGCTTTAGAGTCCTCCAGTAGTATTTAGATAGGCAACTCAAGAATATGGACCGTATCACTTGCTTGAGGAGCGTCATTAAATACAACGTTGGATCCATTAGAGTCAACGGTATAATTTGTGCCAGCAATCTGCGCTACACCATTCAGGAATACCAGAAGCGAGTCATCAGAATGTTGATAAGGTGATGGATACACAGTAACTGCAAATGTCAGTGTAGCACCGTCACCAGTGTAGGACTTAGTAATATACTTATCAGATCCGACAAGTCCTCTGCCAGTGCCACTAACATTACCATCAACCCTAACATCACCATCGATGTTTACCCTATAATTAGAGTTAGTAGCAGTGCCAAGACCGATAACTGGGCTACCGTTGTTAGGATCAATATTGATGAAACCAGTATTCGTGAGACCAAATTCTGTCCACGTTCCACCATAGTATATCCAACCAAGCGACTTGCCAGGTGTCCAATTGATGTTGTAAACAAGATCACCATCAGCAGGTGTATCGTATCCTGTGATATTACTAAAATCTGGTTGTCCGTTTGCATCTTCTGGTGCCAGTAAGGTTTGCTTAATTACCGTGCCGTCCTGGTTGAAGTATGTAATCTTCTTAGAAGAAAGGTTGCTAGTGAAAGTAGTTAGTCCTTGGAAGGTAACAGGACCAGCGAAGATAGATTCTAACTGGTTAGATGCACCACCAATAACAGTCAGTTTGTCAGTAAGGACCAACTCGGAGAATGTTTCAATAGTAGTGTTTTCTTCACCAACAACATTAAGTTGTGCAATATCTTCGTTTGTAATTTGACCAGTAACAGGGTTGATGACTTGGTTACCAATAAACAGGTCGCCGTTAGAGTTAAGACCAGAGTAGAAAGCAACACCTGCTTCTTCTTTGATCGACTGTGAGAATCTAACCTGATCTTGTGTCAGTGTTTCTACTTGAGTCTGCGGGAATGCAGTTGAGTAGTTACCAGGACCGAATCCCAGATACTCAAAGGTGTGGTTACCAGATCTGAGGATGGAGTGTCTACGCAACTCAACAGGGATTGGAGCGACTGTTCCATCATTGTTTTCGCGGATATTAATCTTTCGTGTTTCTTCATCACCAGAGCGAGCAGTTAAACTAACAGAGGACAATCTTTCATTAATAGAGTCATAGTTTGGTGTTGTGCCTGGTTGTGTCCAACCAGTATCAGTCAACAGGAATTGTACTGCCTCTTTAGTGATAGATCTCTGAGGATCATTATTTGGTGTTGGTGTAGCACCGTCAGTTGCTTTTACGAGACCGATAGTAACATTGTCAGCGACGGATACCGCAGCAAGAGGGTCAGCAACAGGGTTGTCTCTGTCAAACGTAGGATAGACTTCGTTGACGTTT
>MDTC01033472.1_pt1 | contig 23492 bp, 20 predicted proteins | sample 811181 | NCBI WGS metagenome assembly MDTC01 (sample SAMN05326644, study PRJNA326480) | marine metagenome | isolation source: seawater | place: Pacific Ocean: North | collected 2011 | reverse complement strand
CTGAACCCGAACATGGCCTATGACTGTGGTAAACCAAGAGGCTGGATCAAGAAAGTTGGCTGGAAAGGTGGCGAAGCCAAGTGGCCTTGCGCCTACCAAGCTGTTAGCAACTTCCGTATCGACAATGCTACTGTTGGCCAATTGATTGTGGAAGTTGATCTTGAAGGGAAAAAAATCTCTGACGTGGTCAACGCCTGGCTTGATGCCAATAAATCAACCTGGGAACCCTGGACTCAGTGTAACTAGCCATAGATGCAGTATTAGCAGCACTTTAGACCTGACAGGCGGTCGCCTAGCGACCGCCTGTCATCCTTTCAATCCGGCGCTGTTTTTATCCAAAGCGTCGACCAAAGCCCAGGCAATCAGTCCCGGCCAACCAATACCATCAACCAGGTATGATCAGGACGATGTCCACACCCACACCGGCATTACACCTTCGCGGAATCTGGAAGATTTTTGGCGAAGGGGCAAACTCCTTTCTTAAGCCCTCTGACACTCATCCCACCGACGCGGACCTCAACAGGGCCGGATTAATCGCCGCTGTGCGAGATGCCAATCTGGACATTCAGCATGGAGAGATTTTCGTGATTATGGGGCTATCGGGCTCAGGCAAATCAACATTGGTGCGCTGCATGAGTCGCCTGATAGAGCCAACAGCCGGTGAAATCCTGTTCGATGGTCAGAATCTGCTGGCAATATCAGAAAAAGAGTTGATCGAGATGCGGCGGCACAAAATGGGCATGGTATTCCAACACTTCGCCTTACTACCTCATCTTTCGGTGCTCGGCAACGTCGCCTTTCCTTTGGAGATTCAGGGTGTTGATAGAGGGGCCCGCGAGCAACGTGCTCGCGACATGATCGAACTGGTTGGCCTTTCGGGCCGGGAAGATTATTACCCGCGCGAACTGTCGGGTGGACAACAACAGCGTGTGGGCATAGCCCGTTCACTCGCAGTTGAGCCCGAGATCTGGTTTCTGGATGAACCTTTCTCCGCGCTGGATCCCCTGATCCGACGGGAGATGCAAGATGAGTTCCTACGGCTTCAGGGTCTGCTACACAAAACCATCGTATTTATCACCCATGACTTTGATGAAGCAATCCGACTCGCGGATCGGATTGCGATCATGAAGGACGGTGCGATCATCCAGACCGGGGCACCGGAAGACCTGATACTGAATCCTGCAACCGATTACGTCGCCGAATTTACCCGGGATGTTTCACGCTCCAAGGTTCTATCTGCAAGAATGGTGATGCGCCCAGTGGTGCCGGGTGAACACCTTGACGAAACCCTGGCATATAGCACGAAGGTGCAGGACCTGGCCGATCGTATCGTTCATACCGAACGTCAGATCGGCGTCATAGATGATGACGGCTCAATAATTGGGGTTGTGGACCGACAATCAGTGCTTGATGTACTCGTTGGGAATGAACCCCCCAGAGCAGACTAAATGGCTGCAAGACCGGGTTCTCCAGGTCCAACCCAAACACCGATCTGGTTTTGGGCAATCTTTGCAGGACTAGCCACACTCGGCATCGCTCTACTTTTCTCACAGGATCACGCACCCTATCTATCCAAGTACCCTCGCGACTGGATCATCCCCTTAAGGTTCTGGATCAGTGATGCCATGTATTGGCTGGTCAAAGAATTCGACCTGGGGCTTTTTACCTTCAAAGAGCTTACCCGTTCGATTTCCTGGCTGCTCGAATGGCCGCTGTCCATTGCCAATAATTTCTTAGCCACAGGATTTACATTCTCTACCGAGCCGGGCGCTTCCGTCATATTACCCCCTGCTCCCTGGATAGCCATTGTCGCCATTTTTGGCTTACTTGCTTTTCATCTATCGGGCCTGCGGCTCGCCATCCTAGTGACAGGATGCTTCCTCTATCTCGCATTTTTTGGGCAGTGGCATAGCGCCATGATTACTTTGAGCTCTATTGTCATTGCCGTCCCACTCGGAGTAATTATCGGATTCGTGCTGGGAATTACCGCCTATCGACACCCCCTGTTCGAGAAATGGTTAACACCAATACTTGACCTGATGCAGACGGTGCCAGTCTTTGCCTACCTGGTTCCGGTACTGTTCCTTTTTGGTTTTGGTCCGGTCGCGGCAATGATCGCGACCATGATCTACGCCACACCTCCTATGGTCAGGGTTACGATCCTATCACTGAGGCAGGTACCAGAAGAGCTCCTTGAGTACGGCAATATGGCCGGCTGCACACGTGGGCAGTTGCTTCGGAAGATCCAGATTCCAGCTGCCCGCAAATCACTGATGGTCGGTGTCAATCAGGTCATCATGCTCTCGCTCAACATGGTCATTATTGCTTCGATGATTGGCGCTGGAGGATTGGGCTTCGACGTGCTGAGTTCTCTCCGGCGCCTTGCGATTGGCAACGGCCTCGAAGCGGGGCTCGCGATTACCCTGCTGGCGATCACCCTTGATCGATTAAGCCAGGCATTCACAGATCGCCCACAGCATTCCCACTCACCCCAAGGCAGAAGCGTCATAGGCCGCTACCGCCTCAGCCTCATCGTGTTGGTGATTCTTTCCGTGTCCTGGTTTGCCAGCCGTTATTTCCCTGCACTTGGGGTCTTCCCGGAATCCCTCCAGATCACTACCAGTCAATTCTGGGATAACCTGGTGAAGTGGATCAACGTGAACTTTTTTGACCAGCTCGAAGCCATCAAAACTTTTGTGCTGATTAACATCATGATGCCAGTTAAGCGCTTTCTCCTGAAAACCCCATGGGTCATCGTTGTTGCGGTCATCGGCCTAATCGGATACCGACTCGGCCATCTTCGTCTGGCTGCACTCGGCGTGGCACTGGCCACATTTATTGCTGCGACAGGGCTGTGGTCCAAGGCGATGGTTACGGTATACCTGTGTGGAGTCTCAGTGCTGTTTGCGGCCTTTATTGGAGTTCCGATAGGAATTCTGGCTGCCGCAAACTCGAGGATAAACCGGATAACCCAGGTCGTTATCGATACCCTTCAGACCCTGCCCTCTTTCGTCTATCTGATACCGGTAGTGATGCTCTTTCGAGTGGGAGATTTTGCTGCCATGCTGGCAGTTATAGCCTACTCCATTGCACCTGCTATCCGGTACACGATCCTTGGCATACAACAAGTTCCCGTTCACCTTATTGAAGCGTCCAGCGCAATGGGATGCACCCGTTCGCAGATCAGATGGCGGGTTCAACTTCCTATTGCGCTGCCACAAATCATGCTTGGTATTAACCAGACCATCATGATGGCACTTTCGATGCTGGTGATTACCGCGCTGGTTGGCACTCGAGATCTGGGTCAGGAAGTCTATATCGCGCTGACCAAAGCCGATACCGGGCGGGGCATCGTTGCCGGTATCGGTGTTGCCTGCATAGCAATTATTGCTGACCGCTTTATCAACCAGTGGTCACGAAAAAAGAAAAGGGAATTCGGGCTGCCAGTCTGAGCTCATTACGGAACCCTCTTATGAAGCATGATCCCACACAACTGATCCAACAACTGGACTACTGGAGAGGTGATATTTCACTCGAACCGGTAGGCGGCGGTATCACCAACCGTAACTACGTGGTAACCGACCAGGGCCGTAGATATTTCGTGCGCCTGGGAAATGATATTCCCCTGCACGGGGTGATGCGCTTCAATGAGCTGCAGGCAAGCCGTGCCGCGTGGGAGGTAGGCCTGTCGCCCCAAGTGCTGCATTGGGAACCCGGCATTCTTATTCTCGACTTTATCGAAGGGAAAACCCTCAGTGAAGAAGACATCAGACAGGATCCGTATCTCGAACAGATTGTGCCAATGCTGCATATCTGCCACCGCGATATGACACAACAGGTCCGTGGACCGGCTCTGATTTTCTGGGTATTTCATGTCATACGTGACTATGTCGCTACTCTGAACATTGCCAATAGTCGAATGATTAATGCATTGCCCGCACTTGTGGAGAAAAGCCGGCAACTGGAGCAGACTGTCGGCGCGATCGATCTTGTCTACGGCCACAATGATCTTCTGGCGGCGAATTTTCTGGATGATGGTCAACGCCTGTGGCTTATTGATTGGGACTACGCGGGCTATAACAGCCCACTGTTTGACCTTGCCAACCTGGCATCCAACAATGGCCTGTCATCCTCTCAGGAAGACTGGCTGCTGGACCGCTATTTCAACCCACCCGATTCAGGAAAAGCCAGGCGCGCTTTTGAAGCAATGAAATGTGCCTCCTTATTAAGGGAGAGCCTGTGGAGCATGGTTTCGGAGATTCACTCAGACATTGATTTTGATTTTATCGAGTACACCCGCGAGAATCTGGATCGCTTCGAGTCACAGTGGCGCACCTTCGAGGCCGCCTCGCCAGATGCAGGACCCGTATCGGCATAGGCCAGCAACCATCACTACCGAGCCCTAATAGTTGTTGATATGAAAGAATTACCGAGGCATACCCAGGCGATTGTCGTTGGCGGGGGCATCGCCGGCTGCTCGACCGCTTACCATCTGGCCCAGTTGGGTTACAAAAATATTGTGCTGCTGGAGCGTAACCAATTGACCAGTGGCAGCACATGGCATGCGGCAGGCCTTGTGGGGCAATTACGCAGTCAGGCCGGTATCACCCAGTTGCTGGGTCATTCCATCAGCCTGTATGACCGGCTCGAAGCCGAGACCGGGCTGGCGACGGGCTGGAAGATGAATGGCGGGCTACGCCTGGCATGCAACGAGGCCCGATTGACAGAGATACAGCGCCAGGCCACTACCGCCCGCAGCTTTGGCCTGGAAATGCAGCTACTGACACCCTCTGAGGCCAGAGATCTGTGGCCACTGATGGATATCAGTGATGTCATTGGCGCCGCATTTTTGCCCTCCGATGGGCAAGCCAGCCCGTCGGATATCACCCAGGCGTTGGCCAAAGGCGCCCGCGATCGTGGGGTTGGTATCTTTGAGCGCGTTCGTGTCACTGGCGTGCGGACCGAACATGGCCGGGTAAAAGGCGTAGACACCTCAGCAGGGTCTATCGATTGCGAGGTGCTGGTCAACTGCGCTGGCCAATGGGCGCGGGAACTGGGGCTGCTCGCAGGCGTCAATGTGCCACTGGTATCGGTGCAGCATCAGTACCTGATCACTGAGGCCATCGACGGGGTTACATCTGATTTGCCGACACTGCGCGACCCGGACCGCCTCACCTACTACAAGGAAGAAGTTGGCGGACTGGTCATGGGCGGGTACGAAGCAAACCCCGTAGGTTGGGCACAACAGGGCTTTCCCGAAGAGTTTGCCTTCACATTGCTCGATTCAAACTGGGACCACTTTGAGCAACTGATGGCATTGGCGTTGCCACGGGTACCCGCACTGCAGCATGCCGGCGTTAAGGAACTGCTTAACGGGCCCGAAAGTTTTACCCCAGACGGTAACTTCATTCTGGGAGAAGCGCCGGAACTTGCCGGCTTTTACGTGGCGGCAGGGTTTAACGCCTTTGGGATCGCCGCGGGGGGTGGTGCCGGGCAGGCGCTGGCCCAGTGGATTATCGGCGGCGAACCGCCTTATGACCTGTGGCCGGTTGATATCCGCCGCTTCGGTAAACCTCATCAAAATCTGGACTGGGTGCGCAGCCGGACTCATGAGATGTACGGCAAGCACTACACCATTGCCTGGCCATTTGAAGAGCATGAATCAGGCCGGCCTTTCAGGCGCTCTCCGCTGTACGACGAACTAAGAGAAAGGGGGGCGTGCTTTGGTGAGAAGCTGGGCTGGGAGCGCCCCAACTGGTTTGCACCCAAAGGGGTCAAAGCGAGAGATGAGTATTCTTTCAATGCACAAAACTGGCTTTCCTACTCAGGTGCTGAGCATAAAGCCGCGCGCGAGGGCGTGGCTATATTTGACCAGACCTCTTTCGGCAAATTCATGGTTAAGGGCGCCGATAGCGTTCAGGCACTCGAGTGGGTCTGCGCCAACCGCATTGATCGCCCCGTGGGCTCAGTGATCTATACGCAATTGCTCAACACACGCGGGGGAATCGAATGCGACCTGACCGTCGCCAGAGTTTCAGAGGAGGTTTTCTATCTGGTGACGGGAACCGGGTCTGTCACCCACGATTTTCACTGGATCCAACGCAACCTTTGCAAAACTCTCGATGTGCAGATTAGTGATCAGACCGATCACTTTGCGGTCTTATCCATTATGGGGCCCAGATCCCGCGACCTGCTGGCCCGGGTGACCACAGAGCCTGTTGATAACGATGCCCTACCCTTTGCCATGACCCGACCCCTACTCATCGGCGAGACTACGGTAACCGCGGTGCGCCTGACTTATGTGGGTGAACTGGGCTTTGAGCTGCATATTCCCGTCTCTGATGCGCTTGGGGTATACCAGTCGTTGATGTCTGCCGGGGCTGACATGGGCATCCACAATGCGGGGTATCGCGCGATCGAAAGTCTGAGGCTGGAAAAAGGCTATCGCGCCTGGGGGTCTGATCTCTCTGCTGATCATACACCGCTGGAAGCCGGCCTTGGCTGGGCTGTGAAACTGGAAAGTGATATTGACTTTCTGGGCAAAGCCGCACTCATGCAACAGCAAAGTGAGGGCCTGAAAAAACAGCTGGCCTGCTTTACGGTAGAAGATATCGGCATTAATCTGATTGGACGCGAGACGCTGTATCGTGATGATCAACGGGTCGGCTGGTTGACCAGTGCAGGCTATGGTCACACCGTTGGCTGTCCGATCGGTTTTGGCTACGTGCGCAACCCCGATGGTGTCGATCAGGACTATCTCAAGAGCGGCACCTACAGCCTTGACATAGCCGGAGTTAAGGTTCCCTGCATGATTCACCTGAAACCGCTATACGATCCTTCCATGTCGAGGGTGCGCCTGTGATGCCAAGTCGCTATAACGCACCCTCGTCTTCACTAAGCTCACTACTGTCAGCTTAAACCGCTATGGGAAGAACAGAACTTGATCCGCAAATGATCGCGGTGATGGAAAAACGCCGTACCCTGGCTCCCGCCCAGGACGACCTTCAGAACGTACCTCTTGCGACCATTCGAAAATACTACAACCAGGAACGCGCATGGTGGAACGAGATCAAACCCTCCATGAACCACATCAAAGAGTTCACGGTCGCGGGCCCGGTCCGGGATATTCGAATTCGGATCTACCACCCCTGCAGTGAAGGCAACCGCCCTACGCTGGTCTACCTGCACGGCGGCGGCTGGGTCGTGGGAAATCTCGATACCCACGATCGCGTTATGCGGCTACTTGCGGACTTTGCCGGCACCAGCGTCGTTGGCATAGATTATGCACTTTCCCCAGAGCATAAGTTTCCTGTCGCCATCAACGAGACTCTGGCTGTCATTCACTGGCTGGAAACTGATGGTGCAGATCAGGGGCTTGATATCGAACGGCTGGCCTTGGGAGGCGATTCTGCCGGCGCCAACATGGCGGTAGCCGTTACACAGCTTTGCCATCAGCAAAAGGCAGGTGCCATTAAATTCCTTCTACTTTATTACGGCGCCTACGGGTTAACTGATTCAGCATCCTGGCAAAAATATGGTACCGCTGAATATGAATTTACCCGCGAGGAAAAAAAATTCTACCTCGACAGTTATCTTGGCGAGGAGAAAGACCGGGCTGATTCTCGCTTCAATGTGCTAAGCGGTGAACTTCACTGCCTGCCACAGGCATTTATTGGTGCTGCCGAGTGCGATCCATTGCGTGATGACTCCATAGCCTTGCACAATGCGATGCGAAAGATCGGCCGACCTGCTGACCTGAAAACCTACCCCGGTGTTCTGCATAGCTTTATTCACTACAGCCGCATGCTGGAAAAAGCCACCGAGGCGCTACAAGACGGGGCGAATGCGCTGAAAACAGCTCTGGGATAAATCGGTCCCGGCGCACCAGTCAGAGACCGGCGCGTTTGGCGACCGAGACAATCCGCTGCATTTCGCGCACCACGGGTTTTTCAATCAGCTTGCCATCCACCACCACAAGCCCGGTATTGGCCTCCTCAAAGGCTGTGAGAACTTTCTGCGCTTTGGCCACTTCTTCAGCCGACGGGGTAAATACGGCGTTCAGGTCCGCGATCTGCTTGGGATGTACCGCACCCTTACCGCTGAAGCCCAGATCTTTGGCCAGTTGCGCCTGGGCTTTCATGCCCTGAAGATCCTTTAGATCCAGATACGGGACATCCACCGCATCTACCCCCACACTGGCTGCCGCATGCACCACGCGCGAGCGTGCATAAAGCAAGGGCTCCCAGGCATTCCTGCATCGAAGATCCGCCGACATATCCACCCCACCAAAGAACAGGGCATCGATCCGATCGCTGGCCCGGGCGATATCAAAGACCGCCTCGAGTCCCGCATTCATTTCGATGATGATGTGCAATCGGGTGTTATGGCCTCTCTCCGTCAGAAGATCATCCAGCCAGACCACCTCATCCGGGGATACCACTTTGGGAAGCATCAATGCAGGCGGTGGCGTGTCCGTCGCGAGAATCGCCTGAACATCATCCAGACCCACGGCCGATCGCAGGCAGTTGATGCGCACGATGCGCTCCACGCCATCATCTGCCTGGGCCTTTGCAAAAAGGGCCATGGTCTTGTCGCGCGCTTCATCCTTGTCGTGCGGCGCGATCCCGTCTTCCAGCTCGACACAAACGATGTCTGCGCCACTGGCAAGCGCCTTGGGATACAACTCAGGCCTAAGACCCGGTGCAAAAATGAAACTTCTTCGAGGGCGAACCACCCTCTGGTCACGAACAGTCATAATGTTTTCCTGCGAATCAATCAGTAAGAACGCGGCAAACCCAGCACGTGTTCGCCCAGGTAGCTGAGGATCAGATTGGTTGAGATCGGGGCAACCTGATACAGCCGGGCCTCACGGAATTTACGCTCTACATCGTATTCCTCGGCAAAACCAAAACCACCATGGGTCTGCACGCACATCTCTGCAGCAGCCCAGGAAGCATCCGCGGCCAGCATTTTGGCAAGATTGGCCTCTTCACCCGGATTCTCGCCCGCATCGTAAAGGCGGATCGCCTCTCGCAGTACCAGCTCTGCCGCCCGCATCTGCGCATAGGCCCGGGCGATGGGGAACTGCACGCCTTGGTTCTTACCAATCGGCTTGCCGAATACCCAGCGCTGTGAAGCATAGGCTGTGGCTTTTTCAATAAACCACTTGGCATCACCGATGCACTCTGAGGCAATCAGAATGCGCTCGGCATTCATACCCGACAAGATATAACGAAACCCTCTGCCTTCTTCTCCTATCAGGTTTTCGACCGGCACATGCATATCATCAAAGAAAATCTCGGTGGTCGCGTGATTCATCATGGTGCGGATCGGACGGATAGTCAGCGTTTTATCCCGGGCCTCACGCATATCTACCAACAGCACCGAAAGACCGTCGGTTTTTTTCTCAACTTGCTCACGCGGCGTAGTACGACACAACAGGATCATCAGGTCTGAATACTGGGCGCGGGAGGTCCAGATCTTCTGGCCGTTCACTATGTAATCATCGCCTTTACGGTGTGCTGTCGTGCGCAATGCGGTGGTGTCAGTGCCGCTGGTTGGCTCGGTGACACCAAAGGCCTGTAATCGCAGTTCGCCTCGGGCGATGGCCGGCAGGTATTGTTGTTTCTGTTCCTGCGATCCATGGCGCAACAGCGTACCCATGGTATACATCTGCGCATGACAGGCTCCGGCATTACTGCCGGAGCGGTGAATCTCTTCGAGAATCGCCGCGCCGGCCGATAACGGCAGACCAGAGCCTTCAAACTCTTCTGGAATCAGCGCACTCAAAAATCCTGCCTCGGTCAAAGCTTGGACAAACTCGCCGGGGTAGACTTGCTCGCGATCACACTTACGCCAGTACTCACCTGGAAATTCCTCACACAGCCGGGACACGCTTTCCCGGATTTCCGGATGATCCAACGTATAGGTCGGAGGCTTGATACTCATCGGCGGTAAATCCTGATATTCAAGGTGTGAGAAATCAAAGCGTTGGGCTGTGCCGTGCTGTATCGATCGGGCCTGCCATCTAAGCAGCGAATTCTGAACGGATCGATACACCATGCTGATCAAGCATGGGAACAACCGCTGGGCGCTGGGCGTCTGTTGCTACCGGCAGATCCGCCATATTAACCTCAGTGCCACCAAAATCGGCAACCAGATTACGAATCAGCGCGTGCTCCGATAGATCGGCCACACTGCTCAGACGGCCATTGGCGATCTGCGCTTCGTCCAGCAGCTGAATCATCTCATCAGCATCATGACGACCAAAGACAGTATTGATGATTTCATCCATTGCGTCACGATGACGAACCCGCTCAGTGTTATTTACAAAGCGCGCATCCGTGCCAAGTTCCGATTGGCCCAATATGGCGTTACAGAAATTACACCATTCCCGATCGCTCTGTATGGCAATCAGAACCTGGTGGCCATCTTTTACGCTGTAGGCCCCATAGGGCGCAATCAGCGGATGGGTTAAGCCCATGCGTTCAGGTGCCCCGCCCAGGTAACGGTGCGCGAGCAGCGGAAAATTCATGAAGTCCGCCATGACATCAAACATGGCGATAGAAAGGTCAACTCCGCTTCCAGTCCGACCGCGCTGGATCAGGCCGCGCAGGATCGAAGAAAAGGCCGTCTGGCCAGAAGCAATGTCGCAGATTGAAATCCCCACGCGGGCCGGGTGCTCCTGGGTACCGTTGATCGCACAAATGCCACTCTCGGCCTGCACGAGAAAGTCGTAAGCCTTTTTCCCGGCACCGGGCCCAGTGGATCCATAACCATTGATCTCACAGGTGATCAAACCGGGATTATGTTCACGTAGTGCCTCACCACCAAAGCCGCGGCGCGTAAGGGCCCCCGGCGCGAGGTTGTGCAAAAACACATCCGCGCGTCTGAGCATAGTCCGCAACAACGCTTCGTCATCCTCCTGATTCAGGTCTATGCAGATTGACTCCTTGCCCCTGTTGAGCCAGGAGAAAAAAACGCTTTTGCCCTGTGCCCCGCGGTCGTACCCCCGCGCAAAATCTCCCTCTTTGCGCTCAACCTTGATTACCCGGGCCCCGGCATCTGCCAACATCAACCCACAGTACGGCGCAGCCACCGCCTGCTCCATAGATACCACCAGCAATCCAGATAGCTCCTGATTCAATCCCATACTCAACCCAGCATTAATTCGATGGAAACACAGAATCTAAGGGATATACGGACAAAATGCGATGCTGGGAATTCGCCGATTCGATGCCACAATCTTCTATTGCCCAACAACGCAACGGTTCTGGGAACTCCTCGTGAGGCTGCCTTACTGTAGGCCTGAAAATCCGGGTTGTTTGTCTAAATCCAGAATTTTTCTCGGACCGTGGCAGTCCGATCGCCTCCAGGCACCTTTGCGGTTAACACGGTTCCGGCATCCCACTGTTCCCGGTTAACCATCGCAATCGTGACATTGGTATTAAAGTCAGGCGACCAGGTTGAAGACGAGATATATCCCGCAGGATCACCCGACGCGTTGTGCAGTGGCCAGGGGTGATTTATCGCAGGCACGGCAGATCCATCGACTTCAAGGGCGCGGATCTGTTTCGATGGCTCCGTGAGCGCGGACAAAGCCGCGTGCCCCAAAAATCCGACGGCGCGATCCAGGTTGCAGTACTTACCCAGGCCCGCCTCAAAGGGCGTGTGATCCATCGTGATATCGCTGCCAAAAGAAAGCAAACCGGCCTCGATCCGTTCGATCAGGTTGGGGCACCCCGCCCGGACATCAAGATCCCTACCAGCTTCAAATAATGCATCCCAGACGGCCTCACCATACTGGCTGCCATCCAGGTATAGCTCGAATCCGCCCTGGTGAGACCAACCCGACCGGGCAATGATCATATCCTGCCCCTGAAAGTTGATCGTCTTGTGTCGAAAGAAACGGGTACTGACTATGTCCTCTCCAAACACCCGCGAGACCAACTCATCCGCTTTAGGCCCTTGAATCGCTAAGGGCGAAACATCCGGCTCAAAGACCTCGACATCAAGGCCAGCGCCTGCCGCCAGACCCTTGCAGTAAAGCAACATGTCTGAATCAGCCAACGACAGCCAGTAGCGATCCTGGCTCAGCCGTACAGCCACAGGATCGTTCATCATTTTTCCTGCGACATCCACCATAGGTATGTAGCAGCACTGGTCATCCTGCATTCGAGACATATCCCGCGGCGTGGTCATCTGCACCAGTCGTAACGCATCCGGCCCCTTGACTTCGACCTGCCTCTCAACCGCAACATCCCAGACCTGCACAGCCGATTTCAGGTGCCGGTAGTCTTCTTCGGGCGTCTCGTAATACGATGCCAGCAGCATATGGTTGTACACCGTGTAGGCTTTTGCGCCAGCCCGATCGACACGATTGGAAAACGGCGTCTTGCGCAAACGGATTGACGGTGTCAGATAGGGCATAGACATGGCGTGAGATTTTCCGGGTCGATTTTGGGCGGCGAAATCATACCGTTGCTTTGATTGGTGCACCAGTGTTTTATTTTGAAGATTTATTCATTAATTCGGGACACCTGATAGCGTCCGATAGCACGAATCCTTTACACTTTTGGGCTTAACTACCGGACCTTCTCGGACCGATTCGACCGACCCCGTCGCGGGAGTGGGCAGATGCCAACCAAGTTTCTCAGCCAGGCCCAGATTACGCATTTTGACCAGCAGGGTTTTTTGCCGGCATTTCGTATCCTGAGTGACTCTGAGACCAGGACACTGCGTGACCAACTTGAAGACTTTGAGGCACGTTATCCCCAACTCAAAGGGCAACTCGATTTCAAGGCAAACCTGATTCTTCCGGCAGTAGATCGTCTTTCCAAAGACGCCCGACTGCTGGATGTCATGGAAGACCTTCTGGGGCCGGATCTGCTGCACTGGAACTCCACCTTTCGAACCAAAGAGGTCAACACCGGCCAGCACGCGGCATGGCATCAGGATACGGCCTACATCAAGCTCAAGCCCTTTCTGTCGATCTGCTGGCTCGCGTTGAGCCCGGCTAACCGGGAAAGCGGCTGTCTTCGGGTGATCCCGGGTTCACACAAGGGAGCGTTGCTCTCGCACCGCGAAGGCAATGATCCCAGAAGTATTCTGTCGCGTGCCCAATTTATTGATGAGCAATTTGATAAATCCGGAGCTATCGACATTGAACTTGCGCCAGGAGAGGCGACCGTAATTAACCACGGCATTATTCATTGCTCGGGCCTGAACCAGTCCGGCGATCGAAGAATAGGCCTGCTCATGGATTACCTGCCCACCCGTGCCGTCAAGGAAGGCCCGCGCGATACTGCGATACTGGTTCGGGGCGAGGATCATTTCGGTCATTTTGATCTTGAGCGCGGCCCGGCATCTGAAGATCCTTTAAAGAACATTGAACACCAACAACGCTCACTTGAGGCCATTACCCGGACTATGTACGCAGAGTCACAACACAAACCCAAAGGCCTGCCCTAGACCGCAGCGACTATTGGCGCTTTTAAGGAGGCACCCATGACCCACCGTTACCAGAAACTGGCGAAACGCATTGAGGCCGGAGAGTTGATTCTTAATGATGGCGCGACCGGTACCGAGATTGAGCGTCGCGGGGTGCCTCAGCTCGAAAATGCCTGGAACGGCGGGGGCGCACTGAGCCACCCCGATATTGTGCGTGAAGTGCACCGTGACTATATCGGTGCTGGAGCTCAAATCATTATCAGCAATACTTTCGCGACCTGCGAACACGCCTTGCGCGACGCCGGCATGATAGAACACTTCGAAGCCCTGAACCGCCGGGGCGTCGAACTGGCCATTGAAGCACGCGATCACTCTGCCAATCCGGATATCGTGGTTGCCGGGGGTATCTCCTATTGGAGTTGGACGGGAGACAAACCCACACTCAGCGCCCTCAATCGCAGTGCTGCCAGCCAGGCGCAGATAATGAAAGAGGCCGGGGCTGACCTGCTTATGCTTGAGATGATGATCGATATAGACCGGATGTGTATCACGCTGGAGGCGGCACTGGTCACGGGCCTACCCGTCTGGGTAGGCGTCACCTGCATGATCGATGATCAGGGAACCGTTTGTCTGAGAAACGGAGAACCCCTCTCTCAGGCGCTGGATGCCCTTAAAGCCTATGAGATACCCCTGATCAGCATCATGCACACGAAAGTCGATCTGGTCGATGACGGCTTACGCGCTTTAAAGAACGACTGGTCCGGATGGGTCGGGGTTTATGCCCATAGCCAGGGGGGCAAAAGCAAAAAACGCAGCAAGCACGAATGGGTTTTTGATGGTGTTATCTCGCCCGAGGCTTACTGCACGGCATCAGAGCAGTGGCGTGCACAAGGTATCAATATGCTGGGATGTTGTTGTGGTCTGGGGGTAGAACATATCAAGGTGCTCAACCGATCCCTGACCGCCTGATATCATCATCACACCGCAACTCCCCCGGTCTCCCAGTCAGGAGATCACCACGCGGCAGTGCCACACTTGATCAGCCTGTCTCAGCGATAAGATCAGCCGCTTCGATCCCACCCAAAGCCGCCGCCTCATCGTTATCTGACGTGTCTCCCGAGATTCCGACAGCACCCAACAGATCCCCCGACAGATTGCGCAAAAGCACGCCACCGGGCACCGGCACCATATCGCCCCCGGCAAGACCGTTCATGGCCTGGATAAAGTAAGCCTGTTGTTCTGCCCGGTTCATCAGCGCGCGTGTGCCCATGCCCAGCTGAATTGCGGCATTGGCTTTGCCATGGGCGATCTTGGCCCGCATCGCACTGACCCCATCCTCAGAGGCTGCCGCAACAATTGACCCGCGATTATCCAACACCATCACGCTGACGGGCTTTAAGTCGAGACTGCGCGCCTTAGTCAGCGCGCCCTCAATCACGGTTCTGGCTTGATCCAATGTAATCGACATGATTTATCTCCTGATGAAAAACTGCGCGCTCTTTGTGTAGTGATGTCAGACAGGTGCAGCTGTGAGGGCTTTGGGTAAGGCCTCAGCAAAAAGGTCAAGATCTTGTGGCTGTCCAACGGAGACCCGGATACAGCGATTAAGCGGTGCGATGCCCGGCATTCGCACAAAAATACCCTGCTCAATAAGACGCTTGAGCACACCCACGGCAAAATCCCCATCGTGACCGCAGTCAATGGCCACGAAATTGGTCGCCGATGGCAACGCGCTGAGGCCATTAGCTGATGCGATCTGATAGAGCCGTTCGCGCGCATCGGCAACTCTGGTGATCACCTCATCGAGGTACTTTTGATCTGCCAGTGCTGCAAGACAGGCCACCTGCGCCACGCAACCCACACCAAAGTGATTGCGTATCTTGTTAAACTCGTTAATCAACGTGGGCTCGCCTATTGCGTAGCCGACACGAATACCCGCAAGCCCATAGGCTTTAGAAAAAGTACGAAACCGCAACACGCGCGTATCCGAGGGATCGATCCCGGGCAGCACACCGGTTGGGGCAAATTCGCCATAAGCCTCATCAAGTACCAGTAATGATTTGTCGGGCACCCGCTCAATCATCGCTTCGATAGTGCCCGCGTCCCACCAGGTACCCATGGGGTTATCCGGGTTGGCGATATAAACCAGCTTGGGCTGGTGCACGTTTGCTGCGTCGATCAGGGCTTCAGGGTCTTCATGGTCGTCGCGATAGGGAACCGCCACCAGTTCTCCTCCGTAACCGGCCACATGAAAATTAAAGGTGGGATAGGCCCCGGCAGAGGTCACGACCTTGTCGCCCAGACCCACAAACAATCGCACGAGATAACCAAAAAGACCATCGATCCCTTCGCCGACCATAATGTGTTCGGGTGCAACATCATGATGCTCAGCAATTGCGTGTCGAAGATCAAAAAATTCGGGGTCTCCGTATTTCCAGGCCTGCAAAGCGAAATCGCTGATGGCCTTGGCTACCTGTGGCGAGGGTCCAAAGACGTTCTCGTTAGCGCCGATACGCGCATCGAAGCGTTTATTGAATGCACGCTCTTGCGCCTCGGGCCCGACAAAAGGCACTGTTGCCGGCAATCCTTGTGCAAGAGAGGTGACTTGATACTGAGTCATCGCACGATTCTGTCATAGCGGTTGAAAAATACAAACTTGTGTCGCGCGGCACATCAGGCAAAGAACCGTCCACTCATCACCTTGGTCGCCACGCGAGCCACAGGTCAGTGGGCATCTTTCCCTCCAGAATCATCTCGTGACTATTGCGCTGGGTCTGCCCATCTCAGCGTCTTGCTCGCACCTGATGGTGTCAGCGTTGCCATCAGCCAAATCCGGCAGACCATGGCACGCCAGATAATCGGACAAACTGATTGCAATCTCAATGAGTTCGCCAGGCGGGACATCACGCGTTGCGATCAGTCCGGCGAGACCGACCGCATCGTATCGATCGTATTCACTTTCCACCATGCTAGGCGGCTATACCGTAAAGGCTTAATGCGCGAACTCGGCCTCACTGCGGTGGCATTCAATGGCGTGGCTACCAGTTAATGCCCGGACCGGCGGGGTCTCTTCGTCGCAGGTGCCTTCAATCGCCAAGGGACATCGATCGAAGAACGGACAGCCCTTATCCGTCAGCGTCACGACACGGTCGATACCGGCCTGGGCTTCCTGGGTTTCCATGGTTTCTTCAAGCCAGCCCACCCGAAGTTCGGGAACAGAACTGATCAGAAGCCGTGTGTAGGGATGATACGGCGGAGAGAGTACTGCATCGGTGGTGCCTCTCTCGACAACCCGACCAGCGTAGAGCACCACAATCTCATCGGCAAACGAAGCCACGGTAGACAAATCGTGGCTGATGAATACAAAAGAAACGCCGGTCTGCTTGCGCAGCCGTTTCAATAGTTCAATAACGTTGGCGCCGACAATGGAATCGAGCGCCGAGATCACTTCGTCGCACAACAGTACCTCCGGTGATGCCGCCAGTGCACGGGCCAAATTGATGCGCTGTTTCTGACCGCCGGAAAGCTCTTCCGGATACCGCCCGGCAAACTCCTGAGGCAACTCCACCATCTGCAGTAGTTCGCCAATACGTCGGCGTTTTTCTTCGCCTTTAAGGCCGAGATAGAACTCCAGCGGACGGCCGAGAATATGGTCTATGCGCTGGCGCGGATTAAGCGCGGTATCGGCCATCTGGAAAACGAACTGTATTTTCTGAAGTTCGTCCCGCTTGCGTTGCTGCAGCGCGGGCTTGAGTTCCTCACCATCGAGCAGCACCTGCCCCTGGGCTGCGGGCAAAAGACCCGCCATCACCCGGGCTAAGGTTGATTTGCCGCAGCCTGATTCACCGATGATGCCGACACTGTGTCCCCGTTCAATAGCAACGTTGACGTCGCGCAAGACGGTTATTGAAGGAACGCCTCCCTGGGTCCTACCGTAACCCGCGAGGATATCTTTCACCTCAAGCGCCGGCGCTTCGCGCCGATGTTCACCGCTGGTTTCATCGCCCTGGCCTGCGGCGGGTGGCGGCCGAACTGCATGCATCAGCCGGCGGGTGTAGTCATGGCTTGGCTTACTCACCACCTGCTCAGCCGTGCCATGCTCCTGGATTTCACCCGCATACAGCACCACGATGTGATCCGCGATCTGCGCCACGACGGAGAGATCATGGGTCACATAGATCGCGGCCGCACCTTCCTGCTTGATCACTGACTTGAAAGCCTTGAGCACCTCAATCTGGGTGGTGACATCAAGCGCGGTAGTAGGTTCGTCGAGCACCAGAAGATCGGGCTTTCCACATAAGGCGGTGGCTGCCATCAGCCGCTGTAGCTGTCCGCCGGATACCTGATGGGGGTAACGTTTGCCGAGTCTGTCTGGGTCCGGCAATTCCAACGCCCGATATAGTGTTTCGGCACGCTGATCCGCTTGTTCCTGGGTCAGGATGCCGTGCAAAACACATGTTTCAGTGACCTGCTCTCCGATAGTCAGCGCTGGATTAAAGGTTGCTGCTGCACTTTGCGCGAGATAGGCAACCCGCTGGCCCCGCAAACCACGCAACTGGTCGGACTCCATAGTAATGACGTCCTCGCCCTCTAGGCGCACCTCGCCTCCCGTAAACTCAAGCCCGGGCTTGGTGTAGCCGAGCGACGAGAGCGCAATCGTGGTTTTGCCAGAACCCGATTCGCCGATCAGCGCGACTACCTCGCCGCGCGCGACAGTAAAGCTGACTCCTTTGACGATGGGCGTCAGTTCATCGTCGTCGTTGCGGGCGCTGATACGAAGGTCATCGACCTCAAGCAGCGCGCTCATGAAATCATTCTCTTGGCCAATTTACCGCCTGAGTGGGCTGAGATATCGTCCACGATCATATTGACAGAAATCGTTAGCGTGGCAATTGCCAGCGCCGGCATCAATGGCGCGACCGAGCCATACACAAGCCCCGGAAGATTCTCCTTAACCATGCTCCCCCAGTCAGACATTGGCGGCTGCACGCCGAGGCCGAGAAAACTTAAAGAAGAGACAAACAGGATCACCCACACAAAACGCAGCCCGAAGTCGGTTGCCAGCGGCATGGCGATATTGGGCAGAATCTCCCGGGTAATAACCCACCATAGTCCTTCACCGCGAACCTTGGCCGCCTCGACAAAATCACTGACCATGACCTCCTGGCCGAGCGAACGGGCAATGCGAAACACGCTGGTCGCATAAATAATTCCGGTCAATAAAATCAGCAGGGGTATGGTACTGCCCAGCGCGGCGATCATGACAAGTGCAAACATAATGGATGGAATCGAGAGCAGCGCATCATTAACACGGCTTAACGACATATCGAGAAACCTGCTGCCGACGGCCGATGCGATACCCAACGTCACGCCAAGCAGATAGGCCAGAAGCGTCGCGATAAATGAGATACCGATGGTCGTTCGTGCGCCAAACAGAATTCGCGACAAGGTGTCACGTCCGAGATAATCACTGCCTAGATAAACAATCTTGCTGGGCGGTTGAAAGTCCGTGTCGGGGTACATCTCATCACTGCCCGGCACAATAAAGAGTTCTTCGTCGAGGATATCCGCCTCGTGATACGGGGCGATCGTCGGGCCAATCGCCACAATGATGGCCCAGAAAATCACCACCGCGATGCCAATCTTTCCAGGCCAGCTGAGTTTGACCTTGCGTTTGGGCGGCGCGTCCGGCAGTTCTTCGAACTGTGTCGAGGGGCTGGTTTCCTGTTGTGATTCAGACATGCTCGGGCGTTTCCTTACTTTGGATGGCGCAATCTGGGGTTAGAGAGAATCGTCGCCATGTCGGCAATGAAGATCAACACGATATACGTAGTACAAAAAATCATGGCACAGGCCTGAACCAATGGCATGTCCCGCATGAGGACCGCTTCAATCATGAGTTTGGCAAGACCGGGGTACGAAAATATCTGCTCAACCACAACAACGCCGCCGACGAGCCAGGCGAGGTTCAACGCAATCACATTAACGATCGGGCCCACCGCATTAAACAGGGCATGGCGCAGAATAATTCTTTTCCGTGGGACCCCCTTCAGAATCGCCATCTCGATATACGGCGAACTCATGACATTAAGCACGGTCGCCCGTGTCATTCGGATGATCTGGGAGGAAACCAGAATCACCAGGGTCAACATAGGCATCGCCAGGGTTTTGATCAACACCCAGCCGGTTTCATCCCCCCTTAGGTAAACGATGGACGGCAGCCAACCCAGGCCCACAGCAAAAACCAATACCAATGCCGTGGCAACCAGAAAGTCTGGCACCGAGATCAGATTAAGCGTGGCAAAGGTAATCGAGCGATCCAGCCTGGTGCCGGGATGCATCGCGGCAATAAGGCCAAGGAAAAGAGAGACCGGAACAGCGACCACGGCCACCAGCAAAGTGAGGCGAGCCGTGTTGAAAACCCGTGGTCCCAGCATCTCGACGATGGGGGTTCCGAGTCCTGCCCCAAGTCCCGCTTTGGAGATACCCAGATCTCCCATCGCAACGTTCTGTAGCCAAACCAAGTATTGCTGGATAGGAGGCTTATCGAGACCTAATTTAGCCCTTAAGGCCGCGGTACTCTCCGGCGTCGCCATCTGCCCCAAGATAATCTGGGCGACATCGCCGGGCAGCAGGTTCGTGCCGATAAAAATCAGCACGGACACGATCCAAAGTGTCACAAGGCTAATGCCGAGTCGTCCAAGTAAGGCCCGCCAAAGCATATTTAATGCCTATTGAGAAGTTGGAAAGTGCTTAAATAAAGGGGTTCGCACGTTGCCGTGCGAACCCCTCTCGAAGACCACTTAAGAAAGAGCCTTAGCCCGTTTTCCAGATATGCTCGGCCCAGCCGTTGCCACCGAACTGACCCAACGGGCAGTTCGAGAAACCCTGAATCTGCGGGTTGTGGGCATCCAGAATGTTAGTGTGATATGGGATGATGATGCCGCTTTCCGTGGACACCAGTTTCTGCATCTCGCAATGCATCTCGTGACGCTTGGCTGGATCTGTCTCTGCCAGAGAGTCCTTAAGCAATACGCCCATGCGGTCGCTATTCCAGAACGTATCGTTCCAGTTGCCGTTGGGGCCAAACTGGATTGACATCATGGCGTTCGCGGTCGGGCGCATATTCCAGGTCACGACATTAAGCGGCTCTTTCATCCACACCGCGCCCCAGTAACCATCGGTCGGAACCTTTTTGAGCTTCAGGTTAAAGCCGATCTTTTTGAGGTTGGCCTGCATAAGGAGACAGGTATCTTCGATCGCCCCCGATACCGGCGCCACATAGAGTTCAACCTCTGAGTACCCGGACTTATTGAGGTGGTACTTGGCCTTGTCAGGATCATAGGGAATCTGCGGCAGTTCATGGCAGTGATCTGCGCCATAAGCAACGTTGATCGGGTGGTCATTACCCACCGTGCCATGGCCTTTCAGGAACTTACGGACGACCCGCTCACGATCCTGGATTAAACGTAAACCCTGAACGAGGTCATCATTGTCACCGGGTGCCGTATTCTTCAAGCAACAGATACCACCGTAAAGACCCGAAGGCACTGACAGGACACTTTGTCCCGAACTCTCAATCTTCTTGATCTGTTTTGCACTGATCGATGTGATCATGTCCACACTACCCGCAAGCAATGCATTTAGTCGTGCGTTCGGATCAGTGATTGCAGTGATCTCAATGCCATCAAGCCATTGACCAGTGTCACGCCAGTAGTTGTTGTTGCGTGAGTGCGTTGACTTCACGCCTGCCTGGAATTCTTCGGTCACGTAGGGGCCGGTACCAGCCTTCCACCAGTCCATTGCATTTTTTCTGACAATCTTCGCCTGGGGCTGCGTCAGCTTGACCGGCATATCGGCATCGGGCGATGACAGGGTCAGTTTGACCGTGTACTTGTCGACCTCTTTCCACTCAATGACATTGGCGAAGAAAGACTTGATCGACGAAGGTGAGCCATCAGCGATGTGGCGGTTCATACTCCAGATAACATCGTGTGCCTCAAGTGGATGTCCATCATGGAAACTCACACCCTTGCGGATCTTGAAGGTGTACTCAGTGGCGTCGTCATTCACACTCCACTCTTCCGCAAGTTCGCCATGCAGACTCATGTCGTTCCAGACCTGAATGAGTCCGTTGTACATGGTATTGGCCCGGGTGTAGTCGATAGTTGACGTACCCAGAATCGGATCCAGCGTATCGTCAGGTCCATGCAAGTTCGATGCAAAGATCACCGAACCGCCACGGGTTGGGCTCGCGGCTAACGCACTGGCCGAGCCCAAAAGACTCCCTGCCGTTGTTGCGGTGATGCCCAAGGCGCCCATAGCCGCCAGGAATTCACGGCGGTTAACGTGGCCGTCACGATACATCTGTTGAAAAGTTTTAACTTCTTTCATGTCTCAGGTTCCTCCGATGGAAAAAATGACTTTCTGTTTATCTTGCCAATTTCTAGCACTACTTCTACCTAATCAAGATGGCTATGCTTAGAAAGCGCTTCCTGCAGTGAAACATAGCAACGAAAATCAGTCAACATATTACCTTCCGCCGGTATTATTCACTCTAAACCCGTGTACTTTGAAGGTATTACTACGATCTTATCACCCATTTTCTTCGTAACTCGAGCAATACGTACTTAATCTGGCTGGTTATTACCGTTTGCAGGCAATTTCATGTCGTTCAAATACCGGGAGAAAATCCGCTACCATTACCGACTGCGCTGTAAGGCATGGGCCGAACATCATCAATCGGCAGAATTTCAGGCAACACCACTTATGAAACCCCTGTGTTTATTGGCTCGGACCCTTCTTTTTGTATGCGCCCTCTTTGCAGTCAGAACTACTCTGGCCGGGGGTTGCCTGTGTAACTACACCCCTGCAACGCTTCTTGAGGTCATTGATGGCGATACCATGGTGATGGAAATCTCCGGGCAGCGCGAAACGGTACATCTTGCCAAAGTTACAGCTCCGCGCCTCAAGCCAGATCCTCAATCGAAAGAATCCTGGTGCGAAGGAGAAGGCGAGAAAGCGATGAAGGCAAAAGACTACGCCAATATGCTTTTATTGGAAGCCTCCGAGATTACCCTCGACGAGCAGCAACGCGACCAAGCGGGGGAAATCTCAGCGGTGGTATATATCGATAACATCAACCTTGGACAGGAACTGCTCTACAAGTATCTGGCTGTGGAAAACGATGAAAACCCCAACTGGTGTGGCTGATGCAAAAGAGTGCCGTGTCTACCGCTGACCTTTACGACGCGTATTCACAGAACGTGCAGGTCTGTGAACCTGCCTTTCGAGCTTTTGGCGACAAGACTGACTTTAGTGGTCCAATCAGAACCCTGAAAGTTTTTGAAGACTTCCTGCTGATCAAACAGACTCTGGAATCTGATGGAGCAGGGCACGTTCTTGTGATAGATGGCGGTGGATCTTTACGCTGCGCCATGCTCGGGGACAAACTGGCACAGCTGGCGCTTGATAATAACTGGGCTGGGTTATTGATAAATGGCTGTCTGCGCGATAGTGCTGCGATCTCTACCTTACCTATCGGCGTAAGAGCACTGGCAACACATCCAGCGCGACCATCGAAACAAGGTGGCGGCCAAACCGATATTCCAGTGCACTTTGCTGGTGTGGTTTTTCATCCTGGGCAATTTCTTTATGCGGATGCAGATGGAATCCTGTTAAGTGAAACTGATCTGGTGGGTGACGCTTCGATAGATGTTGGTACTTAACATGGGCATCGGAGTAATTCTGAAGGTAAAGAGATACTGAAAATCAGCAAGTTACAAAGAAAATTCGATTCCACCCCTAGAAATCCGACGAAACCGTGATCAAAACCCAGCGCTGTCGCGTTTCAAGTTTGGCGATATCTTAACGTTCAATGCAACAATTATCATTCGTACGCTGAATCCTACACAGTGAAATCGTCAAAGAACGTCAAATCGCCTGAGAGCAAGGCGTCACAATAACAGCGTGGCAAATTATTATCCGACGTCTATAAGTACACTCTTTAGCCTTTGATTGGCCTCGAAGGCTTGATGGCCGAG
>MDTC01037340.1_pt1 | contig 23493 bp, 16 predicted proteins | sample 811181 | NCBI WGS metagenome assembly MDTC01 (sample SAMN05326644, study PRJNA326480) | marine metagenome | isolation source: seawater | place: Pacific Ocean: North | collected 2011 | reverse complement strand
TATACTTATCAAACCAGGCAAGAATAGCATTAACCTTTGCAATTAAATTACTTGGCTTAGCTGCGATACCGTGACCTGCGCCAGGAATACGAACAAGCATAGACTCGACCTTATTTAACTTTAATGCAGAGTAAAACTGCTCGCTTTCTGCCATAGGCGTCCTGTAATCATCCTCCCCTGTCAAGAGCATAGTTGGAGTGGTTACATTTTTAACGTATGATATCGGAGACCTTCGCATGTACTCTTCCAAGTTATCCCAAGGCATTCCAGGAAACCAGTACTTATAGAAGAAGGAGATATTATCAGCATACAGAACAAAACTGTACCAGTTGATTACTGGCTTAGCAACAACTGCTGCCCTGAATCTATCCGTCTTCCCAATTATCCAAGAAGTCAGGACTCCACCCCCACTTCCTCCTGTAACGAATAAATTACCTGAATCGATATATCCTCTCTCAAGTACGTGATCTACACCTGACATGAGGTCGTCGTAATCCTGACTTGGATAATTATGATGAATTAGGTTAGCGAAGTCTTTGCCATAGCTAGTACTACCCCTAGGGTTAGTGTACAGAACGAAATTCCCTGCACTTGCAAAAAGCTGATTTTCGGCAGAAAATCTAAAACCGTAGTTAGTAAATGGACCCCCATGAATTTCAAGAATAAGAGGATACTTTTTATTTGAGTCAAAGTCGGGCGGGTACACAAGCCAGCCCTGTATCCTCATTCCGTCATAAGAAGACTCATACCAAAACTCCTCAACTTTACCAAGAGTTTTGTATTTAAACAGGTCCTCATTGAGTTTAGTGAGCCTATTCTTAGAACCATTATAACCAACAGCTAAATCAGCTGGGCTATATACATTACCGTATGTAAACGCATACCTTCCAGAACCTGATACTGAATACGTACCTCCACTATACGGCCTCCCTAAGGATAGACCTCCTAACTCATCGACAATATCTTTTACCTTTCCAGATGTTGAGATATAGGCAATCTTTGTCATGCCCTCGTTGTCATATTGAAAATATAATCCCTTACCATCCTCTTTCCAGTTGATGTTACTAATGTTTCTATCAAAACCCTCTGAAACTAACTTCACATTACCACCATCTGCGTCCATAACATATAACGAATTCTGCTGGTAACCTAAAAACCTGTCGTCGTAACCTAGGTAGGCTATCATTTTTTTGTCAGGAGAAACTTTTGGAGAATAATCAGGACCAAATCTGTTAGTAAGTTTCGTGATTTTTCCATTGAGGATATCCATAGAGTAAATATCTGAGTTGTTAGGTTCAAAGTCTGAGTTCTCACTAAGATTTGCCGAGAATAATACCTTATCTTTACCCATCCACACCAGTGAACTAATATTCTTATCCAAATCACTTATCTGCCTTGGAGTACCTCCCTCAACAGAAAGTATAAATACCTGCGTACTTCCAGGTCTTCTGTATCCACCACCATCGTACCTGTAAACCATATCATCTATCTCTATAGGTGGCTCATTCCATTTTGCCCCCTTAGGTTTTTTAGGCATTTTTATTAGTTTATCCTCTGTCTTCTCAACAAAAGATGTAAATAATAGATACCTGTCATCTTCTGACCATACGACATTACCGATAGAAGACTGCATGTTGGTTAGTTTCTGAGTAGAATTTGTGGTTAGGTCGTACAAATACAATTGTGTCGAGCCGTCTACATTAGACTTATATGTAAATCTATTACCTGAGTGTGACCACCTTGGTGAGAAGTCATTCCTATTTCCCGTTGTGACTGGCCTATTCTGGGAACCATCAAAATTAACCATCCAGATGTTAGATAGATTTCTGTCGGTCATCACATCCTTAAAATTTCTTTGGTATAAAACCTTATCTCCACTTGGAGATATTTGCGGATCTGATACATGCTCGACATCAAAGATATCGATTGGATCAAAAGTACCTGAGACTTGAGAGCTAACCGTATTACTAAAAATTAAAAACAATGATGTTAGGAGCGTTTTAAATGATATTCTTTCCATTTTATTTATTACATTTTATTTATTGACATTAAAAGTCTATAATAAAAGTAAAAATTTTAGTGATATGAACAGTCAAATAAGCAGAAGAAATTTAGTGAAACTACTTGGATAGCAACATCCCTTGTAAGTTATTGATTTACATGCGTTCTTAATAATCGTTTCTTTTCTTTCTGAACAGCAGGATGTTTTTTATGTTCCCATATTTTGTCTCTAGCAGCTCTAGAGCTTTCTTTTAGGTCCACAATTGGTAGTGGATAAGTCTCTCCCAAAAAAACGCCACAAAAAGTTTGTTCCATGGCTGTCATGGTCCAAGGTTCATGAATATATGCCACTGGAACGTTTGCTAGTTCTGGAATCCATTTTTTTATAAAGGCCCCTTTGGGATCATGTTCTTGAGAGTTTTTGACAGGATTGTACAAACGAACTGTATTTATGCCTGTGGTGCCAGCCTGCATTTGAAATTGAGGATAGTGTATTCCAGGTTCGTAATCTAAAAACTGACATGCAAGATGGTAAGTTCCCTCACGCCAATCTTGGTCTAAATTAAGTGTTAAAAAAGATACAACCATAGCTCGCATTCTAAAATTAATCCAACCTGTAGATTCAACAGCTCGCATGCAAGCATCAATCAAAGGATAGCCTGTATTACCTGTTTTCCATGCTTTTAAAAATGTCCCGTTTTTTTCATGTGACAAAATCTCATAACCACTATTAATACACTCAGTTTCATAGCGACATTCCATTTCAAATTTTTGAATAAAATGACAATGCCAATGTAGTCGGGTAAGCATGGCTGAAAAGGCTTTATTGTTTCTGGTGCCATTGGGATGAGTTCCAATAAACTGAAAAGCTTGTTTAACACTCATATTACCCCATGCCAAATAAGGGGATAAACGGCTACAAGACATTCTACTTTCCATAGGTTTCGATATATGTCTATGGTAGTTAAATCCTCGTTGGTTAGTGAAAGAATTTAAATACCTCCAGGCATTATTTTCTCCAGCAGGTTGGTATCGACTTGGGTAATCTTTTAGTTGAGACTCTAATATTCTAGGCATTTGAAAGGGATGTTCTAAGCGAGTTTCTTCAGAAATAGTATATTTGTTTTTAATGATTGGTGTATGCATTTTAAGATGCCACTTTTTATTCCAATCTTTCCTATTTTTAATGCCTCTTACAATACCATCTCTTTGTGATTCTTCCCATATAATTTGATTGGACTTACAAAACTGTTTTATTTTTTTATCACGTTCCCAAGAGACTTGCGTCCCACTTTCTTGGTAACTAAATACAGAAATTATATCTAATTCCTTAATTAAAAAATTAAAAACCTCAACAGCTTCTCCATAAAACAACTCAACTCGTCTATTAAATTCACTTAATACTTTGTCCAAACTAACTATTGAATGGTATACAAACTGCAAATGTCTTTGACTGGTATCTGGATAATCAATTCTAGAAGGTTCAAAAAGATAGATAATAATATAGGGGATACCAGCACATTCGGCCTTTAATAAAGGTGCATGATCTTGAGAGCGAAGATCCCGTTTTAACCAAACAATATTTACAGCTTTTGAATTCAACAATCAAGTTATTTTTGAATTTTTAAAATTAACTAAATTATTAATGTTTTAAATACAATGTTTTGCAATAAGTTTAGATAAGATTATTTGTAAATAATTGTCTTATTAAAAAAAATCCTGAACTGACATTTTCTTGTTTTATCGTCGTGATCAATAATTTAAGTATTCAATAAAGTTTTTTATGATTGTAAAATTATTTTGAATTTAATTCATCTTTTTCAGGTTGGTGTCTTGCATAATACCCATAATTGTCATCAGTAACTTTCTCTTCATTTTTTTCCTCCGTTACGTCACTTATTAAAAAAGTAACAAAAATTAATATACCGATTGTAAAAATTATTATGTTCATTGAGATATTCTTTTTTTATTATTACAACTTAACTTACTGTTTTCTTTTACAATTTTAAAATTAACCTAATTATTATTGCGAAAAAAATAAAAAACTACAATACCCTAATTTAAGTTCAACATAATTTATAAAAAGTTCCTTAAAGAATGTTTTTTGTTATATAAATTATTATTTTTATTAAAAACATATTTCTATGAAAAAAATTTTATTTATTTCGATAACTATTTTAAGTATTCAACTAAGTTTTTCTCAGTTTCAAACTATAGAATCAAACTTAGATGGTTTGGTTTTAAATGTTGGAGATACATTTCAAGCTGAATCATTTATTTCAAATTTAGATGGTGAAAAAATTAATTGTGAAAAATTAATATATTATCACAAAAATGGAGTTTTTAACGTAGGTTCCTCCATAGTTATAGACCCATCTGGTGAATTGTTAGCCAACGAGCCTGGATTACATGAGGTTGTGGCAGTTTGTGTTGGTATGTCAAATGGTAAAAGATTAAGTCAAACATTTGTCGTAAAAGTAAATTTTCCTAAACCTATTTCTATAGATTTTTCAATGATCGGGGATCTTTATGTTGGGAATTTTGCTGAATTAAGCAAAATTGCTAACTACGAATCCAATTATAATAGAAATAACATAGATATGATTTTTTCTTCATCTAATCCAAAAATTATTCAAGTTGATAATTTTAATAATTTAAAAGCCTTAGCTAGTGGTGATGTTGAAATAACAGCGTTATTTGATGGAAAAATAATTTCAAAAAAAGTTAGTGTAAAAAATAATCCTGTTACAAAAGTTGAATTGACTACTGATTTAAGTGGTTATGCACGAACTGGTGATGTTATAAACTTATCAGCTAAATTAAGAGATAAAAAAGGCAAACTGATTAGTGGAATTCAGCCTGAGTTTTCCTTTTCTGGAATTGCAAAAAACAGAAGCAATACCGCATCAGGATTAATTTCAAATACTGGTAAATTTGTTGCTGATGTTCCTGGTCAATATACAATTAATGCATCTTTTGGAAACTTGAATTCATCCGTTAAAATCGAAGTAGTTGATAGAGATATTAAAAAAGAAATTGTTAAGCTTGGTCTTGGTGAAGTTTTTGACAAAAGAACATCAGATGCATGGTTTTTTGAAGGTAATGATGGAAGAGATTATGGGGTCTCTGGAACATGGGGATCCGACGGAACAACATATTTTTGGGATATAACGGATCCTACAGATATAGTTAAAGTAGATAGTATAAAAGTTGATGCAAGAATTGTTAATGATGTTAAAGTTTCAAAAAATGGTAAAATATGTGTAATTTCCAGAGAAGGTTCATCTAAAAGAAAAAATGGAATAATTTTATTAGATGTCACTAATCCAAAAGATGTAAAGTTAATTTCTGATTATTCACAAAACCTAACTGGTGGTGTGCATAACATATTTATTTATAAAAATCATGTATATGCTCTTAATGCATTTGCAAATCCTGCTAAATATTATGTCATAAATATAGAGGATCCTTACAACCCGAAAGAGGTTGGTTCATTTGAAGTTGAAGAACCTGGTTCATCAATTCACGATGTATGGATTGAAAATGGAATCGCATACTCATCAAACTGGAAGCAGGGTGTTTATTTAGTAGATGTTGGAAATGGAATTGCTGGAGGATCTCCAGAAAATCCTGTACAAATTGGTAATTACAGATATGAATCTGGAGGAAATCATGCTGCTTTTCCATTTAAAAGTAAAAGCACAGGAAAATTTTATGTAATTATGGGTGATGAAATATTTCCAGAGGGAGTTAATGGAAATTCATATAATGAAACTGCTGGTTTTCTTCATTTTGTAGACTTTACTGATCCAAAAAATCCTTTTGAGGTTGCAAGATATGAAGTGCCTGGACATGGATCACATAACTACTGGGTTGAAGATGATGTTTTATATGTTGGAATGTATACAGCTGGTGTAAGAGTAGTTGACATCAGTGGAGACTTAATGGGAGATTTGTATAAACAAGGAAGAGAAATTGCGAAATATAGTACAGGAAATTCAAAAGGATTTATTCCAAACTCAACAATGCTGTGGGGAACGCAATATTATAAAGGGAATATTTTTTATTCAGATTTTTATACTGGAATTGGTGCTTTAAAACTTCTAGATAAGAAAAAAGATAATTCAAATACCAATCAATTTTCAACAGACAGAACCCTCAAAGAGGCATTAGGTGCTGATGATCTTTTAGATTTCTTTAGAATTTTAGCAAGTCCACCAATTGAAAAAAAATAGATTAACTCAATTTAATTTGAGTTTTCAAATCTTTCATAAAACGATGAAAATCTACCGTAATTCTATGTCGGTTTGTTTTTATTTGTTTCATATGGGGATTTGCAATCTCTTTTTGACACAACCTATAAATGTTTGATGGTCTTTTCCATATTCCTTTAATTGCTTTTACTGCCAACTTACTTTGTTGTTCTGAAGCTGGCCAAATACAACCAAGAGGTTGAAACATTCCAATAAAGAATAAATTATCATAACTGGGATGAAACATTTTCAGATAAAGAGGAACAGGACCTTTACTGTAATTCAAAAAATTCTTATCAAAAAAAGGATGGGATAAGTTAAAACCTGTACAAGCTATTACCACATCAAATTCTTCTTCAGTATTGTCTTTAAACTTTATTAGCTTACCATCAAAACTCTCTATATCTACTTTAGGCTTTATCTTTCCATGTCTTATTTTATAAAGAAGCTCACTATTTACAGTTGGATGAGTTGCACCAAAATTGTGTTTAGGATTAGCTAAACCATAAATGCTGTTAGGTCCATTAGTAATGTAGGCTAATATACCTGCTAAAAAATTTCTTATAAAAATTGGTAGAAAAACCATTTTAGAGGCAAAAACGTCTGATGGTTGACCCATTAAAAATTTAGGTATTATTCTATATCCCCTTCTCCAACTCATTGAAGTCTGTTTACTTACTCTACTTGTTTCTACAGCGACATCACAGGCAGAATTACCTCCTCCAATAACCAATACTTTTTTATCTTTGAAAGGTTCAGATTTTTTATATTGATGAGAATGTATAAAATCCCCATCAAAATTACCCTTGTAGGATGGTAATTTTGGCTCCCAGTGATGTCCATTACACACAACTAAATCGGTAAAAATTTCTGTTTTTTCAACCAATTCTTTTTCTGTTGTCACCTGCCAGTTGTTATTTGGCAAGCGCACACAACTTTTAACTAGTGTTTTAAACTCTATTAATGGATATAAATTAAAACACTTCGCATAGGATTGAAAATAATTACGTAGCTCATCGTGTGATGGATAATCTGACACCTTTTCACCAAAAGGAAAATCTTCAAACTCAGATAATGTCTTGGAACTAATTATATGTGTAGTTTCAAAAACACTTGAATGACTTACGTTTTCATTGTAAATCCAATTTCCACCAACATCACTATTGAAATCATATGCTAAAACATCGATTCCCGCTTCACTGATATTTTTAATTGCAGTAATTCCAGAGGGACCTGCTCCAATAATACATACACGTTTTTTCAAAATAAATTTATTCTTTTAAACACTTATTCAGGCATATATATATCAAACCATTTTAAAATTCTTTCGGAAACATCCATTAGTAATTTTGGTTCTCTTGGCCCGTGAGGAGTTCTGGGATATACTATCATTTCTGTATCTACTCCCAATCTACTTAACGCCCTATAAAACTCTTGCCCTTGGGTGAAAGGAACACGTAGATCTTTTTCTCCGTGAATTACTTGAGTTGGAGTAACTGTATTTTTTATTTGGTATATGGCAGAATGTTTTTCATATGTGTCATAATCATCCCAAAACTCACCCCCCAAATGACCAACTAAATAATCCTGAATATCAGTTGTTGTTACCATACTAACCAAATTAGGAAGTCCTGCACCCATACTTGCGGCTTTAAACCTATCTGTTTTAGTTACTATAAAACTTGTCAAATATCCTCCGTAACTCCATCCCATTACAAATTGTTTATTTTTATCTGCTATTCCCATTTCAATAACTTTATCAACACCTGATATAACATCATCAAAATCACCATAACCCCAATCTTTATAATTTGCATATCTAAAATCTTTTCCATATCCTGTACTTCCTCTAGGATTTGGCTTTACAGTCACATATCCTTTTTCAGCAAAATACTCAGTCATGTATATTCCTGGTCTACCGTTAAATCTTTCTTGAAAAACACCTGCAGGCCCACCATGAATTTGAAGAATAACAGGGTACTTTTTACCTTTTTCATAATTTTTTGGATAGGTCAATATTCCTTCTATTTTTAGTCCATCTTTGGATTTCCATGTGATAAGTTCTGACGCTGCAAGCTCTGGATATTTTAATTTAGAATTGATATTACTTATTATTGTGTTTTTAAATTTTTTACTTTTCGAAAAGTAAACTTCACTAGGACTTTTCAAATCTTCATAACAATATGCCATCAAACTTGTTGATTTATTAAAAGCTACCGAACTAAAATATCCTTTTGGATATTTTAAATTTTCTTTATTAGTTATAAATTTTATTTTGTCACCATTAACTCCAATACTCATTACTTGACTATTGGTGCCAATAGACTCAATAATTAGTATATTTTTATTGTCAGGACTCCACTTTAATATACTAGCACTTCTGTTTGGTGTTTCTGTTAGTTTTTTAATTTTATTATCAAAAGTAGTGTAAACATAAACATCCAATAAGCCAATTGGTTCTATTTTTCCACCCGATGAAACAAAAGCAATAGATTTACCATCATTTGAGTAAAAAGGGTTTGAATCCAAACCAGGTCTTTTAATCAAACTTTTAATTACCTTATCTTCAATTCTAACTTCAGAAATATCCGTATTTACAAATCCTGTATTTATATTAGTATCATTTTGGTGAGAAAAAACTATACTTTCACCTGAGGGAGACCAGTCAAAAGAGTTGACTGAGAAATTACCAGATGTGATTTTTTTTAAAGATTTTTTGTTATTTGGATTAATCACATAAATATGAGCATACTTAAAATTTTTATCAACTAAAATCACATCTCTCTTTTCTTTTTTTAACTGTTTTTCCTTTTCAGTTTCGGGATCATTCATAGTAAAGGCAATAAAATCTCCATTTGAGGACCATTTAAAGTTGTTTATATCATTTTCAGTTTTTGTTATTTGCTTTGCTTCCCCACCAAAAGAGTTCATAATCCAAATCTGATTTTTTCCTGATCTTACTGAGAGAAAAGCTATTAATTTTCCATTTGGAGAAAATTTCGGAGATGTACTTGATTTATTAGAGTGTGTATATTTTTCGTTGAACGATTTATCAGTGGCTGAGACCCATATTTGACTTAAATATTCGGACTTCTCTTCCTCCATAATTGCCTCTTTAACAACATATGTAATATATTTCCCATCCTCTGACATATTAACCTGACTAATTGATTTTATTTTCATACTCTCATTAGGCGTCCATTTTAAATCTTGGGATTTTGCAAATGAAAAGCACATTACAAATAAAATTAAAAGGAAAATTTTCTTCATGGTTTCATAAATTAGAGGGTTAATACAATCATTTAAAATACATAATATCAAACAATTATTTTAATAATTACGTAAAAACTAAATATTTTAAATTAATTTTATGTAATAATTTAAATAAAAAATAATGCAAAAAAAAGCACTATTATATTTTTTAATGCTCACTGTGATGACTATGTCGTCCCAAGAAGTGTATTTTCCAATAAATGATGGAGTTAGTAATATCAATTCAAACTACACTGCTATTACAAATGTTAAAATTTACGTAACCCCATCATTAATTATTAAAAACGGAACTCTACTAATTAAAGACGGAAAAGTTATTGATGCAAAAAAATCATTAAAACTCCCAAAAAACACATTAATTATTGACGGAACTGGTAAAACTATTTATCCCTCATTCATAGATTCTTTTACTTCTTTTGGTATAACTAATCCCAAGCGATCTTCAAGAGGAAGATCTGCTCAATATGGTCCTGACAGAGAAGGCTTTTATTGGAACGATCATATTCGCCCAGATCAAACTGCTATGGATTTTTATAAATTTGACGAGAAAGCAGCAAAGGAATTTCGTAAAGCAGGTTTTGGAGTGGTAAACACACACCGTCCTGATGGTATTATGAGAGGAACAGGAGCTCTAATAGCACTAACTCCCAATGGAGGTGATGAAGAACGTATTTTAAATGATAAATCGAGTGAATTTTTATCTACAAGTAAAAGTTTATTATCCTCTCAAGCCTACCCATCTTCTATTATGGGAACCTTAGCATTACTTAGACAATTTTATTTAGATGCAGATTGGTATAAAAAAGGAAATATTTCAAATACAGATCTTGCCATAGAATCTCATTTAAAAAACAAAAGTAAAATTCAAATAATGAGCTCAGGAAATAGAGCCAATATATTGAGAACTGATAAAATTGGTGATGAATTTGGAATTCAGTACGTGTTTTTAGGTTCTGGTAATGAATACGAACGTATTGAATCTGTTAAAAACACAAACGGCTCATTTATTTTGCCAATAAATTTTCCCAAAGCATATGATGTTAATGATACTTTTTTGACCGATAAATTAGATCTTGAGGACATGCGTGAATGGAATCAAAGACCAACAAATCCAGCTGTAATGGCAAAGAACAATATTAGATTTGCAATTACAACTCATGGTTTAAAATCACCAAGTGAATTAAAAAATAATATATTAAATGCAGTAAAACATGGTTTGGATAAAACTACGGCACTCGAAGCATTAACTTCCTTTCCTGCAAGTTTACTCAAAGAATCAAATAAATTGGGTAATCTAAAAAAAGGTGCGTATGCAAATTTTTTAATTACATCAGGTGATATTTTTGAAGAAAAAACAATTATTCATGAAAATTGGGTTAAGGGTCATAGAGATGTAATTTCATCTATGGAAATCAATGACATAAGAGGTGATTACACAATTGATATTAACAATCAATCTTATAAATTTAATTTAAGTGGTTCACCTACTAAGTTAAAATCTAAGGTTACTTTAAAAGATAAGATTTTAAAATCTTCTGTAACATTTAAAGATAATTGGTTGCAAAGCTCTTTTGCAAATGGTGATAGCATTTCTGGTGGTTACATTAAGTTGCGAGCTCTTGTTAATTCTGAAAAGTTGCTTTCAGGAAAATTATTTTTTTCTAATGGTAAAGAACAATTATTTACTGCAAATCACTCTAAAATTATTAATAATAAGAAAGAATCTAAAATTAATAAAGAGAAAAAATTAGATATTGTTCCTATAACTTTTCCAAACGGTGCTTACGGTGTTTCAAAACTTCCTAAACAAAAAACAACTTTATTTAAAAATGCAACTGTTTGGACAAATGAAAAAGAAGGTATTCTAAAAAACACTGACGTGCTTGTTAAAGAAGGAAAAATTCATAGTATAGGTAAAAACTTAAATAGCAGAGGATCTATGATTATAGATGCCACAGGAAAGCACCTAACCACTGGGATTATTGATGAACATTCTCATATTGCTGCATCAAGCATTAATGAAGGAGGTCACAACTCTTCCGCTGAAGTTTCCATAGCTGAAGTAGTAGATGATGAGGATATAAATATATACAGAACTTTAGCAGGTGGAGTAACCACCATTCAAATTCTTCACGGTTCTGCTAACCCAATAGGAGGACAGTCAGCAATAATAAAATTAAAATGGGGAGAAACAGCAGATAATTTGTTGTATAAAAATGCACCAAAATTTATAAAATTTGCACTTGGTGAAAACGTAAAACAATCAAACTGGGGAAGCACTAGTAGGTTTCCACAAACTAGAATGGGTGTTGAACAGTTATATATGGATTATTTTAACAGAGCCAAAGAATATGAAATTAAAAAGAATAGTGGAGAACCTTTTAGAAAAGACATCGAAATGGAGGTTCTTTTGGAAATTTTAAATAAAGAGCGCTTTATCAGTTGTCACTCTTATGTTCAAAGTGAAATTAATATGCTTATGAAAGTTGCTGAACATTTTGATTTCAATATAAATACTTTTACTCATATACTCGAGGGCTATAAAGTTGCCGATAAAATGAAAATTCATGGTGTAGGAGCCTCCACATTTAGTGACTGGTGGGCATACAAGTTTGAAGTAAATGATGCTATTCCTTATAATGCAGCCATAATGCACAATGTTGGAGTTGTTACAGCAATAAATAGTGACAGTGCAGAAATGATAAGAAGGTTAAACCAAGAAGCTGCTAAATCAGTAAAATACGGAGGAGTAAGTGAAGAAGATGCATGGAAGTTTGTTACATTAAACCCAGCTCAACTTCTTCACATCGACGATCGTTTGGGTAGTATGAAAATTGGTAAAGATGCAGACTTAGTATTGTGGAATACACACCCTATGTCCGTTTACGCGGTAGCTGAAAAAACTATGATTGAAGGGGCTATTTATTTTGATAAAGAACAAGATTTAGAAAATAGAAAAAATATTCACTCAGAGCGATTAAAACTAATCAACATGATGCATGATTCAAAGAACAAAGGAATGGCTACCCAACCATTTAAAAAAAGAGTTCGAGAAATATTTCACTGTGATTCTGACTAAAATAAAAAAATAAAAATTATGAATTATATAATAAATTTATGTTTACTGTTTATGGTTTGTTTCAGCAATATCAATGCTCAGCAAACCCCTGCAAGGTATCAATCCAATACCATAGCAATTATTGGGGGAATTGCTCATATTGGGGATGGGACAGTTATTGAAAACAGTATAATCATTTTTAAAAATGGTAAATTAACAACAGTCAGTAATAAAACAGATTATTACAATAGTGTAGATATCCAATACACTAGTGAGTTGAAGGATGTAACTTTAATTGAAGCTAAAGGTAAACACATATATCCTGGTTTTATTGCAGCAAACGCTAGACTTGGCTTAGTTGAAATAGATGCTGTTCGAGCCTCTGTTGATAAAGATGAAATTGGGGAAATGATTCCAAACATTAGAAGCTTAATAGCATATAATGCAGAATCTAAGGTTGTTGAAAGTATGAGACCAAATGGTATTTTAATAGCGCAAGTTGCTCCCCAAGGTGGAACCATCTCAGGAACATCTTCAATTGTTCAATTAGATGCTTGGAATTGGGAGGATGCTGCAATTAAGATTGACGATGGAATACATTTAAATTGGCCAAATACTTTCCGTAGAGGCCGTGTATGGTTGGGAGAAGATCCTACTCTCAAAGCAAATATGAATTACAACAAGAATATCAAAAGAATACAGCAATTTTTTGACGACAGTAAAACATACAATTTAGTGACTCCTACAACTAAAAATTTATCTCATGAAGCAATGAATGGAGTTCACAATGGATCACAAAAACTCTTTATTCACGTTGATGATGAAAAAGGTATAATTGATGCATTGGCATTTGGTGATAAAAACAAATTAAAAAATATAGTTTTGGTTGGAGCTAAAGAATCATATAAAACTCTAGATTTATTAAAATCCAAGAACATCCCAGTACTAGTTAGTACTACACACCGTCTTCCTGGAAGTGCTCAAAGTGACTATGACATGCCATATAAATTGCCTAAAATCCTACATGATGCAGGAATTACTGTTGGAATTCACAATGGTGATTCTGGAAATTTTCAAACTAGAAATTTACCTTTTTATGCTGGACAAGTTGTGGGACAAGGATTAGACAAAGAAGATGCTTTAAAATTAATCACATCAAATACGGCTAAAATACTTGGAATTGGAAACAAACTTGGAACATTAAAACCCGGAAAAGATGCAACTTTGTTTATTAGTCAAGGGGATGCTTTAGACATGAGAACTAATATAATCGATAAAGCTTTTATTTCTGGAAGAGAAATAAGTCTTGAAAGTCATCAAACCGAACTTTGGAAAAGATATAGAGATAAATACCAAAAACAAAAATCAAATTAATCTATAAAATAAAACAAATGAAAAAAATACTATTACTCCTCACAACATTTCTAATACTCTCATGCCAACCTGCAACTGAACCAAAAGTTCCTGATGCAGAAATAATTAGTGCTTTGAAAGAAAGTTCTGTTGAACTTCAAGACGCAATCTTAGAAAAAAATGATGAGGTCTTTAACAAATATGTAGATAATAACATAAATTTTTCAACAGGAGACTCAAACTTGAGCAAGTTTTATAATATGGACTTAGCAAGATTAAATGAAGAACAAAAAGCTGTTTGGAATAACTTTGAATTATATGACATCAATGTAGATCTTTCACCAAATTCTGAAACTGCTGTATTGACCTTTTATGCAAGGGGAAATTATACAATAGAACAAGGTGAACCGATTAATTATAGTACCAGGGGTTCTTCAGTTTGGGTTTTAACTAAAAATGGATGGAAAATAATGCATTCAAACTGGGCACCTCTTGAAGGTGGAATTGGAATTCCAAAATAATTACTTAGTTCATTACCAAAATTATAATCCTTGAAAGTAGATATACTTTTGGGGATTTTTTTTGCTTAACGAATGATTTAAATTGAATAAATATTTAAGTTTTTTTTGTCTATAATCAATCAGTTATGAATTATATTTATATTAAATTATTTAAAAATTCAATTCATGCAAGAAAATTCTAAAAATTCCGGTAAATGCCCATTCATGCACGGAGCTACTACAAATCAAGAAAATTCAGTTACAAAATGGTGGCCTAAATCACTAAACTTGGATATTCTACATCAACACGATTCAAAAACTAACCCTTTTGGAAATAATTTTGATTACAAAGAATCTGTAAAAAAATTAGATTTTAAGTCGCTTGAAAAGGACATGCACACACTTATGACAGAACCTCAAGATTGGTGGCCAGCAGATTGGGGACATTATGGTGGTCTAATGATTAGGATGGCTTGGCATGCGGCAGGAACATATAGAGTTGGTGATGGTAGAGGGGGTGCAGGAACTGGAAATCTTAGGTTTGCTCCCTTAAACTCATGGCCTGACAATGGTAATTTAGATAAAGCAAGACGTCTTTTGTGGCCTATCAAAAAAAAATATGGGAACTCTATAAGTTGGGCTGATTTATTTATTCTAGCTGGAAATGTAGCTTATGAAAGTATGGGGCTCAAGATGTTTGGTTTTTCTTATGGAAGAGCTGACATATGGCATCCAGAAAAAGATATTTATTGGGGTTCTGAAAAAGAATTTTTAGCACCTAGTGAAGAACGTTATACAAACCTAGATGATCCCTCCACTCTAGAACAACCCTTAGGAGCTACTCATATGGGTTTAATTTATGTTAATCCAGAAGGAGTTAACGGAAAACCAAATCCACTAAAAACTGCTCTTCAAGTAAGAGAAACTTTTGCTAGAATGGCAATGAATGACGAAGAAACTGTAGCACTAACAGCCGGAGGACACACTGTAGGAAAAGCTCACGGAAATGGTGACGACAGTCTCTTAGGTCCTGAACCTGAGGGGTCTAGTGTAGAAAATCAAGGTTTTGGATGGATTAACCCAAAAGGAAATGGAAATGGATCTGATACAGTAACAAGTGGTCTAGAGGGTGCATGGACAACTTATCCCACAAAATGGGATAATGGATATTTCGATATGCTTTTTAATCACGAATGGGAATTAAGAAAAAGTCCTGCAGGTGCTTGGCAATGGGAACCAATTAGCATTGATGAAAATAAAAAACCGATTGATGCGAATAACCCCGAAGTCAGACAGAATCCAATTATGACTGATGCAGATATGGCAATGAAGAAAGATCCTATTTATAGAGAAATTTCTTTAAAATTTAAGGAAGATCAAGAATATTTTTCTAAAACATTTGCAAGGGCTTGGTTTAAATTAACTCACAGAGATATGGGTTCTAAAAGTAGATACATTGGGCCCAACATTCCCTCTGAAGATTTAATTTGGCAAGATCCGGTTCCTAATGGAAAATCTGATTATAATATTAATGAAATAAAAAATAAAATTATTAATTCAGGACTTTCTATTTCTGATCGAATTACAGTTGCTTGGGATAGTGCAAAAACTTTCAGAGGATCTGACTTAAGAGGAGGAGCAAATGGTGCAAGGATTAGATTATCTCCTCAAAAAGATTGGGAAAGCAATGAACCCAAACGTCTATCAACTACCTTATCTGTTTTAGAATCTATAGCATCTGAGTTTGGAATAAGCATTGCAGACACTATTATTATCGCAGGTAATTCTGCAGTTGAAGAAGCGGCAAAAGCAGCGGGCTATGATGTAAAAGTGCCATTTAAAGCAGGAAGAGGCGACGCTTCACAAGAAATGACGGACATAAATTCTTTTAAAAATTTAGAGCCATTAGCCGATGGGTATAGAAATTGGATTAATAAAGAAAATTTAGCTAACGCAGAGGAAATGATGATTGATAAAACACAATTATTAGGTCTAACCGGACCTGAAATGACAGTTTTAGTTGGTGGAATGAGAGTTTTGGGAGCTAACTTCAAAGGAAACAACGATGGCGTTTTCACTAACAAAATAGGCGTTTTGTCAAATGATTTTTTTGTGAATTTAATGGATATGAATAACAAGTGGATTAAATCTCAGAATGATAAATATGAAATTTGTGATAGAAAAACTGAAAAAGTTAAGTGGACGGCATCTTCTGTGGATCTGATCTTTGGATCAAATTCAATACTTCGATCCTATTCTGAAGTTTATGCACAAGACGACAATAAAGAAAAATTTGTCATTGACTTCGTTTCAGCATGGAATAAAGTGATGAATGCTGATATGACTTAATAGATATGAATCTTAATTTTCAGAAAAAAACTAAAGTTAAGGGGGTTTTTTTGGTCTAAATAATCTGTTTATTTCAAAAAAAATTAAACAACGAAATTACAGGATGATGATCTGAAGCCCACCTACCCTGCTTAGTTTTTACATTTCCGTGGTTAGAGTCTATTAAAATAAAATTTTTATAAAAAATATAGTCAATTCTATTTTTGGCTGTAGAACTTATTTGAAAATTATTAAATGTTCCATATAAATTACTCAGCTTATCTTTATTGAAACTAACATCTTTATAAAACTTTTGTATTTTTTTTATTGGATTTGAATAGTCTGGTAGATTAAAATCTCCAGTGATAATTATATAATCATTAAGTTCTGTAAAATCATTAATCTTTTTTAATATTAGATCAACTGATTTTTCTCTTGCAATATTACCAATGTGATCAAAATGAGTATTAAATACCCATACTTTTCTACCACTAATATTTTGTTTAAACAATCCATATGTACAAATCCTTTCCATAGAAGCATCCCAACCAACAGAAATTTGCTTTGGAGTTTCGGATAACCAAAAAGTATCAGAATTAATTAACTCATAATTAGATTTATTGTAAAAAATAGGACTATACTCTCCTTTAGTTTTTCCATCATCACGCCCCACACCTATATAATGAAGATCAACTAGATTTGAATTTAAATACAACAATTGAGTATTGGTAACTTCTTGCATTCCTATAAAATCAGGGGACTCAGTAGAAATAAACTCCACAATTGTTGACTTTCTATTTTCCCAAATATCATTTCCATCATTGGGGTTATTATACCTAATATTATAAGAAATGACTTTAATTTGATCAGAAAACATGTTAAGATATCTAAAAGATGAAATTATCAACAATATTGCTAAAAGAATAAGTTTTTTCATGTTAATTAAATAACCATATTTATAATCTTCAAAATACTAATACATTTTATATATTGTAATAGTGAGAATAATTTTTATTTATATTTCTTGTCTGTTTTTTTTTAATTGTAAACCAAATGAAGAATTAAAAGCTAATCTAGACAATGAAATTATAATTCCAAAATCTTATGTAGTTCATAATACAACTCAAGAAATTATAATTGATGGGAGAGATGATGAATTACCATGGAAAGAGGCAAAGTATTCCGAAGATTTTATTGATATTGAAGGAATTAAAAAGCCTAATCAAAAAACAAATGTTAAAATGCTATGGAATGATAAGCATTTGTATGTTTTTGCAAAAATATATGAAAGTCATATTTGGGCAGATATCATTGAAAGAGATGAAGTAATTTACTACAATAATGATTTTGAGGTTTTTATAAATCCAAACGATCATGTTTTTAGTTATGGGGAAATTGAGATTAATGCACTTGGAACTGAGTGGGATTTATATTTAAATAAACCCTACAGGCTAAAAGGTAAGGCAGACAGCTCTTGGAATATCGAAGGGTTAAAATCTGCAGTATATATTAATGGAACTATAAATAATCCTAACGACATTGATAATTATTGGACAGTAGAAATGGCTATTCCTTTAAATGAAATTTCAAAATTAAAAAATCCTCTCGATTACAGTTATCCTAAAGCTGGTGACATATGGAGAATTAATTTTTCTAGAGTTAACTGGGATTTTGAATTAAATAATGGTAAATACTCAAGGAAAAAAGAAAATGGAAAATTCTTACCTGAATATAATTGGGTATGGTCGCCCCAAGGTTTAATTAATATGCATATTCCTGAAAACTGGGGTTTTTTACAGTTTTCTAATAAAGATTTTGAAACAAAAAAAAACTACGAAAATTCTAATGAGATAATAACTCAGCAGGTTCTTTATGCTCTATTTAGAAAAGTTTCCTTTAAAGAATTGAAATATCTTAAAGACTTAAAAACCAATCAAGAATTAAAATTTGAACCTATAATTTTTAATAATCAAGAAATTTCGTGTAATTTTCTTAAAACAGAAACTGGATTTAATATCACAGCTACTGATAAAGAAAACGAAGTTAAAATATCGATCTCTGAAAACGGCTTAATTAAAAACATAAAAAATGATTAAAAAAAGAGTTGCGTTGATTATTCTTGTCTTTTTCACCTCTTGTTCCAAACAAAATGAAAGTGATAAGGGTTTTACATTCAGCACTTGGACTGGTGCAGGAAAAGATTTTGATAAAAAGAATTGGGAGAAAAAGCTTAACTATTATGATTCACTTGGAATAAGTGAAATTTTAGTTAGTGGTTCTCCATCAATTCTTGAAAAAATCATTCCTATTGCCAATAAAAAAAATATAAAAGTACATGGCTGGATGTGGACTGTCAATCGACCTGGGGATACTATAGCAAATAAAAATCCTGATTGGTACTCTGTTAATAGAAATGGAGATAACTCTCTGGATTACAGGGCTTATGTAAATTATTATCAATGGTTAAGTCCTTTTCATCCTGAAGCTAGAGAACACATAATAAACAATGCAAAAAAACTCATGGAAGTTGATGGTTTAGCTTCCGTTCATTTAGACTATGTAAGATATCCTGATGTAATTCTTGGAGCAGATCTTCAACCAAAATACAATATTGTTCAAGAAAGAGAATTACCTCAATATGATTTTGGATACCACCCAATAGCTAGAAAGAAATTTAAAGAAATTTTTAACAGAGATCCTATAGATTTTAAAAACCCTGAACTATCAACAGAATGGAGGCAATTCAGATTGAATGCAATTACTACTCTTGTCAATGAAATTATCGAAATCGCTCACAATAAAAATAAAAAAGTAACTGCTGCTGTATTTCCTTTTCCAGAAATGTCACGTCAAATGGTTAGACAAGCTTGGAATGATTGGAATTTAGATGCGGCATATCCAATGCTATACCAGAATTTTTACAGAGAAAATATTAACTGGATTGGATTTGCGACAAAACAAGGGGTGAGTGATGTTGATTTCCCTATCTTTTCAGGTCTTTACTCTCCTGCTCTAAGAAAAGGCAGTGATTTAGAAAAAGCGATTATTATATCCAAAGAAAATGGGGCAAAGGGAATTTCTATTTTTACAGCTGATGGGCTCAATAAAGAACAACAATCTGTATTTGTAAAACTTAAAAATAAATTATAAATAAACTTTAATAATATATCATGAACTTCTGTGATTTAAATGACAACGAATTATGGCTGGTAATTAGACTTTATTTTTTTGCCCTTACCCCTATCATACTTTCTGTTTATTATTGGAAAAAAAAACAAGTTTCAAACCCTGTTGCTTTAACTTTATTTTCTTCATTTATTATTGCTGCAGTTGGATGGGAAATATGGATAACTTATGGGCTTTCTGGTGGATTACCTGTGAGTCTAAGGAGGTCAGAAATGTTAAATTGTGCTATTCCACAAAATTTAAATTGGATCCTAAATTCTTTAGGAGATGTTTTAGTTGTATGGATCGGGATCTTTATAATAAAAAAAATATTTAAGGATTCTATTTCTTCATTTAAGAAATGGAATTGGTATGCTTTTTTTGTATTACTTACTTGGTTTATATTACAAAATATTTATGTAGAAGCCTTTTTTTATCATTTACAATTAGGAAAAAATGGGGATTTATCTTGGGCACCATTAAATCCTTTAGGTTCTTACTATAATCCAATTTTATTTAAAATATTTGATAGACCAATTACTTTTCAAACTCAAAGCACTTGGTTGTTAATGAGTCCAATAATATATTATTTAGCAATATATTTAAACAACAAGTATGATGATATCAAAAATTAAGTTACTGATTTATTACCTTCACTAATCATGAAATTATTTTTGGTCTTTTTTTTGGTTTTCTTCAATTCAACAAATCAATCCAAGCAACTGGTAATTGGACATAGAGGGGCCAAAGGTCATGTGGCAGAGAATACACTCGAATCAATAAAAAAAGCAATGCAACTTGGAGCAGATGGTATTGAGATAGATGTATTTCGTTGTTTGTCAGGTGAAATAGTCTTATTTCATGATAAAAAACTGGATAAATTAACAAACGGAACAGGACTTATTGAAAATACAACTTTGGAAGAATTAAAAAAATTAAAAGTAATGGGAACCAACCAACAAATACCAACTTTAAATGAAGTATTAGATGTTATTGATAATAAAACATTTTTAAATATTGAATTAAAAGGATCTAATACTGCAAAATTATCTCTTGAAATAGTCAAACAACAAATTAATAATAACGGTTTTGTAAAAGAGAATATTTTATTTTCAAGCTTTAATTGGGAAGAATTAAAAGATTTAAGAAAATTAGACAACGATATCAAAATTGCTCTTATAACAGAAGATGATCCATTACTTGCTATAAAACCTGCTTTAAGTCTAAGGGCAGTAGCTATTAATCCCTCTCATAAAAAATTAAATAAAAAAGTAGTTGATGAAATATTTAGCGCAGGTCTTAAAATTTACACATGGACTGTAAATAACAAAAATTCAATTAATAAAATGAAAAAACTTGGAGTAAATGGAATTATAACTGATTACCCTGAAAGAGTTTTATTTTAATCTAAGATTGTTCTGGTCATAAAGTCTTTAGCAAAACCAAAAGATTTTATTCTGGCTTCTTTATTTCCTCCAATGGTGACCCCTCTAGTTGTACAAAATAAAAATCCTATTTTTTGAAGAAAAGAATTTGACATTGGAATATTTAAATAATTCATTAAAACATACCCATCCTCAGTTAATTTAAATGTACATTCTTTAAAACTATATCCCTTCTCATTAATCTCTAACCCCCCTTCTCTATCAAAACCATGATGAGAATTTTTATATACAGTAATTTCAATGTTAGCTTTATTTTTAAGTTTATCCACAAGCAAATTACAAGGATCTGAAGGAGTCCAATCATCTAATTCCCCAATTAAAATATGTATGGGAGAATTAGTAAAATTTAAATTTTCTAATTCAAAAAAACACGGAGGATAAAAAGCTAAGTGAGATGCAAACTGAAGATCTTTGTTAATAGCATTTTTTAAAGGAATCCATGCAGAAAAAAATGTAACCGCTCCTCCTAAACTCCAACCGGTAATAGAAATTTTATCATATATAATATTGGGATGATCTGATAATACTTCAAGTGCTTTATAAGCATCTAGAATCATGGCAGCTGTAGTAACTTGAGTTTGGTTTCCAACTGTTGATTCTATTCTCCTACTTTTAAAACTATTTAATTCAAAGGTTGCAATTCCTAAATTTTGATACATTGTCAAGTATTCATAATGGTGATTTTTCCAGCCTAAACTCCCAGCTACTCCAATTACCAAAGGATATTTTTTATTAGGATTTAAAGAATCGGATGGAAGAACTAAATTCCCATATACTTCTTGTTTTTCTTGATTTTTTAAGTCTGTGATTACATCGTGAAAAGAAAAAGGATTTGCACTTTGAAATGTGATTTTTTCAACTAAATTTTGACAATTAGAGTTTAATGATATTAATAATATTAAAAAGTATTTATTCATTTTAATTTCCAGTTTTCCCAAACAAATTTATATTGATATGTTAGTACGTGCGTTAATGCAAGTTTTTTTTGAATAGCTTTCATACGCTCTTTAGCGTTTTCCACAATAAAATCGTGAAATTGTACTTGAATATTTTTAAAAATTGAAATCATATTATTATTTAACAGAATTTCTAAAACCTCATACTCTCCACCCTCAATATTAATTTTTATTAAATCCACTTGATTAATTTTATTTGTTTTAATAAAATTTACAATAGATTTTAATAAAATTATTTGATAATCACTAGAACTAATATAAACAGAAGAACCGTCCTCTGAGGAACTTATTTTCATTTTACTATCTTTTCCAGCTAAACCGTAATTATAGACATTTACTTTATCATTATTTATAAAAGTGTCCTGTATAACATTATAAAATGAAGGGACAGGCTCAAAAACATGAATTACAGATTGATATTTATCATAAATGACTTTTGCAAACTCCCCTTTGTAACCACCTAAATCAAAAACTATTGATTCTTTGTTTAGAGGGTAGTTTAATCTTAATGTTTGATCTCCTTTTATTTCAAACCAAGGTTTACAGCGTTTATATTGAATTAGTTCATCTTTGCTTAAAAAAATTTCCTTTAGAAAGTGTTTAATTCTTTTTAACATATTTTAAATTAATTTTTTTTGTTTATTAAATGATAAAATAATAAACTGTATTAAATATTTATCAGAGTGATTTAATAACACCTCCGTCAATTGGTATGTTAGTTCCATTAATATAAGCAGCTTTTTCTGAGGCTAAAAACGTAACTAGATATGAAAACTCCTCAGGGTCTCCTATTCTTTTTAATGGCACTAGTTCTTTCATTGTATTATAAACCTGATCTAAACTGATATTTAACTTTTTTGCTTTTTCTGTGTTAAGTTGACTGATACGCTCCGTATTAAAATATCCTGTAAGAATATTATTTACTGTAATGTTATAAGCACCCAAGTCGTTTGAAAGAGTTTTCCCCCAAGTAGTAACAGCAGATCTAATAGAATTAGATAAAGCCAAATAACTCAGAGGTTCTTTAACTGAAATAGAAGCCATATTAATTATTCTTCCCCATTTATTTTTTTTCATACTTTTTAGAGCTAGCATAGTGGTAAATACTACACTTTTGAATAATAAATCAAAGGATTTTTGATAATCCTCAACAGAAACATT
>MDTC01227225.1_pt1 | contig 23495 bp, 18 predicted proteins | sample 811181 | NCBI WGS metagenome assembly MDTC01 (sample SAMN05326644, study PRJNA326480) | marine metagenome | isolation source: seawater | place: Pacific Ocean: North | collected 2011 | reverse complement strand
TTTGGTTTTATTGACGGTTATTTAAAAGAAACCCTTGAAAATGAAATTCCTGAGTTAATTAAAATTTTGTTAGTCTCAGATGATATTATTAAAAGAATGAACATTAACATTGTTTTGATTTCTGAAAGATGGGGAGCGAAACGTATTATTCTTACAGAAATAGCAAAACGAAATGGACTTTCTGTGCTGCATATTCCACATGGTGTTGAAGCTGGAATTAAAAACGGAGAAAAAATTATTTCTCATGCATTAAGCAATGTTAAGTTCTTTCCATTCTATCCAACACATGAGATATCCAGCTTTAAATATTATCAAGAAATCCAGGAAGACCGAGGCATTGGTCAAAATCAATTATTTTTAACTGGTATACCAAGATTTGGGCATATTAATCGTAAAACGGAAAAAGATTATGATGATGCAAGAAGGAGACTGGGTTTTTCATGTGACGAAGAAATTGTTCTTTTCGTAATTCGAGGAATATTTAAACCATTTTATGATAAAGTTATACTGAATGATCAAATATCAACTTTCACATTATCTTATTTGTACGAGTCATTTATTGAACAGTTTTCAAATAGAAAAAATTGTAGAATTGTTTTTAAACTTAAGATGTTGGATGCTCAAAACAACTGGCTGATAAATAATTATATAACAAAAAGCGGTTCTGATAATGTTTCAATTTTTAAAAATAATCTACATGATCTTCTAATTGCATCAGATGCAGTTGTTGTAACGCATTCTAATATTGGTATTGAAGCAATTTATCATGATACTCCGGTCATAGTTTACAATGATCCAAATAAGCCATCTCTGCTCCCGCTTTGCGCGGAAGGCGCAGCAATTGAAATAAAAACCCCGGAAGAGTTAATGCCGGTTTTGGACAAACTGCGTGACGATAAAGAATATAGAACTAAGTGGTTAAAAATTCAAAGAAATTTTTTATTGAGGAATTTACCTGACGATAATCTTTCTTCAGCAGAAAGAGTTAGCAATGTAATTATTAAATTAGCTAGTAATAAGTTAGCGATGATTGCCTGACTTGTTATTGGTTGCGGTTACGCCATGCTATTTGGTACCTCGTAACATTTTTACGCAATTAAAGATATCTAAAATTCATAGTCTATTTATAGATTCCCGATCAAGTTATAAAGCTTCTAACAAAATCTTCTGAAGTTATGATATTGTTATATTTTGAAATTTTAAAAAAAATATTTTTATAGATTTCCAATCTTTTTTCAATAGGAATATTTATTTTAAACTGTTGTGGAAAGCGAGAGTCGTTAAGCTCATCAATAAGTTCAATCCCATGAAGAAGATAATTAAAAGTAGATCCAAATTTTCTTGTCAGATAATAACCAATATCAAATATTTTGGTATGAGAAGCATAAACAAAAGACATTTGGAAAGGGATTCTCAAAAAAGGCATGGTTGTTACCGGAATTTCTACTAATCGACGATTACCCTGTTTCCACATTTTCCCCTTTAATGGCCGATAAATATATAATGGCGCAATACTATTTTTAAAATTACCGTAAGCCGGACTCTCCCCCTTTTTTAGTTCTACTTTGCTTAATAACGTGCAAAAAAACGATGGGAAAATAGAAGAATCATAAAGGTAGCCATTCTCTTCAAGAATATCCAGAATTTCTTCGTCCACGCTATACCCGGGAGCCCTAAAGCCGCATATCTTCTTTTCAGAAATATCCGACAAAATTTTATCCGCTTCTATTATTTCTTTTTTCTTTATTTTAAGCGGTTGGCTACCCAATCCTTTTAAATGTGAAAGAGAGTGATTGGCTAATTCATGCCCTCGTTGGAGTATTTTTTTTAAAAGTATTCTCTTTTCAGGGTTTTGTGCATCTTTGCCTACAATAAAGAAAGTAGCTTTAAAATTAAACTGGTCAAACAAGTCAAGCATTCTTTCAATAGAGGCGGAATAAACGTGATTTGAATCTTTCTGCTCATGGCCAAAATATTTCAAAATCGTCCATACTTCATCCACATCTATCTGAATCGTTCCGTTTTGCTTTTTGTTCACTGTTACTCTCATTAAAAAAAAATTAAAGAGTTTTTTTCAGAAACATTCGAGAAAAAATATGTCAACAGCCGTAAGCAATTCTGTTGTCTAGTGATGAAAAAAATCCTTTTCATTTGCACTGTCTTTTTTAAACAAGCAGGTACACTCATTTTAGAGATTCTAACCTTTCCTCTCTAATCTTACAATCAGATTTTAATTTTATGACGAATTAGAAAAACATTTTCAAATGGACCTTATCAGGAATCTCTATCCATTTTGACTTTTCCAAACGGTTTTGCTAAACTTTGCTAATTGTAGAAGATAGGGATCATTTCTTTGATTAGATTTAATTTAGAGAAATTTAACAGTATAGGAAATACCATTTTAACTTCTAAAAAAAACAAATGGATGCTTAAAAACGTTTTTTGATAGAGTGCTGATAACACAGATGATGTTGATTTTTTAGAGAAAAAAATAGTTTTTATTCGCAATAATCCGTACCATCACTGCTATCTGCACACTATTTGTTAATTCGTCGAAGGTCTTAAGGTAAAAAATAATGAAAATAGTAACGATTATAGGGGCAAGACCTCAGTTCATTAAGGTTGCAGTTGTTAGTAGGCTTATAAAAGAACAGGGAAGTATGGAGGAGATTATTGTTCATACCGGACAACACTATGATGAGAAAATGTCTGATCTCTTTTTCAATGAACTGCAGATTCCAGTTCCATATTGTAATCTTGAAATTGGATCTGCCTCGCATGGTGAGCAAACAGGAAGAATGATTGAGGAAATTGAAAAAGTACTTTTGAAAGAGAAACCAGATATTGTTTTGTTATATGGTGATACAAATTCTACTCTTGCGGGAGCAATATCAGCAACGAAAATTAATTTAAAAATTGCGCATGTTGAAGCTGGTCTCAGGAGTTATAAAAAAACGATGCCGGAAGAAGTAAATAGAGTTTTAACGGATCACATTTCAGATCTGCTTTTTTGTCCGACTACGATTGCTGTAGAAAACTTAAAAAAGGAGGGTATTACAAAAGGCGTTCATCTAGTTGGAGATGTGATGTATGATTCAATCTTATATTTTGAAAAATTATCTGCTGTTAAAACTGATATTCTTAGTAAATTGAACTTGAATGGGAAAAGGCTAAATAAGAGCTATATCCTTGCAACGATTCACAGGGAGGAAAATACATGTTCCACTAAAAATCTATCATCGATATTAAATGCAATGAGCCAAATAAAAGAAGACATCATCTTACCTCTGCACCCGCGAACAAAAAAAATAATTAAGAAAGAAAACTTATTTTATAAAAATAATATTAAAATTATTGAACCTGTATCTTATTTGGAAATGCTTGGCCTTGAAAAAAATGCTTCTATGATTTTAACTGACTCGGGCGGCATACAAAAAGAAGCCTTCATATTTAATATCCCCTGTATTACTTTCAGGAAAGAAACAGAATGGGTTGAAACTGTAAAAAACGGCATGAATAAACTGGTAGGGGCTTCAACAAATAAAACCTTGGAGGCGTATAATGAATATTCGCTGAATGGGGTAAAATCGCTGCCTGACGCTGCCAAGTTTTATGGTGGCGGCAATGCAGCGCAAAAGGTTGTGGAAATTTTATGCAAAGCCAGGTAGGAATTTACGTAGTATTCTAACGGTAAATATTTATATTTTTAATAGTTTATCGTCTGAATATTTTGGAAAATGGGAAAAACTCTATTAAAATATAGAGCCTCATAATTTTAGTTTAACTCGGGGTTATTTTACCATCCTGTAAATCCTGTCAAAAATGAATGGGTAGTTTTAAATGAAAAGAGTATTGATAACAGGCGTTGCTGGAATGATAGGTTCCCATTTAACAGACAGTCTGCTTGAAAAGAACTACACTGTTACGGGAATTGATGATTTGTCAGTCGGGAAAATAGAGAATGTTGAGCAGCATTTTCCCAATAAGAATTTCCAGTTTAAAGAAATAGATATCTTGGATTTTTCAAAGCTGGAGAGTGTATTTATGGGTGGAGAAATAATTGTTCACCTGGCAGCAACAAAAAAAATAGGGGAAGAGGGTTCAGGTTACCATACACTTACTGTCAATACCAAAGGAACAGAAAATATGCTGGAACTTGCGAAACGGCATGGATGTAAAATTATTATTGCCTCTACATCAGATGTGTATGGGATGTCTCTTGATCTTCCATTAAAAGAAGATGGCGATCTTTTATTAGGCCCCAGCATGATTAAAAGATGGAGTTATGCTGTTTCAAAACTTTATTCTGAACAGTTGACGTTCTCGTACCACAAAGAGTTCAATGTTCCCATTGTAGTTTTGAGATATTTTGGAGGGTTTAGTCCCAGGTCAAGTTTTAGCTGGAGCGGAGGCCATATCCCTCTATTTGTTGACGCAATATTAAAAAATGAAGATCTCATTATTCACGGAGATGGGAAGCAAACTCGCTCTATGGGATATGTTTCTGACCTGGTAGGGGGTACCATTCTCGCAATGGAGAGTTCATCCGCAATAGGACAAATAATTAACATTGGCAATGACGAAGAAATGAGTGTAATTGATACGGCCTATTTGATCCATGAAATTGCTAACACCGGGAAAGATTTAAAAATAAAATTTCTTCCTTTTGAAGAAATTTTTGGCAAATATAGGGATATAATGAGAAGAGTTCCAGACCTTACAAAAGCAAAGGAACTACTTGGTTATAAACCTGAGGTATGCTTAAAAGACGCAGTAAATAAAACCATTGAATGTAGAAAAAAAGAATTGTCATGAGGATATGTTCATATAAGTTGCGATGCTAACTGAGACATTTATAGAATAGTTGATTTTTCAAGCATAGGCCATTTAGTTAGCCATTCCTTTCTCTTAATCATCAGCAATTAAAGCGATCTAATGTAGTAAATAAATTTTGACAATTAATCATGAGCAAATTTGTTTTAGTTTATCCAAATATAATTCTTAAAGGTATTTATAAAGATATTATTCAAGGAGTTGCTGTGCCTCCACAGGGGATTTGTCAAATAGCAGCGATGTTACGCAAAAAAGGGCATAAGGTGAAGCTAATTGACGCCTTAGTTGAGGCTTTATCCATTAATGAGGTTGTGGAGAGAATTACTCATGACTCTCCAGATTTTGTAGGTTTTTCTTCTACTACTATGCAAATATATTCGGCTCATAAGATTGCTGAAGAAGTAAAGAAAAAACTATCGCAAGTAAAGACTGTTATCGGAGGGCCTCATGTTTCTGCGTTGCCTAAAGAGACCATGCAAAGACTTTCCTTTTTTGACTATGGTTTTATCGGAGAAAGTGAACATGCTATTACAGAGTTTCTCGATGCTTTTTCAAACGGTAAGCAGTTCAACAATGTAACAGGCTTGGTTTATAGGGAAAATGGAATAATAAAAGTAAATCCCAAAAGAGAATTTATTGCAAATTTAGATGATTTACCTTTGCCTGCATGGGACTTATTGCCAAACTTAGCAGAGAATTATCAGCAGTCAGTTGCAAGAGTTGATCGTGTGCCGGCCGCTTCCGTTACTACTTCCAGGGGGTGTCCCTGCAAATGCATATTTTGCGCTAGAAATGTTTATGGTATCTCATACAGGGGGCACAGTGATGAATATGTTATAAAAATGATAGATTTTTTAATTGATAATTACGGTATAAAAAGTATTTCATTTGAAGATGAAAATTTCACAGCAAATAAAAAACGGTTGCGCGCTATCTGTAAGCGATTGATTGAAAAAAAATATGATCTGACCTGGAGTTGTGCTGGAAGGATTGATATGGTTAATGAAGAAAGCATGTATCTGATGAAAAAAGCAGGTTGCACATCTATTTCTTATGGAATTGAAAGTGGTAGCCAAAGGATATTAGATATACTGGGCAAGAAATTGAGGGTAGAGAAAATACGTGAGGGTATTAAAAATACTATTAAAGCCGGAATTAGAGCAAGGGGCTATTTTATTATCGGCAATCCCGCTGAAACATTTGAATCTATAAAAGAAACTGAAAAACTGATAATGGATCTTCCATTTTCTGAAGTACAAATGTCTTTCATGACGCCTTTTCCAGGAACCGACCTTTATGATACCGCAACTGAATACGGAGAGTTTAATAACGACTGGGCAGAACTTAATATATGGACCCCAAATTTTATTCCGAAAGGGTTGAATAAAGAAATTTTGAAAGCAGAAGAAAAAAGGATTATGCGGAAATTCTATTTTCGCCCTAAGATTATTGCGAAGTATCTAAAAAGAGCTTTGGCTCCTAAATATTTCTTTAAGTATCTTAAAGATGGTGTTAGTGTTTTTAAATTTTTATTAAAAAAGTAAGTGATCACTCCAGTTGAAATGATCTCTGAATTTATTAGAGTTACTATTTGCTTAACAGGTAAGCGCCTTACTTTCCCAATATTGAATCGTAATTATTTCCAGAATTTTTCTGAATTGGGTTTGCTGAATGAACTGACAGGCACTATCAATAATTCAAATACAATTGAGTAATTGAGAAATGAAAATACTATTCTTTTTTAGGAATGCTGAGTGGTTGGGGATCGAGTATCTCTCAAGTATGCTTATTAGCAAGGGGCATCATACCGATCTAATCTTTGATCCTGGAGCAGGTGACGTAGAAATGAGCCTAAAAATATTAGATACCAAGGATAGGTTTGGACAAAACGTTATTAAAAAGCTAAAAGAATTTGAACCGGATCTTATTTGTTTCTCAGCGTTGACTAACCTCTACCCATGGGTTCGAAAATATGCGTCTTTTGTAAAGCAGATTGTTCCCAAAACACCTATACTAGTTGGAGGGCTTCATCCAACAATGTTTCCTGAAGTGGTTCTTAAGGATAATAACATTGATATGGTTTGTATTGGTGAAGGAGAAGATGCAATAGTTGAGCTTGTTGAAAGCCTTAAGAATGGAAACAAGGCTCATCGCGTCAATAATATATGGTATAAACGAGATGGTGAAATTATTTCTAATTCTTTGCGTGAGCTTAGGCAGGATCTTGATGGGTTGCCATTTCCAGATAAAGATCTTTTCTATAAGTATGGGTGCTTTTCTGATCGGATTTATGTCATGACAGGCCGCGGATGCCCTTATCAGTGCACTTATTGTTTTAATCATACCTATAAGAATCTCTATGCGGATAAGGGCAAATATATTCGTAAGAGGAGCGTTGATAACTGCATAGAAGAGCTTCATTATTTTACAAAGCGCTATAATGTCCGTGAGGTATTTTTTTACGACGACACTTTTACACTGAATAAAGCATGGGTGCAACAATTCTGTGAACGATATCGTTCTGAGATTAGTTTGCCATTTGCTGTGAATATAAGAGCTAACACTTTGAATAGATCCATGATGGAGGTTATGAAAGAAAGCGGTTGCGTTTATGTTGTTATGGGGGTTGAGTCAGGGAATGAATTTGTGAGAAATAAATTACTCAAACGTGGCATGTCTAACGAAAAATTACTTTCTGCAGCAGAAATTATACATTCAGTTGGGCTAAAGCTCTGCACTCTTAATATTGTAGGCATTCCCACGGAAACGGCTGAGCAGATGTGGGAAACAGTTTCTTTTAATCGTCGCTTGCGACCTAACGGTGGTTCAATGACGAGCGTTTTTTACCCTTTTCCTAAAACAGAACTTTACAATCTTGCTTGCAAAACAGGCTTACTCGATGAAGAAAAGCGCAGGATGGTCGACCTTGGAATTGGAAGCTATCGTGAGAGTACGATTCTGAATCATGCTGAAAAAAAAGTGATTGATAGAGTAATGACATTTGAACCAATAATGGTGAGATTACCGAGTTTTCTTCATCCACTTTTTAAAAAACTACCTCCATTAAAAATATTTAGACTGATTTCGGTTTTTTTCTTTTCACCGTTTCGCCACTTAAAATTTAGGCTCAAGGAACTTTTGTTGATGAGATACTATTTTATGAAGGGTTGAAGGTTCCCTGCAGTTTACTGCAGTGAACCTTCAATTGTTTATGATAAAGCAGTTTTTAGATGCAATTAAGCTTTAAAAGATTTAGGTAACTAAAATGATTATATTTATAATTCCGGCATATAATGAAGAAAAAAATATTAGTACCCTTTTCTCTAGGCTGGAGAGGAAGATGAAAGAGATAAAGCGAGATTTTCACGTAATATTAGTTAATGATGGTAGCACTGATGGTACGAAGAGCGAAGCCCTGAAATATAAAGACCTGATGTCGTTAGATATAATTAACCATAATCCAAATAGAGGCGTAGGAGAGGTTTTTAGAAGTGGTTTTTCACGGGCCATGGAAATAGCAAAAGATGGTGATATTCTTGTGACTAAAGAAGCGGACAATACCAGTGATTTAGAAATATTACAGATAATGCTTCAAAATGTTGAAAATGGTTACGATATAGCTCTGGCTTCATGCTATGCGCCTAAAGGTAAAATTATTGGTACTACTAAAGTACGTTTTATTTTAAGTTACGGAGCTAATTTACTTGTGAGACAGCTTTTTTTTATAAAGGAAACGCATACATGCAGCTCATTTTACAGAGCTTATAGCGCCGGAACCTTAAGGAAATCTTTTTATGCCTATGAAGGACAATTGATTGAAGATGATGAATTTTCTTGCATGGTAGAAGTATTGATAAAACTTCATAGACTGCCACTTAAAATCACTGAAGTTCCTATGATTTTGCGCGGTGATCTAAGAAAAGGTAAAAGTAAGATGAATAAAAGAAAGAATATTATTAGCCTTCTTAAATTGATTAAAAAAGAGCTTTTTAGAAGCAGAAAATATGTTCAGAGAGTTGTGAAGAAGTTTAACGAATTATGATAAGAAGGATGAAAGTACATTGTCAGGTGCAGTCCCTTATTTGCCAGAGAGTTTATGTTTTCAGTATACCGACTAAACTATGAACTCTATTAAATAACTCTTCCCTCCGGCACATTGATCATCAATGATTTTACCGCCATACGAGAGATAAAATAATAAAGCCTCTGGATTGGTTTTTAATACGAAAAGCCTGTATTTTTTTATTGAGTTTTCCTTGAAGTACTTTATTGCTCCTTCAAATAAAAGATTAGGAACTCTTTTGCCTGTGTCAGCATCTACTAATTTGCAGCCTTCTTTTATAACACCCAAGGAAAGCATTTCTCCAAGGTCCCGATCATCTATCTGTGATGACAAAGATTTCCTTTGCATCATTTCCCGGCACACATTTATGACTGTTTTTGCTAATGAAGGTTTTAGAATAACACTTTTGAAAACAATATAAAATAGTCTTAAAAAAAATATTTTCACGCTCTTTTGCATGAAATGTAGAGGATCTGATGTATATGATATAAAACCGACATATTCACCATTATGATAATAAAGATCGCACTGGAAAAGTTTTGCTTTTACCAAAGAGCTATAATATATTTCTTTCATGAAAATATCTCCCAATTGCACGATAGGACTCTCATTCAACAGCTCTTTATGCAACTTTGCTGTCGCCTCAACATGTTTTTGATTATCAGGATTTAAGGGAATAATCATGAATAGACACCGTTAAATTATTTGTCCCTCAAAGATATTATTTAAAATTAAAGCTCCTGTATTGGTGAAAAAAATTATAAATTTCTCCTCCCTTAAATCAATATTTTTTTGCTGTAAGAGTGGCATTCTTGAATTTTAATAAATGAAGGTGGTGGATAGTCGTTCTTCAAGTCCCAGTAAAAGTCATTGACGTCAGATTTTTGGCTAAAACCTGATTGGTTTAAAAAATCCAGGCATGGTTTATTCTTTCTGGTTGGAATATAGTGCACTTGAACTTCCTTTAAGTTACAGCTTTTTGCATGCCTGCATAATATGGAAAGCATTGTTTCCTCAACTTTTCTTCCCATGACACGACAGCTTAATATAAAATCAACAATTGTTGCCATATTCTTTGAATGACGCGTACTTATAAGGCCAGTTAGTCCGGAATTGCCAAACCTGTCTGACACATGAAAAACCCACAAGTAGTTTCCTTTATTTTGTTTCCACTCTAATAATTCATTTTCGTTCATCCTTCTGGTGCTTACATTCATCTGGTTAGTTTTATTTAGCAACTGAGTAGCTCTCTTGATATTGGATTCGTTTAAAGAGTCAATCTTGAGGGAGAGCTGCAATGTTTCTAGCCATTTGTCCAATGAGAGAATACTTTTTTTAAGGTTTGCCCTTTTTCTTTCATCAACATACATTTTGGTTTTTTCCGAATCTTCCTTGCTAACATAAGGAGCATCGAAACATCTCAAATTTTGTAATGCCTGTTTATATAGCATACTGTCCCGGGGCCACTCAGGAACATATACTTCAGCCAAAGTCTCCCTTACACGAGCCCTTTCAGACGGACTATCATCAATAAAGACAACCGATTGAAGACCAAGATTAAGGTTTTCGACTAATTCAAAAATATTTTTAGCTTTATCATCCCAGTTGATTTTCCATCCAGCAAAATCATCCTGCCTGAGTATCATTTCTGGGTGATTATTTATAGCCTCAAGAGCTATCTTTTCATCATTTTTACTAACTATTCCTAAAATAATACCTTTTTTAGACAGTTTTTTTAACTCCCGTTGAAATTCACTGTAAGATTCACCTACATAATCGTGTCCTCCCAACCTAACATTCTGCCATCCTACATCACCAACAATATCTCCCCATAAGGTATTGTCAAGATCGAGAATAATTAACTTTTTTGATAGACCCAGAACTGCCTTCATAGCCTCTTTAATATCTTTAACCGCAGCCTGAAAAACATCGTTACCAAAGGCAATTTTAGCCATAAACCATAGTTTTGGGTCGAATGCCTTTTGTCCCGCTGATTCAATCCATTTATTAGTATTTAAAACAAATATGTTTGGTTCACGGTCAAAATTATCAGCCATCCTTAAATTCATTTTCATTAAAGTATTGGTAATTCCTAAGCCAGGTTTCATATCTAATAGGCTGGTTCCCTTTTCTCCTCCCGGTAGTGTCCAGGAGGGAATAAAAAGATACTTTAAATTGTTTTTGATATTAAGCACTTGCAATGTGTATTGATCAACGTCAGACATAATATTTTCTATAGATTCACTATTATTATCTAAAAAGTTCCTGAAAGACCCTGATACATGTTCAGGCTGGGTCCATAAAATTGCGAAATCTGGATTTTCCTGACGCCAATGACTCTTTTCATCCAGCAAAACCTGTGAAACTTGGTTATAAAAAGGAGATTTAAGAATACTAATTTTCGGCGTCTTCTTATTATTGGCAAGATATGCAGCAAAATTGTCAATATTAAAACTTGAAATTAGTAAACACTTGTAATTTTCTTTTAACATGACCTGTTCTCATTCAACAAATGACAAATATAGTCGGCAAGAGAACCCACCGTTTCAAAAGGACTGTTTTCCTGTGACATCGTTGTTTCATTAATTAATATTACTGATACTCCCAGGGTCTCATTAATTTGATGCTCCAAAGTAACAATAAAATTAACCATTCCATGAGAATCTAACTCACCGGATGTCCCATACAATTTTGTTTCTTCAGACTTGGACAATTTCTGTTCATCATGCAATAATTCATTAACTATATCTATAACGCTATAAATCAAACTAACGAGTTCTATTTTTTTCATCTCTTTCTTAGTAATAAGGTATTTATTAGAAATTAAATTTATGAAAGTGGCCGTTCAGTGTGATCTAATCTCAACGTTATTAATAGACATCGAGCAGTATAAATAATGAAACTTCTAACTATGTCCTCAGATGTGATTTATATTTTCAGTCAGCATTAATTCCAGCTATTAGAAAAAGATAAAAGGGACATTACATAAAAACAGTTCAGCATCAATAAGAGAACATTTGGTTATTTGGAATTTAACAATAGTTTACTTTTTCTAACCAAATCTTGCAATAAGATTTAAAGTGATGTTGAAGTCAATTTGAAGGGATTTTTATCGTACACTCATCTAAACTGGAAGGCTTTTTGGGGTTGAGTTCTTCCCATATTCCAATGGGAGGCCCGTTTTAATAGACGGAGTAATTATTGCTCTATCAGGAAAATGTATGAATTCTATTATAAATAGATAGTGAAATTCTTATATAGTATTATAGGAATAGTTACTTATGAGTATCTAACATTTTAGAAATGGTTATGTATGAGAATTAATATGGTTTCAATTGAAGACGGTATGTCGGCAATGGGTTTTAGAAAAATTGCTTCGATAGCAAAGTCAGCTAATCAAAATACTGGAGTATATTATGTCGCGTTGGAAAGTACATATTCTCCTATTCGAAACATCTTGGGATTACATGGGGTTCGTAATGAAAAAGATAAGAAAAAAGAGCGACTACGTGAGATTGCTTACCCCTTAGCCAAAGCTGATATAATAGGGTTCTCTTCCATGACAAATAATGCTGATTTTACCCGTGCTATCATAAAAGAAATTCGAGAAATTAATCCTAAATCTTATATTGTTTGGGGCGGAATTCACCCCATCGTTTTCCCTGAGGACGCTATTCATTCTGTAAACGCAATATGTGTAGGAGAGGGCGAGTATCCATTCATGGAATTCATTTCCCTTTTCAAAAGTGGCAAAGACTATACAGGTATTAAAAATTTTTGGTTTAACTTGAATGGTGAGATTAAACGTAATGGCTTACTGCCACTCAATAAGCAGGAAGACATGAATCAATTTCCATTTCCCCTGTATGCGGAAGATGAATTTCTTTTCAAGCGCGAGAAAGGATTTTTTCCCATGACTCAGTTAGATTTTTTTAAGTTTAACGGCCTAGGTTATCATACTATCTGGACCATTGGGTGTCCTTATAAATGTTCCTATTGTAGCAATACGACTTTTTTAAAGAATGACAAGAGTTATGGGAAATTAAGATATCCTTCGACTGAGTACATAGTAAATGAGGTAAAGAATGTCCTAAATAAACATTCACATGTTTCAACTGTGGTTTTTTATGATGACAGCTTCATGTCAGTCCCAAGCTCCACCTTAAAGAAATTTTCGGAGCTCTGGAGGGAAAAAATAAATTTACCTTTTTGTGTTATGGGAGTTATTCCGAGTTATGTAAAAAAAGAAAAAATGAAAATACTTATTGAAGCAGGGATGATACGCATGAGGATGGGTATTCAAAGCGCTAGTGACCGAATGCTAAAGTTTTATCATCGTCCTAATAAACCTGGGTTGATTAACGATGTTATTTCTACAATAGGATCCTTCTCCGACTATATGATTCCCCCTGCTTACGATTTTATTGTGGATAATCCTATTGAAACCCGCCAAGACATTATTGATACGTTAGAATTAGTCTACAGTATAAATACTCCCTTTACTATAAATCCTCATGCCCTGAATGTTTATCCAAATACGGTAATGGAAGCCCAGTTTGAAGAGCTTGGTCTAAATCCAAAGGATGTTACGGCAAGTAATTTTTCACATTTTGCTCCAACTTTCAGTAACATACTTTTATATGCTTTAACTCTGTTCAAACCTCCGAGAAGGCTGTTTGACTACATGTTAAAATATGTAAAACCTTTATTGGAAAAGCAAACAAAGTTCCCTAAATTATTGATACTCTTCAGGATGTTATATTTCTCCAAACGTGTTTATCATCATGTTCGTTTCATGGATTTTTCAATTATACCGGGAAGGTTTTGGTTTCTTGTTTGGAAGCTTGGGTTGATTGAATTTTGGAAAAAGGTGATTTGGAAACCAAAGTTTAGGGAACGATAAATTTAGAGTTATAGAACTTCTTCATAAGTTGATGGCATAATTGAGGATGGAACCACTTCATAGCTACAGCTATTAATGTAATTTCCCATCCTATGTACTTGCTCTTGATTTCTATAATCAAGTGGAACTACATTGGGAGAATCTAAAGAGTCAACTTTGCTCAATAAGATCATAGGTTTTCTTCCTTTTTTCACTTGTTTAAAAAAACATTTGACGTTTCCTTTCACCTTTCGCAGCAGAGATAAGTTTAGTCAGTCCGCCCTTATAAACTTCCTACTTCTGTCAGTTTGTCTTTTCTCGGGGAGGCAGGACAACAGCAAAACTACAAAAAAAGCAGAGTATATTCCTGAAGTCAACCTGTAAAGCTATATTTAAGTTTTTCGTGAACCCAAATGTCAAGTGCAAGCTGATCGGTTAAATAAATTTTACATTAGCAAACAAAATATTTATAATGCCACGTTGATAAACTCTGGATGAAGAAGACCCCCGAGTCTCCGTTAAATATGCAACGTTAAAACCATTAATATTTTCCGAAAATTGTTTAATTTAAATAATAGGTTGTTTTATGATTAAAAGTTTAGTAGCAATTGGTATAAGTTCCTTTCATAAGATGTTAACGTCAAGCTTAACATTGCTAATGAGAACTGTTTTCGGCATATCTAGCAATGAGTTTGAATTTATTGTGCCTAAAGCAGTATATGCTCCATGGAATAAAGGTGACGATTTTTCAAAAGTATATCAAAAAATAAAAAAAAATACCCATGTCGATAAATACAGATGCTATGAATTGTGGTCCCTTACAGAACAAGTCCTCAAATTAAAGGAAGGAGATTTTATAGAAATTGGCGTTTGGCGGGGCGGTTCGGGTGCGCTGGTTGCAAAAAAAGTAGAACTAAGCGGTCAAGATAGTAAAGTATATCTTTGTGACACTTTTGAAGGTATTGTTAAAAAAAGCGATATGGATACGCACTATGCCAACGGAGATTACAGTGATACATCAAAAGAAATTGTCATGGATTTAATTAATACCCTTGAAATTAAAAATGTTGAGATATTAAAAGGCATATTCCCAGACTACACGTCACATCTTTTAGAAGACAAAAAATTTAGATATTGTCATATTGACGTTGATGTATACAAATCAGCGGAAGACATTGTTGATTGGATTTGGGATAAAATGGTTCCCGGAGGAGTAATGGTATATGATGATTATGGATTCTATACATGTGAAGGGATAAGAAAACATATTGATAAGCAGATGAAAAAAAAAGATAGATTAATTCTTCATAATTTAAATGGACATGCAGTAGTGATAAAGTTGTTTAGTTAATGCTCCTTCTATGTTTTGCCAGGGTGTCGATATTTAAACGTGTTGTTTTTGAATAGTTTCCTTCTTGACACGTCCAAAACTCCTTCAAAGTTTAAGTTAAAAACATTCTTCAGACTCTATTTGCATGAAATAGAGGATTGTCCTCTGACCTTTCTGTATCATGAGTATAAAAATTTTTAAATATCCCAAATACCCATAACACAGTAATGCCCTTAAATAATAGAACAAGAATGCTATCGTAGATTCTAAGGTTAAACAAAAAGCCAGTTATATCTTTTAACGCGGGCATGCTCATGAAAAACTCGGGATTGATGGGAGCAAAAATCCCGAGACTGCCTGTGCGTGATTTTAGACCAGCGAGAAAAATGATCAACAATAAAAGATAAAAGGGTTTTTTCCATTCCGGGTGTTTCTGGATATATAGAATTATAAGAGGAATAAACCAGATAAAATAATGAGTAGAGGCTAAATTAACTTCCCAAAATAATGCAAAATAGACTGCAAGGAAATATTTGATTAATAATGGATAGTTCAGTTTCTTTCGATGAGAAAAAGCATGAAAGCAAATTAAAAAATAGATAACTGTCTGGCAAATCCTCAAAATTAATAAATTTATTTCAAAAGAAAATTGGGCCACATTGGCATCGGAAATTGTAAAAAACAACTTAAAAAGCGCTTCACCTGAAACAAGGTAAAAAATCCCATAAAAAAATAAGACAGGGAGAATTCCGTAAATAGAAAGCCGGAAAAAATCTTTTATGCTGCGACTTGATATCAATAAAACCGGCAGCAAAAAGATGATAGGAAATAATTTAAATAGAGTGCCAGCTGCTATGGAGAAGCATGCAAATTTCTCTTTTCCTTTTTGTAGAGAAAAATAGCACGAAAGGACAACAAAAAAAGAAGGGATTACGTCAAATTGACCAAACATGTATGCGCTATAAATTACAATAGGGTTGACTGCCCATAACACGGTAAAATTCAACTTACATTTATCATTGGGTAACATCTTCCAGCATGTTAAAATGAGAAGGCAATCAAAAAAAAGGTAAGGGAGTTTCATAAGAAATAGAGATAAAAAAAGATGCTCCGAACCATACAGGTCGTTTCCTTCCGTGAAGGCAAGTGAATGAGTAAATTGCTCAAATCCTGGGAAAATTAACCGGAAAAGGAATTCAACTATCGCGAAAAAAATCATAGCAAAGGGAGGGTAATAGTTAAGGTATTTTTCAGCGGCAATTTCATAAGCATTCCATTCTCCATGTGACAGAAAATGGGGTACGTTATAAACATGGTATATGTCCCCATGCACAGTAAAAGGCATCACTAGTAGTCTCAGCAGCAAACTAATCAAAAACCATTGTTTAATGTTAAAATTTTTAGTCAGTGTTGTCATTTTTTGGATATCAAAGGCTTTATAAATAAAATTGAAAACTTGTTGGAAGTCTCGAAAATACGTTAGAAAATCCAGTTTATGAAAATATTCCATAAATATCAAACCTTAACTGTTTTTTTGTTTTTTTACTTTATATTTCCCTCCAATGTTGTAGAAAGCCAATCAAAAAGTTTACTGGAAAGAGCATTTTTCTATAAAGATATTATAAATTTTGGAGGTCCTTTTCTGAAAACACCGATTTCAAGTAACAAAATAATCAAACAACCATTTAACGCTGCATGTTCAAATCTAAATCGAATTATTTTGCCATTTTATATTGAAGAAAATGGTTCCGGAGTTTTAACTTTTGAACTGTATGAGAAAACTAAAGAACAAAAATTAGTTTTTTCTACTTCTATTAGTGTTGAAGATTTTCCTCCATCGAAAAAAATAGTCACGCAGGGAGTGGATGTAGTACTCCATTATATTTGGATTCCTGAGCAGCCTAATTCAAGAAATAGAAAATATTTATGGGAGTTGAGAGGAGATAAATTTGATAAACGAACTAATCTTGGTCTATATATGAATAATCGTTCACATTCTCAGATTCAACCGGTTATTATTGATGGAGATGTGCAGGATACTACTTATGTTGCTTTCTATTCATATTGCCAGTATCGTTTCGAATGGAACCGAATAATGAAAGACACATGGAATCGGTTTAAACGTGAAAAAATGTTTTTATTATTTTGTTTAGTGCTTGTGGTTGGGATATTTTTTGGTATAAAGCTGACTAAAACTGAGAAAGCTTAAGAATCACTGACAAGTTGAAGATAAAAGATTAGGTTCCTTGTTTTATTGCAATAACTGAAACTGGCATCTGCTGGCGGAAAACATACAAACATCAGGACTTGTCAATTATTATAGAAAATTGAAATACTAATAGAAGAATATCTGTGGTGACTTGAATTCACAGATAAACGCAGATAAAATTTTCAAAATAATCCTGAAAATCTACTTTCGTCTGCGTTCCTCAAAATAAAAACACTGTTTAAAAATATTTTTCTTTATGCCTTTGTGGTAATTTTTTTGGGAGCAGCTTCGCCACACTGTGATATGTTATGGATTTGTCAATTATTATAGTAAATTGGAATACCTGTGAATTATTAAAAAAATGCCTGGAATCTATTACACAATTTACACATGATATCCTGTATGAAATGATTGTGATAGATAATGGCTCCGGCGATGGAAGTGTTGAAATGGTGGAATCTTCATTTCCTTCAGTAAATTTAATTAAAAACAAAATAAACCATGGGTTTTCTAAAGGGGTAAACCAGGGAATAAAAACAGCCAATGGAGGAAATTTACTGCTGCTGAATAGTGATACCTATATTAATGAAAATTCATTTGTCAGAATGGTTGATTTAATGAATGCAAAAAAACATATTGGAGCAATGACGTGTAAAGTTCTATACCCTGATGGAAGGTCTCAATCAGCCTACTGCCGCTTCCCGAGCTTGCCCGGGACGATGTATGAGTTCCTTTCTATGTGTAAACTTTTTGCACATTTAAAAATATTTTATAAATATGACGTTTCCCAGTGGGACTACTCTGTGTCACGAGAACTAAAGGATGATCTATGGCCTGGTGGTGGATGTTTAATGGTAAAAAAGGAAGTTCTGGAAAAAGTGGGTGCGATGGATGAAAACTTTGGATATGCTTACATGGAAGACACTGACTTATGTTACAGGATAAAAAGTAGCGGATATTCTTTTTACTATCTTGCCAAAGCAACGATATATCATCACCATAGCTATAGCGTTTTGAAAAGCAGCCAGGATTTTAAAGATCTTTTAACTCTTAACTTGCAACGAAATAAATATTACTTTTATAAAAAGCATTATAGAAGCATAGACTTATTAATACTGAAATCATTAGATGTCTTCAAAAATTCTCTAATCGAGTTTTATTGGTTGCTAACCTATTTTTTTGCTCATAAACAGAAAGAAAAATACAAAAAAAAAATCAAACTGTATTTAAGACTTATTACTGGATGTTTTGTCGCTCATCGCTTAAAATAGAACTAATTCATTGAAAATAAAGTTTAACGCTTTGTTTACGTAGAGAAATTTTTTAAATTGACAGGTAAAAGAGATTTGATTGATTCTATTAAGCGTAGTTCCTGGTTCATTTCCCTTAATAATTTCAGAAGACTTTTTTATGAGTCGGTTCTTTTTGATTTTCTTGTCCAACCTCAAGCTGAACTTCTTGAAAAATTTCCGGGCGCTCTTGTCATTGATAATACCAACCTCTGTAATGCAAAATGTTCCTGGTGTCCAAATGATACAATACCCGGTGATAAAGGGATAATGGATAAGGAACTCTTTCAGAGTATTGTTAAAGATTATAGTCAGTTTGGAGGCATAGTTAGGTTTGGAACTTTTGGAGAACCTTTATTGGACCCGGAATTTATTAACAAAGTAGATTACGTGAGGAAATTTCCCTCCATATATAAAATGGAATTGATTACAAATGGATTGGCCTTGAATGAGAAAATTGCAGATAAACTGATTGAATGCAAGGTCGATACTGAAATAAGTCTTGATGAATTAGACAAAGAAATATTTGAAGAAATTAAAGGAGTTTCATTTGATAAGACCTGGGAAAATATAGTCAAGCTGCTAAATAAAAATGATATAGCGGAAAGACCAATTGAAATTAATATCAGGATAAAAACATCCACCAACGAAGAATCGATTCGAAATAATCCGCTTTTTAAAGAACTGCTCCATGTTAACTGTACTGTAGAGCTTAATCCCATATCTGCTATGGATAGTTTGTCCAACTGGGGCGGAAAGTTTGATAAAAATGCTTATTTATCGAATAACAATAATCTATCTCTTCATAGAACCTATAAAAATTATAACTTTAAAAATCAAGCGCCCTGTCATCAACTCTGGAAATGGATGGTTATTAACTGGGACGGACGAGTTGTGCTTTGCTGTACCGATATCTATACCAATGTTGTTCTGGGAGACTTGAAAAAGGAAAAAATTGAAGAAGTCTGGCAAGGTCCTGTTTTTTCAAAAGCAAGAAAAGAATTTAAAAGCAGAAACGGAAGAAAAAATGGGATTTGTAAAAGTTGTGATTTGCACCTGGGCTGGCAGTATTTGAAGTTGTATTATAATCAGTCTAATTCGCGCATTCGCGATGGGAAAAGATTTATTAGTTAAGGGCAATAAAATGTTAGAAAAAATATTCAGGATTATTTGTAACCTTTCTTCTCCGGTTTTCTATAAAGAAATCTACCGGAAGCAGCTTTACTATATGTATGAACATTGCATCCCTCTGAAGGAAATGACTAAAGGACTAAATTTAGATATCCATCCAACTGCAACATTTCGGTATGGGAAAAATATTACTATGAAGGATGGGGTAGTAATTGAATCTAATTGTTGCGTCTGGGCATCAGAAAATTCGAAAATAATAATTGGAGAAAATACAAGCATTGGTCAAAATACGATCATAATTTCTTCCAATCACAAATTTATAGGAAAGGAAAGTTATAAAGATCAACCCATGGATGAAAAGGATGTAAACATAGCAAAAGATGTTTGGATAGGCGCTAATAGTGTAATATTGGCTGGTGTCACTATTGAAGAAGGCGCTATTATAGGCGCCGGTTCAATTATTGCACATGATGTTCCTGAATTTTCTATCGCATTGTCCAGAAACCGTGATATTGAATATATTGAAAGAGTTTAAAAAATTGAATTTATATTAAATCGATCCTTAAAGTTCTGCTGCATGTTGAAATGCTTATGAAACTATGCATAATTGCTTGTTGATATAGGGAACTCAGGCGTCGATACTATGGGTGCAAGAATTTAACTTCAGGATTCTTTTTGAGCTTTTGTATTAGATTCTCTTAAAGATTAGGAAAATATGCAATCGGAAGAGTTTAAAAACAGGTTAAATAAAACTAGAAAGCTTAATTTGGTTTTTTTATAACATTGAGGCCTAATTTTATAATGCTAAAAACAAAATGTTTTTTGGGGAAGGGGCAAAATCGTATTAAAGAGTTAAAAAAATAATTAAAAACATTGCAGGAGCTGTAAACTGTTTTTAAATTCAAATGACTTTACTTTCTTTTTGATTAAAATTTTGTAGTGAATAATTATTTAAAATGGTTAATAAAACCTCTCTTTCCCCTGAAATTGAATCCTCAATTATTAGAAAAGCGCTTCTGTCTAGGCGAGTAGAAGAAAATCTCCTAAAGCTATTCTTTGAGAACAAATTATTTGGAACTGTCCATACTTGTGTTGGCCAAGAATTTTCAGGAGCAGTTATTTCCGAGCTTCTCAATTCTGGAGACGCAATATTTTCCAACCATCGTTGTCACGGACATTTCCTTTCAATTACGAATGATCCCGCAGGTTTAATTGCTGAAGTTATGGGAAAGGAAACCGGCGTATGCAAAGGCAGGGGCGGCAGCCAGCATATTTGCAAAAACAATTTTTTTTCAAATGGAGTCCAGGGTGGGATTGTGCCGGTAACGGCGGGACTGGCATTTGCCAGGAAATTAAAAGGCAATAATCATATTGCAGTTGTTTTTGTAGGAGATGGTACTTTAGGGCAGGGAGTTCTTTATGAAACGCTGAACCTCGCTTCAAAATGGAATCTCCCTCTTTTGTTTATTTTAGAAAATAATGACTACGCTCAATCAACTAAGCAAAGTGAAGTTTTAGCAGGGGATATTTGTTCTAGGGCGGAAGCCTTTGGAATAAAGACAGGAACAGGTAGTACATGGGAATGGCAGAAGTTGTATTATACGGCACTCAAACTTGTTAGTTTTGTTCGTAAAGAATCGAGACCTGGTTTCCTGCAAATAGAAACATATCGCCTTAAAGCTCATTCAACAGGTGATGAAATAAGAGATAAGGCTGAAGTGGAAAAATATGAAAAAATAGATCCTCTGAACCTTTTACTACTAGAAGGCAGCAATGAAGTTAACGGATTGTTGAATGATGTTAATAAAACTATAGAAGGAGCTGTGGCTTTTGCTGAAAAATCTAATTTCCCCTCTCCGGAGAAGAAAAATTATTTAAATGAAAAAAGCTGGATAGAATCAACCGTTAAAAAACAGCGAGTAGTAAAAGCGATAAATGAGAGTTTTAAACAATTAATGAAACTGCATCCTGATATGATCTTTATAGGAGAGGATATTAAATCGCCTTATGGTGGAGCATTTAAAGTTACTAGGGAATTGTCAGACCTGTTCCCAACTCGTGTATTCAATAGTCCAATTTCAGAAGCTGCCATAGTTGGGTTGGGGTGCGGCCTCGCGATGGCAGGTTACAGGCCCTTTGTTGAGATAATGTTTGGTGATTTTATGACCTTAGCCATGGACCAGATTTTAAATCATGTAAGCAAATTTGAATATATGTATAATAATCAGGTGTCTGTAAACCTGGTTATTCGTACTCCTATGGGAGGACAGCGGGGCTTTGGTCCAACTCATAGTCAAACACTAGATCGTCATTTTCTCGGTATTCCAGGTTTGAGAGTTATTGCCATCAATAACTTGATCGAACCATATAAAGTTTTAGACGCTATAATGAAGAACGATACAGGACCCACTATAGTTATAGAGAATAAAATACTTTATACATTAAACCTGCGCGAGCAACTGCCTCATGGTTTCAGAACTTTTATTACAGATGATGATTTCCCTCTGGTTCATGTAAGACCCATTACTTCCCGAGTAGATATTACTTTAATTGGGTATGGTAGGTTGTCAGAAACACTTCTGGAAGTTGCAGAACGCCTTTTTGAAGAAAATGAGCTTGTGGTGGAAATTATTTGCCCTACCCAGATTTATCCTTTTGATATTAAACCGATATCCACTTTTTTTGATAAAAGTAAAGCCTTATTTATTGTGGAAGAGGGGCAGGGCTTTGCTGGTTTTGGGTCTGAAGTAGTTACCCAGATAGCTGAACATAATCCGAGCTTGCTAAAAAAAGTTAAAAGAATTATTCCATTGGAAACACCCATTCCCGCAAGCGGCCATCTTGAAAAACATATGCTTCCAAATGCAGATAATATTATTAAAGAAATATTGGAGGTTTTGAATGAAGTTTGATTTTTTACTTCCAAAAGAAAACATTATTGATGAACAAATGACAATAATCCGGTGGCATGTGAAAAACCGGGATTTCGTTGAAAAGGAGAAAGAATTTTTGGAAGTGGAAACCTCTAAAACAGTCTTAGACCTGGTTTGTGAAAAACCAGGGTTTGTTCATTGCCGGGTTAAAGAAGGAGATACTGTCTTTGTCGGTTCGGTTTTGGCCACATTCTACTCTGAATTGTCGGAACTTGAAGTGGATTTAGAAAAAATGAACTCGGAAGGATACGGGAAATCAACTCCAATAAAAGGAGTTTCAGAAACAGAACCCGCCCTAAATTTCTCTGAAATATCCTCTTCAGTGGTTCACGAATCTATCCACTTTTCAAAAGCCGCGCGAGACTATATTGAAACCAATAACATTGACCCAAACCTTTTTAAAGATTATGGGCTTGTTACAACTCAAACTATTAAACAAGTGCTTGGGAAAAGTGGAAGCGGAAAAGAATTAAATACTAATTTGCAACCCGATCCATGTGTTGCGGCAGGGACCAAAGCTAAAGCAGACCAGCCAAAATTAAAATCAAAGAAAATAGGTGTGTCAAAAAAACTTGAAATCAGCCTTTTAGAAGCTGGCCAGTCGGGAAATATTAATAGTTCACTGACTGTCCAGTTTAAATCTGAAAACATAAGAAAAGTAATTAATGAAAGGGGAACTTTTAACGGCCAAATATTTATATTGATATTGTTTGAACTTTCCAGGCTTCTGGAAGAATTTCCAGCGTTTACGGCTTACTATGAAGAAGAAATCATTTATTATTATGATCGGGTTAATATAGGCATTGCCATGGATATGGAAAAAGG
>MDTC01111170.1_pt1 | contig 23501 bp, 16 predicted proteins | sample 811181 | NCBI WGS metagenome assembly MDTC01 (sample SAMN05326644, study PRJNA326480) | marine metagenome | isolation source: seawater | place: Pacific Ocean: North | collected 2011 | reverse complement strand
CTAGAAGAGCAAAAGCAAAAGACATTAATAGGCCTATTTGATTATTAGTTAAAATTTCTGGGATTCTTATCTCCGTAATAGTTCTAAGGGGATAAATAAAGTATGGTATCATATAACAAGTTAAGGTAGCAGTTCCAGCGGGAGCAATTATTTTAGCCCAATTCGTGTGTTTTTTTTCATCTGCAATGTAGTATAACAATGCAAACATTAAAAAACCAATTCCAGTACAAATCCCTAACCATGATGGGGTTCCTTGTATTTTAGAAATACCCCAAATCGGCCTAGTTGCTAATCCAAAAATTAAATTAATAATTCCTAAAAAAATCAAACTTAGATAGCTCCATTTAATAACTGTTTTTTGAAATTTTTTGAATATTAATGTGGCTACAACTCCTGCTGTAGTAAATGCAGGTATAGTACCAGTTAATATAGTTGAAAAGTATCCAGAGAAACCTGTGAATTCTATAGACATTTCTGAATGATTTAATATAGACAATGATATCAATAACAACCATAATAAAGACATGATTAACAGGGAACCTTTTGAAAACACATAAACCAGTGAATTTAATAGGTATGCCCAGCCAATAAGGCCCAAAATCCCCCACCATTGTGTTGTCATCCAAAGTGAACCATTTTCACCTCCTTTATATATAAAAGCTAAAAAGATTAAAATAATAAAACCTAAAAACTGTATATAAGGGTGCCAATAGGACTTGATAGGACTTTTTTTCCAGTCTATCCAAATTAATATAACAGCAAAAGCCATTAATAATGTCCAGTAGGTTTTTCCTATAAAAATACTTTCATCATGTGCAGTTTCATAATTAACCATATAAACTCCAATTATCAATAGAGAAATAGATCTAACTACAATATGCTTTGAAATAGAGATATTAGAATAACCTTTATCTATTCTGTTTTTGATTGCTAATGGTATACTTAAGCCAACAATAAATAAAAATAATGGAAATATAATATCAGAAAAACCTAAATAATCTTCAACACTATTGGCATGTTTCAACCATTTTGGAACATTTGTTAAGGTCCAAAAATCATTTACCCATATCATAAGAACCATTGTAATTGCTCTTAAAATATCAATTGATGCAAGTCTCATATAATTATAAGTAGCTAATTTTCAAGTTAGCAAATAAACTAGGAAGTCTAATGTTTTATTTGAGATAGTTTATTATTGTATTAGGATCGAAATCCCAAAGAAGAGGTAATAAAAAATAGACCATTAATGTCAAGAAGATTATTGAAAATAAATTCATCCATATTCCAGCTTTAACCATATCAGGAATTCGCAGATAGCCTGATCCAAAAACAACAGCATTTGGAGGTGTTGCCACAGGTAACATAAAGGCACAAGATGCTGCAACAGTTGCACCTACCATTAAAATAAAAGGATGAACATCAATTATTAATGCTAAAGGTGCTAGAATAGGTAAAATCATAGCAGTTGTAGCAAGGTTGGAAGCGATTTCAGTTAAGAAATTTACCATAGCTATTAAAAATAAAAGTATAATAAAAAGTGAAGCACCTTCTAATAAAGTTAATTGTCCACCAATCCATTCTGCTAAACCACTTGTTGTAAATCCTTGTGCTAATGCTAAACCTCCTCCAAAAAGTAAAAGAATTCCCCAAGGCAATCTCACTGCTTCTTCCCAATTAATAAGTTTTCTATTTTTATCCTTAGATGCAGGTAAAATAAATAATATTATTCCTGAAATAATTGCAATTATGGTATCATCAATATTTGGAATAAATTTTTGTAATAAGAATGATCTTGTAATCCATGCAAAAGCAGTAGCAATAAAAATTAATAAAACCATTTTTTCTTCATAAGATATTTTACCTAATGATTTTAATTGTTTATTAATTTCCGCTTTTCCACCTGGAAAATCTTTTTGTTTAAATGAAAAAGCAAATTCTGTTAAATATTTCCAACATAGAACTAAAAGAATTAATGAAATAGGTAATCCAAACATGAACCATTTTGAAAAAGTAATTTCTATTCCATAGGTTTCTTGAACAATTCCAGCTAATACTAAATTAGGTGGAGTACCTATTAATGTTGCTATTCCCCCTATTGATGCACTGTATGCAATACCTAACATTAATGCTATTCCAAAAGTTTTGTTTTCATCTTCAATCGTATCAGGATTATCAATAAGTTGACTAATGATAGCCATGCCAATTGGAAGCATCATTACAGAGGTTGCTGTATTTGAAATCCACATGGAAAGAAATGCAGTAGCTATCATGAATCCGAAAATGATACTTTTCACATTAGTTCCAATGAATTGGATAATATTTAAGGCTATTCTTTTGTGTAAATTCCAACGTTCAATAGCGATTGCCAATATAAAACCACCTATATATAAGAAAATATAACGATGGCCAAATGAAGCTGTAGTTTCTTCTAATCCCAGTCCACCAGTTAATGGGAATAAAACAATTGGCAACAAAGAGGTTATGGCAATAGGAATAGCTTCAGTAATCCACCAAACGGCTACCCAAAGCGTAGAAGCTAAGATGGCATTTGCTTCTTTACTTAATCCTTCTGGATGAAACCATAAAAGTGTGATTAAAAAAAGGGCTGGACCCAGTATTAATCCAATTTGCTTTGTTTTCAATTTTTATTAGTTATTTGATTGATTTATCTACGAATTCCTTTAGATATTTAGAATTTGAAGATGAAACGAAAGATAAATAAAATTTCTCACCTTTCTCATCTATTTTAAACAACCTCCTTGGAATATCTTTTATTGATTTTCCTGTAAGAGTTTTGGTTATTATTAATGCAATTAAATAAGATCCAGCAGATGATGGATGTTTATTATCAAAATAGAGATCTATATTTGGATTATCTTTTCTAATATCATCCCATATTGGTCCAACAGGAAAAAACTTGACATTAAATTCATTGGCAAGTTTAATATATTCTTCAGAGATGGTTTGTTGCATTGAAATATTGTCTTTGTAAGACCAAGTAATCATAAAAATAGGTTCAGCATCTTTAGAACGGACAAGATCAATAAATTTTTTTCCATATTCTCTAAATTTTTCAGGAGCATCTATTGTTCTAAGACTATGATCACTTAAGACTACATAATCCCAATTATTTTCGTTAATTTTTTTTCTAGTTAGGGAACCTTTTTCACCTTTCCAATGTTGCTCTAGGCTACTTCCACTTACAGTTGATTGATAGGAATTAATTGAAACTCCTTGTGATTCTGCCATAGCAGAAACTAATTGAGGCATATTCCAAAAAAAGGTAAAACTATTACCAACAAATAATATATTAGAGGGAGATATTTTTTCTTGAGATAAAATTGGGTTTGTAAGTATAATAAAAGAGAGTATAATTAGTAGTCTATTCATTATATGTAAGTTAATTAAAATCAAAGACCCTATTAGAAAATCTTCGAGGCCCTCCTCTTTTTATTTCCTCATTTGCAATGTTTTCGAATTTATCAAAATTCTCTCTAAAAGCATTGGATAATTTAAATGCCATTTTATAATAAGCTTTATCATTTTTCCATGTAGCTCTTGGACTAAGTAATCTTTTTGGGATGCCTGGACATTCTCTAGGTTGTGCTAATCCAAAAACTGAGTGAATATGGTAATTCTTATATGAATATGGTCCAAGCTCACCTGATAATGCTGCATTAATCATTCTTCTAGTATACTTTAATTTAATTCTCTTACCTATTCCATAAGGACCTCCAGACCAACCAGTATTAACCAACCAAACATTTACATTTGCTTCTTTCATTTTAGAAATTAACATTTCTGCATAAACAGTGGGATGAAGAGGCATAAAAGGTGCTCCAAAACATGCCGAAAAAGAAGGTATTGGCTCTATTACTCCTGCTTCAGTACCCGCAACTTTAGCTGTATATCCAGAAATAAAATGGTATGCTGCTTGGCTAGGAAGTAATCTTGAAATAGGTGGCAATACACCAAAGGCATCGGCTGTTAAAAAAAATATATTCTTTGGTTTGTGCCCAATAGAAGGTTTTTGAATATTTTTTATATGATTAATAGGATAACTAACTCTTGTGTTTTGAGTTATAGAGGAATCCATATAGTCAGGAGAGTTACTGTTTTTTTTAAAAACAATATTTTCCAATAATGCACCTTTTTTAATTGCTCCATATATTTCAGGTTCATTTTCTTCTTTTAAATCAATAACCTTAGCATAACAACCTCCTTCAAAATTAAAAATCACATTATCATTTGACCACCCATGTTCATCATCCCCTATAAGTTTCCTATTAGGGTCAGCTGACAATGTAGTTTTTCCTGTACCAGAAAGACCAAAGAAAATAGCTGTTTCTCCATTTTTTCCAACATTTGCAGAGCAATGCATTGGTAATACATCTTTTGATTGTGGAAAAAGAAAATTTAAAACCGAAAAAACTCCTTTTTTTACCTCTCCAGTATAACCAGATCCTCCAATAAGTATAATTTTTTTAGAGAAATTTATTATTGAAAAGTTATGGGATCGTGTGCCATCCTTTTTAGGAACTGCCATAAAACTTGGTGCTTGAATTATGAGCCATTCTGGTTTAAAAGCGTCTAACTCTTCTTCTTTAGGGTTTAAAAACATATTTAAAGCAAAGATGTTTACCCAAGGTAGTTCGGTAACAAGCCTTATGTTAACTCTAAATCTAGGATCAGAACATGCATAAGAATCTGATACAAAAAGCTCTTTATTTGAAATATGTTTGACAATTTTTTTAAACAAATTATCAAAATTATTAGAATCAAAGGGTAAATTAATGTCACCCCACCAAATTTTATTATTTGTTATTTTATCTTTTACAATAAATCTATCTTTTGGGGATCTTCCAGTAAACTCACCTGTATTTACAACTAACGCTCCAGAATCAGCATAAGTTCCTAAACCTTTACTAATACAAATTTGATTTAATTCATCTGAATTTAATCCATAATTTATTGTTGAATCTTTAATTCCGTATTGTACTAGAAAACGATTTATTTTATTGTTTTTAGTCATTATTTATTTAATCAAATATTATTTTAATCTATAAATATTAACCTTTTACATTTTTATAATTATCATCCCAGTTCTTAACTTTTGGATCTCCTAATTTTCCAACAGATTTTGCTACTAACATAGAAACGGTTGCGTCTCCTGTTATATTCACAACTGTTCTGAACATATCTAGAGGTCTATCAACAGCGAAAATAAGAGCAATACCAATTGCTAATTTATCAGATGGAAAACCTATCGATTCCAAAACAATTACTAACATTACCATTCCAGCACCAGGCACAGCGGCTGTTCCAATTGAAGCTAATAAAGCAGTAAGAACTATAGTTAATTGATCTGCAAAAGAAATATCAAAGGCCAATGCTTGACAAATAAATACGGCAGCAACAGCTTGATATAAACTTGTACCATCCATATTTATAGTTGCCCCAACAGGCAAAACAAAACTCGATACTTCTTTATCTACTCCAATATGCTCTTCTACTCTTTCCATTGTTACTGGAAGAGTAGCAGCACTACTAGAAGTTGAAAAAGCTAAAAGCTGAGCAGGACTAATTTGTTTTAGAAACCAAAATGGATTCTTTTTAGTAAACGATGAAACAATTATTGAATATATAACTATCATTAATAATAATCCAATAATTATAACAATAGCATATCTTAACAAAGCATATAAAATATCCGGATCTCCAGATGATACAACAACATTTGCAAGAAGAGCAAAAACAGCATATGGAGCAGTAAGCATTATCAAATCTACCATCTTAAGAACAACATCATTTAATGAATCAAATAAAGACTTTAAAGGTTTAGATTTTTTGTCACCAATCAAAAGCATTGAAATACCAAGAAAAATAGAAAAGAAAATTACTTGTAACATTAATCTGTTATTACTAAATGCTTTAAAGGCATTATCAGGTACCATATCCTCAACAAATTGTAATGGACCAGTTTCCTTTTGTACTGATGCAGCAGCTAATTTGTCTTGAACACCACTATTTTGGGCATAAGTATTTGTTAATTTTGATATTGTTTCATTAGAAATTCCATTTCCAGGTTCAAAAAAATTGACTAATAATAAACCTATTGTAATCGCTATAATTGTAGTGATTACATAAATAACAATAGTTCTTAATCCTATGAGTTGAAATTTGGAGATATCCTTTAAGTCTGAAATACCTTTTATTAAAGATGCTAATATTAAAGGAATGGCAATTAGTTTTAATAATTTAATAAATATAGTTCCTATAGGTTTTATCCAATCATTAGAAAAATCTTTTCCACCATCAACTTGAGTCATTATAAAACCAAATACTAGACCTAATAACATTCCAATAATAATCTTCCAATGTAATTCTAATTTTCTCATAGAAATATTTTTTATTTTTTTAAAACTTTTCCTTTTAATTTACCAGTAAAGTTATTTTTATCAATTATTAATTCCCCATTTATTATACTGTAAATTAAGCCTTCTGAATATGTAAATGCATTAGAATAATCTGCTTTGTCTTTAAAATATAATGGATCGAATATAATAATATCAGCATAATATCCCTGCTTAATTTTACCTCTTTTGTTAACATTAAAAAATTCTGCTGGTTTAGAAGTACTATTAGTAATAAATTCAGAGAGATCAAGAATCTTTTTTTCAACAACATATTCAGAATATTTTTTAGGAAATGAACCATACTTTCTAGGATGACCAGTATTACCATCAGAACCTGTAAAAACCCAACTCTGCTTCATAAAATTTGTAATATCCTCTTCAATCATATTAAAAGAAGCAACACTAATATTTTCTGACTTAATTAATTGATATACTACTTCTTCAGGAGGTTTATCAAATTCAATTGATAATTCTAACAAATTTTTTCCAATTAAATCAGAATTTTTGGAATTTACAATCAATAATTTATCAGCTCCTCCTCTTCTAAATATATTTGAACTTGTTTCTTTTAATATTCTAGTTTTAATTTTTTTGTTATTAAAACGAATAAATAAAGAATCTTTACCCCCACTTTCAGCCCATCTAGGAACAACTGCCCCTTTTAAACTTGTTGCTGATGCATCATAAGGATATTGATTGGCAGTAATATTTAATCCTTTTTCTCTATAAAATTCAACTAATTTAATAATAGAATCACTTTGATTCCACACATTTCTTCCTAAGCATTTAATGTGTGAAATATGAACTGGAATATTAGCTTTTAATCCAATATCTATTGTTTCCTTAATAGCTGAAATTAAACCAATATTATAGTTACTCTCATCTCTTAAATGAGTATCATATATTCCTCCATTATTTGAAACGATTTTTGCTAACGAAACTATTTCTTCAGTATTAGCATAACTTCCCGGAGAATAAAATAAACCAGTAGACATTCCAAATGCACCAGAACTCATCTCTTGAGTTATTAATTTTTGCATTTCAATTAATTCATCTGAAGTCGGTTTTTTATTAATATTTCCTAATACTTTATTTCTAATTGTACCATGACCAACCAACATAATAACATTAGTTCCAATTCCCTGTGATTCATATAATGATTTATAGTCAGAAATGGGATAATAACTATCTCCATCATTTCCAACTACAACTGTAGTAATACCTTGTTTTAAAAAAGGTAGATTGTGTGAAGTTTCCTTATTATTCAAGTCCCTATCTGAATGAGTATGGGTATCAATAAATCCAGGTGAAATAATTAAACCTTCAGCATCAATAATTCTATTGGCATTAATAGATTTTTCATTGTCACTTATAAAAATAATTTTATCATTTTTAATAGCAATATTGACATTTTGGGGTTTGGAATTAATTCCATCATAAACATTTCCATTTATGATAAGTAAGTCTGCATTAATATCAGATTTACATGAAGAGAAAACACATATAAGAAATAATAAATATCCTAAATGTTTCAAAAAATATTTTTTTTAATAATTACCCTAGCTATTTGACAAAATTATCAAATAGCCAAGGTAAATAATAAGGTTCTTACAAATTAGTTGTTAACCTCAGTTTTTGCAAAAATTCCAGGATCAGCTGGAGCATTAGAATTAGAGTTTAGCTCATTTGCTGAATATGGCATTCTTTCAGGATATGGAGGGTTAGGTCCATCTACTAAAACAAAAGGAACAGCATAAGCAGAACCACTTTTTCTTAATCTTCTAGCATCATTAAAAGGCATGTGCATTCCAAAACCTGAAACATAGCGTTCTTCAATAACCTCTCTTATAAAAGCTGTTTTAGAATCTACATTATCAGCATTTTCAACTCCTCCATTATCAAAATCAGCAGCGACAAAAGCATCATACTTATAAGTTAAACCAGCAAAACTTGAATTAAGCTGTCCACCAGAATTTAACCAAGAACGAACCGCATTTAAATGTGGCAGTCCTGCTGCAACTCCACCAGCACGAGCAGCACATTCAGCTTTAATTAATTGATTTTCAAAATAAGTAACCATATTTTGAGGTTCAAATTGTTCAATAATTCCCTTATTGGCTTTTCCACCTGATGCATCTATTTTATAATATGCATGTCTCGCTGCCTCATTGGTTTTTGAATGATTTCTTGATACAGAAGTAGAAGCATCTAGTAATTGCAATAGATAACTATCAGAACCTCCACTAGAATTTCCTATATCCCCTGATCTTGAACCTTCCAAAATAGTCCAAAATAAATTTTTATCACCTGAAGCTTGACTTGTTGCTCCTCTAGGTTTATATCTCATATCACCTGAAGAAGCACTAATACCACTTTGCGCTGCAGAAAGAGCACTTGAATAATCTTTCTGATGTAAGTAAAACCTAGCTTTTAATGTATTAGCAGCCTTTATCCATTTATCTTTATCTCCATTGAAGTAAATATCCTGACTTAAACTAAAACTAGTAGCAGAGTTTAAGTTAGCTATCCCTGCATCTAATAAAGCAATAGCTGCAGTATAAACAGCCTTTTGACTATCAAATTTAGGATCAGAAATTTCTATATTGTTAGATTCTGAATAAGGAATATTTCCCCACAAGGAAGCAGCTGTTCCAATAGCATGAGCCTCAATTACCTTAGAAATCCCTACAAGTAAGTCACTTGTAGAATTCTTGGCTATGTGGCGCATATTTGTAATTACTCCACCATATACTTGAGTCCATTCGTCATTAGATTCAACAGTAGATAGATTAAAACCGTATATATTGGAGTATAATGAAGAAAATCCAATTAATTGTCCAGAATACATATTAGAAATTCTATTTAAATGTCCGCACTGAACTTGAACATTAGCTAACATTCCTCCTGTAAGAAACAATTTAGTTTCAACATCTAACACAGAGATGTCATTTGGGTTTTCATTTATGCCTTCAACCATATCTTCACAAGATGAAAGTGAAATAATCATTGAGCATAATAAAACTTTAATAATATTTTTTTTCATGATTTTTATATTAATAATTAAATGATACTTTTAATAGTACTGATTGAGTTTGAGGATTAGTAAAATAGTCTAATCCAAAACCTTGACCAACACCATATTGATTGACTTCAGGGTCAATTCCCGGAACTTTATTTATATTTATTAAATTCCTACCAGATAAAGTAAAAATTACATTATCTAAACCAAAAGAATTTATACTATCGCCATCTAAAACATAACTTAAAGAAATCTCTCTAAGTTTTGTAAAAGTAGCATCATAAATAGAAAAATTATAGGCTTGATTATCACCAAAACCTCCACCAATTCCAGTTCTATACCAATTCTCATCTAGTAAAACTGGGCCAGCACCAAAGTCTTTTACTGTACCTCTAACAGTAGTTCCTGCAGCAATTGTATTTCCTCTATAATTAACCAAGTCTTGACTTAGTGTAATTCTGCCAGCAGTTTCTTGAGTTGTTCCAAATCGATTTAAAACCCATATAGTTCTCGGAGAAAACTCTCCTCCTTGAGAATGTTCTAATAAAACATTAAGGTTAAGTTTCTTATAATTAATATCAAAACCTAAACCACCTCTCCAATCTGGGTTTGGATCTCCTAAAACAATAGGCCCAGACGTAATTTGTGGAAATCCATTTGCATTTAGGTCTAGACTTCCATCAGCCTTTGTTTTAGAGCCTGTTCCATATAATACACCTAAGGGATGACCAACTATTGCTCTTGAACTAATAGAGGCACCTGTTAAACCGATTGAGGATGTTCCATAAAGATCTGTTACCTCATTTTCATTTTTAGACCAATTTAATGAAGATGAAATACTGAAATCTTCTTTATTCACTATATTCCAACTCATATCGAGCTCTAAACCACTATTTTCCATAGCACCAAAGTTTCCATATTGAGTTGCAAAACCAGAAGAAGGGGAAAGACTTACATTAAGTAAAATACCTTTAATTTTATTTTGATAGTAAGTAAATGAAAAAGTTAAATCATCATTTAAAAATCTAAGATCACTACCAATTTCCCATTCTGTTTTTATTTCAGGTTCTAATTTTGCATTTCCAAGATTGTTATCAAGTCTAAAACCACCCCCAAATAGATCTATATCTAATGGATCACTATAGGTTGAATATCCAAAACCTCCTTCAGCTAATGTTTCAAATTTATGAGCAGATGGTTGTACACCTACTTTTCCCCATGATGCTCTAAGCTTTCCAAAAGATAATGCACTGGAATCAAATTGATTAGTAAATACCCAAGCTAAATCAGTTGCAGGATAAAAGAAAGTTCCATTCATTGTAGAGGAAGCTTCCATTGCACCTGATAAATTAAGGTATAACTGATCAAAAAGATCAAAATTAAGTAGTCCATAAGCCCTATTTGAACGTCTATGAGTCCTATATGTTTGAAATGTCGATGACTCAGCAGCAGTATTTAATGAAGTTGTTTGTTTTGTAGAATTAACTAAAAAACCATTAACCTGTCCTGAATTCCTTTTATATTTTCTATCAGTGAAACTCCATCCTGCAGTTGTTGTTAAATTGGCATCACTTGATAATTCAAAATTTGCTTTACCAATTAAATCAAAATTTAAATTCGTGGTACTAAGTGCATCTTCTTGATAGATTCCAACATTTCTTGATCCAGCAGAACCTATTGGGAAAAAGTAAGTACGTCTATCATCAGCAACATCAACATTTCCTCTAGCTATAATGCTTAAAGCATCTATAGGATTAAATGTAAGTTGAGGAGTTGCAGTAATTCTATTTACTTTAGTATTTGCTACTTGTTCATAAATAGTCCATAAAGGATTATTATAGGATGGGTTTTGACTATTACCAAGATACTTTCTATAAGAACGATGTCTTTTTGTATATTCTGTACCACTACTCGTATAATATGTTCCTTTATAATCTCTTTGATCAAAATCAGGCGGGGTTCTTAAAAGACCTAGCATTACACCTGCTGTATTTGAACTTTGTTGAATTCTATTTGAATCCGTATAAGCATAATACATTTTATTAGACAGACTTAATTTGTCATTAAGTTTAGAATTAAAATTGAATCTTATACTTGATCTATCATAACTAGCTTCTCTAATGATACCCTTTTGTTTAACGTTTCCTAAACTAAAATAGTAGGTGTTTCTTTCATTTCCACCACTCATGGATAAATCATTTTGCCAAAAGTCTCCAGTTTGAAACACAGAATTCCAGTTACTGTCAACAAAAGTTTGTTTAGAGTTTTTTGCAGTAATTGGATAATACTTTGTCCCATTATCAGCAAGGAAATAAGCTCCTGAAGTATTAAATGTATCTGATCCACCTGCTCTATTTGGAATATAATCACCCCAAGATTCAGCTCTTGTTGCTCCAAAACTTCCACTTCTACCCTGTCCCCAGGTGCTTTGCATTGGGATTTTTTCAGAGACTTCATCAAAAGAATAGGTTGATGTGAAATTAATTTTTGCTTCACCTCTTCTACCCTCTTTAGTAGTAATTACAACAACTCCATTAGCAGCTCTACTTCCCCAAAGGGCTGCTGCTGATGCTCCTTTTAAAACTTGAACACTTTTTATATCTGAAGCATTTAAGTCATTCATTCTTGACCCTTGAGTAATTCCACCAGCTTTACCTCCAGTAATTCCATTACCTCCAGCATAACTTGTATCATTATTTAGGGGAACACCATCAACAATAATCAAAGGATTACTAGCACCATCAATAGTATTCGCACCTCTAATTTTGATAGTACTACCTGCTCCTGGATCACCATTTGATCTTGTTATTCTAACACCTGATGCCTTACCACTTAAAGCGTTAATTACTGTAGCTTCACCAGCACGAACAACAGATTCTGTATCTAAAACAGAAGAAGTTGATCCTTGTTGATCCCTAATTTCTGTAAACCCTAGTGAAGTAACTACTACTTCAGCTAAAGCCTCAGAGTCTTCTTCAAGGTCAATTGTTAATGATGAAACACCTGAAACAGATACTTCTTCATCTTTGTAACCTAGATAAGAAACTACTAAAACAGCATCACCACTAGAAACAGTAATTGAAAAATTACCATCAAAATCAGTACTAACGCCATTACTAGTTCCTTTTTCAATAACGGATGCTCCTGGTAATGGATCACCATTCCCATTAACAACACCTGAAATTGTTTGTTGTGCAAAAACAATTGACCCAACACAGAGAATCATAATTGCACTAAGAAATTTTCTTTTCATAATTGTTTTGTTTAGTTATTATTATCTACCAAAATTTTCATCATTTCAGTAGCAGAAACGCGACCTTTTAAGTTAATAAAATCTTTAGGCGTCGCATCACCTATTTCATAAGTAATTCCAACAGCATTATGGCCATACAAAAACCATCCTTTAGAAACTGGTTCTTTGCTGTCAGAAGATTTCTCATTTACTTTATAATTTGGAATCTTTTTTTCTAATGATTTAAACCATTTATCTTTGAAAACCTCAGTTATTTTATTTGCACTAGGTATAGTTATATTAGTATAAAATACATCATTATAAGTTGAATGAAAATCTAAACCTATAATTATCTTAGAACTTGATAACTTACTTGCTTTGGTTATAAATCGAGTAATATTTTTAATTTCTGGTTGATTATATTCAGACCAATCTCTGTTTGTGTCTACTCCACCAGCATTATGTCTCCAATGTCCCAAATCAACTCCATCAGGGTTTACAATTGGAAATGCTAAAATTCTGTATTTATTTAAAAAAATATCAGATAGTTGGTCATTATTTAAAATTCTGGATAAGAAACTTTGAAATGCATAATAACCTGTAACTTCAGGTGGATGTTGACGAGTTAGTAATACTATAATCTCTTTTTCTTTTTTTGATCCTTTATAAATATCTATAACAGGTATATTCCTGCCAAGCTTTGATTTTCCACAACTTTTAATTCTAGCAAAATCTTTATTTTTTATAAGAGAATTAACCCAATTATTAACATCAACAGAAGATTGAATTTCTTGAGCAGCAACAGTAATTGGATTACTTGAAACATCTAGTTTTATTGAATAAGAATTATCTATGTTAAATACCTTTGTTGAATCTATAATACTCCATGTATCATTATATTTAAGTTTTGGAATATAACGATGATTAAAATCTTCGGGATATTTAAAAGAATAGTAAATTGATTTAGGAGAATTTGACCAAGTTGTAAAAGCGTAATAAGGACTTTTATTAATTGGCTTATTTTCAGGATTAATTAATACACAAACAGTACTATCATTTAATTGATAAAAATCATTTATTCTTGAACTTGTAAATTTATTTGAAGCAAATAAATCCATATCTTCTATATAAAAGTCTTTTATAATTTGTTTTTCAATTATTTTTGTTGTTGTATCAACTGGTCTTATAAAATCAACCTTTTTTACTGTTAAACAGCTTGTTACAAGTAATAAAAAAATAATAATAAATAATATTTTTTTATAACAATACATTGAAAAAATTTTTCTTATTATTTAAATTAAATTTATGAAATAAAAACAGTATTTTTAATACCAATTTAAACAATTAAAACATACCAATTTTGTATTACAATTTTAAAAACTTAATTGAATCAAAAAAAGAATATCCATTATATAAGTTTTACTCAAATGAAATTAAAAAAATTATATTAGATTCAAGGATCATAGAAAACCAAAAACTTCCACCTACTAGAATTTTATCTAAGGACTTAAATATTTCAAGATCAACAGCATTAAGAATTTATGACATATTATTATTTGAAGGATTAATTTCTTCAAAAAAAGGATCAGGGTATTACGTAATTTATAAAACATCTAAAAATCAAGAAAAAAAAATAGTCAATAAACACCAGTATCCTAAACTTTCAAAAAAATCAGAATTATTTAAAAAAAACAAATATTTAAGTACAGATAATTTTTCTAAAACTGGTGTTGCTTTTAGACCAGGATTACCCCCATTAGATATTTTTCCAGTTAATAAATGGAAGAATATTAGTAATACATATTGGAGAATATCAAAACCATCTGATCTTTCATACGCTCCTCCAGAAGGATTGGACAGGTTGAGAATAAATATTTCAAATTATTTAAGAGTTTATAGAAACATTAGATGTGATTACAATCAAATAATTATTACATCCGGATCACTCCATTCCTTATACCTGATTTCTAATGCTATTTTAGATAGTGGTGATAAAATTGGAATGGAAAATCCAACATTTCCTAGAGCATTTAATTTATTTAAAAGTTTAAAAGCAAAAATAATTCCTTGTGAAATTGACGATGAAGGAATTCTATTAAACAAATTAAAAACTAAAGTAAAATTCATATACACAACACCTTCCAATCAATATCCCTCTGGTGTAAAAATGAGTATAAATAGAAGAAATGAACTTTTAAAATGGGTATCAAAAAATAATTCAATTATTATTGAGGATGATTATGATCATGAATTTAGTAACATAAAAGATCCTATACCTTCACTTTTTAGTTTAGACAATGAAGAAAGAGTTGTTTATTTAGGAACTTTCAATAAACTACTCCACCCTTCATTAAGAATGGGATATATTATTGTCCCAAAATTCATGTCACAATCCATAATATCTATATATGAACAGTCATTTAGATTTGTGCCATCCTCTACTCAAGAAATAATGTCAACTTTTATTGAAAAAGATTACTTAAATAAACATGTTAGAAATGTTCTTGAAATAGCTTCTAAAAGAAAAGAAATTTTTATATCAAGAACTAAAGAACATTTATTAATAGACAAAAAGAAAAATAACGGACTTCACCTAATTGCAAATTTTTATAAAAAAAATAATGATATAAGAATATTCAAGTCGCTTTTAAAAGAAAACGTGGTTGCCTATCCCCTTAGTAATTACTATATAACAAGAAAAAAGAGTAATGGATTAGTAATGGGCTATTGTTCCGTAAACACAAAAGTATTAAAAGAAAAAACTAACATTATAAACAGAATACTAAATTAGAAGGATCTGTTATAAAGTAAACGTTTTAACGACTGAAAAACTACTATTATTTGTTTGATCAGTAGTCTTAATTCTCCAATAATACGTTACACCAGAATCCAAGGTAACTTCTTTAGATGCTGAAGTTAATCCAGTTGAAACTGGACTTTGTTTTCCATCAACTTTATCTAAATAAAGGCTATATGTTAGGATATCTCCTACATTAGGATCACTTCCTGTCCATGTTAAAGTTGTTTTACCTCCAGATGTGGATGGTGTCATTAATACAGCAGCTAAAGGAACCTTAGTTAAAACTGGATTTCCTTTTAAATAAAATTTCCATGTTCCACTAGAAGCTCTATTTGTATTAGAATTAACAGATTGCACACTCCAAGCATAAGCATTTCCCTTGAATAATAGAATTTTTGTTGTATTACTATTTATTGCTGTTTTGGTTTTAGTGGTATTATTAGACAGGTTAGTATATGTAAGATTATAAGTGTCTGTTTCAGGTGTTGCTGACCAGTTAAAAGTAACAAGACTTGTAAGTGCATCTACAGGAGTTCCTACTTCACAATTCTTACTGTTAGTAGGAGATGCTAATGTAGGTGCACCTGGAGCTGAAGATGCATTATAATTATCTGATGTAGTCCCTGATGCAGCTGTAATATCCTCACAATCACAATCACAACTAATTATAAAGGTTAATGTTAAAAAAAGTAAACTAATGTATTTTATTGTGCTTTTCATATCTAAAAGTTATTTATATTCCATTTGGTTCTGTAATAGTTGCTTCAAAACATTGTTCATAGTTAGATTGTCCATCTACCTTAAAACAAATAGTGTATTTGCCCTTACCTAAACCTGGTACTGTAGCAGTTTTATTAGCTCCTTTTATTGTAATAGGATTAGCTAATCCACTTACAGTTATTGTATAGTCATATGAATTGTCTTCAACAGATAAGACCAAAAAGCCATCTTTTGTTCCATTACAAGTACAACTACCTACTGTAATCTTATTATTATCATCCTGAAGACTAAATCCAGTTGTTGATACATTTATTGTTACAGTAGCAACATTGCTTTCACTTCCATCATCTTTTAAAGAAAACTCAAATAATGCGTAAGATTGTGTGTTTCCGACTTGCATATCATTCCAGGTGAAACCACCAATAAAACGATTAAATTGAGCGTAATCTTCATTTCCACCTGCATTGTTGGGTTCACCAGCATGCCAATTAGTATAGGGGCGTTCAGAAGAACCTAATTTAACTCCATCTACCCAATACCATCCTCCACCAGGTTCAGAATAATCATTAGCATTTCTATCTTGCCAAAGTCCATACCAAAATGGACCATCTAATCTATTCATTGATTTAAGAGCATTATAAATTGACTCATCCATTGTTTTATTAAATGGTACAAACATTTGAGCTCCATCATAAGAATCAGTTAATGTTTTGGCGTCAGGCCAATCCATTCTTTTTGGACTACTTTCCATCAAATAATAAGTTTTTCCAGCTGGTTTAGTGTGGGAAACCGGAACTCCATTGTTAGTAATAACAGTTAAACCATTTGCAGCGGCAAAAGCAGAAATAGAAAGATCTCTTGCTACAAAAGTAAAAGAGTCTGATCCAGACCAGTTTGAATTAGGAGTGTATTTAACATTTGCAGAAGATAAAGCCAAAGGAAGATCACCTGCAGAAATTAACGTAGAGCCGTTTTTCAATGTACCATTTGTTGGTAAAGATTTAATAATATAAGTTAAAACGTCTCCATCGACATCAGTTGCTACAAGAGTAATGTCAACATCTGCATTTTTATCAGTTGAAACAGTTTGGTTATTAGCTACAGGAGCAGTATTTTGTCCAAATGTTATCAGAAATGAAAATATAAAGACAAAGGAATATATTTTTCTCATTTTTTATAATTTTCTATTAAATTACAAAAATAAATTCAACATTCCGATCAGAATTATTTATGTAATTTTTCGAGAGTAAGACCTTGAAATATAATTGTAAATAAAACTACCATATAGGTTAGAAAAAGTATAAGGTTTTTACCATCACCAATCGTATCTGGCAAATTTAAAGCTAAAGCTATACTTAAACCACCTCTTAAACCTCCCCAAGTTATTATAAGAGATGTTCTTTTTTCAAATTTCTTATATAGTGATAAAATCATAATTGGAATAGATACACCAATTCCTCTAGAAACAACAACCAGAATAATAGTTATAATTGAAATTAAAAAATATGCAGGAGCAAAATTTTGGAAAATCGGAATAATCTCAAGGCCAATTAAAATAAATAATATAGCATTCAAAGTTTCATCTAATAGATGCCAAAATTTATATACATATTCACCCATTGCTTTTTGAACTCCTTCTTCAATTTTATCTGTATCAATATTTCTATTTAAAAACAAGCCCATCATTACAACTCCTAAAGGTCCAGAAAGATGAAATTCATTGGCAACTACAGTAACCAATAAAACTAAAGAAAGTGTAATTAAAACTTCTAATTCTACATGTTCATTCTCAATATATTTAACAAGTTTTAAACCTAAATATCCTAAAGCACATCCTAAGACAATTCCTCCAATAACTTCTGTTGCAAACAACATAGTAATTCCCTCAGGAGTAACATTCTCTACCCCCATTAATTTTACTTTCAATAGAGTAAGAAAAATAACAACCCCTATTCCATCATTAAAAAGAGATTCTCCTGCAATTCGTGTTACAGTGATTGATGATAAGTTCATTTTTTTTACAATAGAAAGGACTGCAATTGGATCAGTTGGTGCAATTAAAGCACCAAACAATAGACAATCTACATAAGAAATTCCTATATCATTAAGGCCAAAAAAAGGTTGTTCTATTAACCAAAAAACTCCTGTTCCTACTGCAAAAGTTGAAAAAGCCACTCCAAAAGTTGCTAGAAAAAGGATGGTAACCTTGTCTTTTAAAAGTTCATGAACATCGACACTAATTGCTCCAGCAAAAAGAAGAAATGGTAACATTACATCTATTAGAAGAACACTAAAATCAAAATCCTTAGTAAGTCCGGTTACAATATCTAGAAAATCAGGAAAAATTACACCAATTGCTAAAACAAAAAGAGATAAGCATATTGCAAGAATCATTAAGCCTATAGTTTGAGGAAGCTTAAGTAATCTCAAATTAATAATTGAAAAAAATGAAGCTAAAAGCAGTAAAACTGTTGTTATTTCTAGAATACTCATTTATATAAAATAATTAGTTTAAAGAAACTCTAGCAACAAAGCCAAAACCAGTTACATAAAGAAATTGCTCGTCTGTATCAAAATTACAATTAGTAACCCCTCCTCCAAAATTAATTCTTGAAATCAATTCACCATCTGGAGAAATAACCAATACACCTCCAGGGCCTGTTGAAAATATATTTCCTGATGAATGAACTTTCAAACCATCAAAACCTCCACCATAATCTTTTAAAAGTTCTGTGCCATCAAAAAACAATTCAGAACTAAAATTATCTCCAACATCATATCTAGTTATGACAGGATTATTGTCATCTGAATTATTTACAAAAAGATATTTTTCATCATTAGAAAGAGCTATTCCATTAGGAAGACTAAGATCAGATGAGATAAGTGTTAATTCACCTGAATTAGAAAACTTATAAACCCCACTAAAATCCAATTCTTTAAACTCATTATTAAATTTTCCTTCCTGAGGATTAAAAAATCCATATGGAGGATCTGTAAAATATATGTCTCCATTATTGTCCATTACAATATCATTAGGACTATTAAAAACCTTTCCATCATATTTATCAACAACAGTTTCAAATTCTGGAACTCCGTCTTCTAAATTAATTAGCTTAGCAACTCTCCTATCTCCATGTTGACACAAGTACAAGTTTCCATCATTTCCATAAATTAATCCATTGGCACCAATTAGTCCAGTTTCAAAACTAGGCGCATAGCCAGTATATCCACTAGGAACCATATAATCTGATAATCCAGATTCTAGATTCCATTTATAAATTTTATTGGCACCAACATCTGTAAATAATAATGAATTCATATCCTTATTCCAAAGTGGCCCTTCAGCTATAATTAAAGAATCTGCTATGATTTCAATTTTAGAATCTACATGAACTATCTTTTGATCAGAATCAGAAAAAATTTCAACAAAAAAATCATTGTTTTTTTCTTTATTAACATTTGTATTACAGCCAATTATAAAAATTAGCAACATTAGGTAGGTAATTTTTTTCATTTTAATAAAATTTTAAAAAGTGAATTTAGTAATCTTTTAGGTTAATCTCTAATTATCTCAAAACTATGATTTACAATTGTATCTGGTCTAATAGTTGCCCCAACAGAACAATACTTACTTAATGCCAAGGAAATAAAACGTTCAGCTTCATTATCTTTTAAATCAGAAGAAAAAATCAAATATTTTACATCAATTGATTTATAATATCTTGGAGGGTTTTCAACTCTTGATCCAGAAGTAATCGCCTTTATATCTTTGAAATCACGTCTTCTTTTTTTTATCATCGATACAATATCAACTGCTGCACATGTTGTTAATGCAGATAAAAGAAGTTCCATTGGTGACATATGCTCTTTTTTATCCTGGCTATACATATCAACTGTTAAATTATTACCAGAATTATTTTTAACACTAAATTTTTCGTCATCTAAATATGACATACTAATTTTTATATCCATAATATTTTATTTATATATTTTTTTCATAAAATTTATTCCGGTTATTGAACTCGCAGTTATTAATCCTGAAAAAAGAGCACCACCAATTCCAGCACTTACAATATCTTGTCCTGTTAGGTATAAACCTTTAATGGATGTTTTAGGTTTTAAAAATTTTTGACTAAATCTTTTTGGTGTATGTTCTAAGCCATATAATTCTCCTTTTTGGTAATTAACAAAATTCTTTGTGGTTAATGGGCTAGACAGCTCATAATGGTCAATAGAACCTTTCAAATTAGGTAATTGTTTAAATAAATGACTTAAAAGCCTCTGACATATAGAATCTTTTAATTTCTCATAAGATTCGTCTCTTTTTTTCCATGATGAACCTTCCCACTTAGCAAAAGCCTCATAAGGCAATAAAGTAATTATATCAATTGTACTAGTATTAGGATATCTTGTATTCCAAGTAGGATCTTTAGCAGATGGAAATGATATATATATTAGAGGAAAATCAGCATTTTGATCTTTCAAATAATTTTCAACCAATGAATCGTGATCCATTTTATCAGGATAAATCCATAGATTGTGTCTTGGAAGCTTTAAATCTTTTGCTGTTCCTTTTAACCCAATATACATACATCCATGAGCCACTGATGGATTTACTGACTTTAAATAAGTTTTAAATCCATATTTTAAACTTAAGTCATCATCTATTAAATTATTGTAAGTGTTAAAAACCCCAACTCCACTAATTATTAGATCTGAAAAAATCTTTTTTCCATCATCCATTAAAACCCCTACGGCTTTCTTATTTTTTACAATTATTTCTTTTACCTCTGCCTTAATTAAAATTTTACCCTTAGATTTTTCAATAACTGGATTAATTGTTTTGACAATCTCTGATGAACCACCAATTGGAAAACTTCCTCCCCTGAAGTAATGTTTAACAATAGAAGCATGCATGGCAAAACTACTTTGTTTTGGAGGTAAACCATAATCTCCATATTGAGCAGTTAAAACTTTTATAAGTTCTTGATTTTGAGTTAATGAATTAATTACTTCATATGTAGTTTTTGAAGAATATTTTAAATATTTTTTTCTAAATAAAAAACCAAATAAAAAACTAATAATACTAGGTAATGCTTTTTCCATATAAAACTTCTTCATAGCCTTATTACATTCAAAAATTGTTTGAATATAATTTTCAATAGCTTTAGTTTCATCAGGAAAATATGAAATCAGTTTATTTTTAAAATTTTCAACACCCTTTACAAAATCATATTTCTTATCTCCAATGATAATTCTATCATAAATATCGCCCATATCCTCCCATTTAAGGTTTTTATTAGAAATGTAATCAAACATTTTTCTAATGGGGCTATTTAAATTCTGAACCTCTCCAATGTAATGGATACCAACATCCCACTCATATCCCTTTCTTTTGAAAACATGAGTAAAACCGCCAGCAGTATAATGTCTTTCTAAAACAAGTACTTTTTTTCCTTCTTTTGAAAGTAATGCAGCAGTTGTTAAACTACCCATTCCTGATCCAATTATTATTGCATCATAATTATCTTCTAGATTAACTTTTCTTTTATAGGAAGCTATCATTGTCCTAAAATTACAATTTTATAATTATTCTGGTTAATTAAATATTTATATAAAAAAGTAATGTAAACATTACATTAATAAATTATTTTTATATAATTGAAGAATTATTTCTTTTTTCAAAATAACAGTTATATAATTTATATCTTCGCACTTCAAAAATTTTTCAATATTACAAATGAAATTAACAATCAATAATTTAACTAAAACTTATGGAAATAAAGTAAAAGCTTTAGATAACATAAATTTAAAAATAGGAAAAGGAATGTTTGGTTTATTAGGTCCAAATGGAGCTGGAAAATCAACATTAATGAGAACTATAGCGACCCTACAATCTCCTGATTCAGGGGAAATTAATTTTAATGAAATTGACGTTTTAAAAGATCAATTATCATTAAGGAAAATTTTAGGATACCTTCCACAATCTTTTGGAGTCTATCCTAAAATGTCTGCTGAAGAATTGTTAAATTATTTTGCTCTTTTAAAGGGAATTTCGGTAAAAAAAGAAAGAGATGAACTAGTAAATGAACTTTTAGATATTACTAATCTTCAAGATGTTAAAAAGAAAAATGTAGATGGTTATTCCGGAGGAATGAAACAACGTTTTGGAATAGCTCAGTTACTTTTAAATGATCCTAAGTTAATTATTGTAGATGAACCTACAGCAGGATTGGATCCAGCAGAAAGACAGAGGTTTTTAAATGTTTTAAGGGAAGTTGGAACAAATTGTACTGTAATTTTTTCTACTCATATTGTAGATGATGTAAAAGAATTATGTAATGATATGGCAATATTAAATGGAGGAAGAATCTTAAAACATATTAAACCTGTAGAAGCTACTACAGAAATAAAAAATCAAATATGGACAAAGGTTGTTAAAAGAGAAGAATTAGATGAAGCAGAAGTTAATTTTAATATTTTATCATCCAATTATAACATAGATAACACTTTAACTATTAGAGTTCATTCAGAAAAGAAACCTGCTGCAGGTTTTAAGAAAACAGAACCCCAGTTGGACGATGTTTATTTCATTGCACTAAAAGAGGATCAATAATACTTATCAAAACAAAAAACTCTAAATTATAAATGTTCTTTACTATTTTTTTAAATGAAATAAAGTACTGGTTTGGAAGACCAGCTTTATATATATACATACTTATATTTCTTTTCATTGCCTTAATGATGTCTGGTTCAGCTGCAGGACTTTTTGACTTCTTGACTGTTACCACAGGTTCTTCAAAAATTGTTAACTCTCCACTAGGAATAACGGGATTATTTGGGGGATTAACAGGGTTAATTATTTTTCTTTATCCCTCAATAATTGGAGTGGCTGTATATAGAGATTATAAAAGCGAAATGCATACTATTTTATACTCCTACCCTTTTACAAAAGCAGAGTATTTATTTGCCAAGTTTTTTAGTGGAATTTTTATTGTTAATATTATAGTATTAATAACTGGTTTGGGAATTGCCCTTGGGTTTGTTCTCCCTGGAACAAATCCAGATATAGTGACAGCATTTGATATAAGATCATACTTAGACATTTATCTAATTTATATTCTTCCAAACATGCTTTTTATGGGAGCTATAGTTTTTGGAATTGTAACCTTTACCCGAAATATCTCAGCTGGTTTTATTACTGTATTAATTTTATTAATATGTCAAGGATTCCTAGCTAATCTGTTTGATGATCCTGAGAGAAGGTTTATTGCAGCAATTTTAGACCCTTTTGGTGATTCATCAATTTACTAT
>MDTC01136135.1_pt1 | contig 23507 bp, 33 predicted proteins | sample 811181 | NCBI WGS metagenome assembly MDTC01 (sample SAMN05326644, study PRJNA326480) | marine metagenome | isolation source: seawater | place: Pacific Ocean: North | collected 2011 | reverse complement strand
TAGCAAGTTGAATAAGAAAGCTCTTGACGCGCTCTGTAGGGGTGGTGCTTTGGATAATCTGGTTGATGACCGCTTCTCCGGCCGAAAACACTTCTGGTCTGCTTGCGTCGTCGAGAGACCTAAGAATCTTAAGAAGTTCGGAGATAACATCGAACTGTTTAGGCCAGAAGGTGACTTTTCCGAGGAAGAGATCATCCAATTCAAGACAGATTTGATCGGGGTCTTCCCAATTAACTTGGTGATTTCGACGGAAACCATTGAAAAGCTTAAGGAAAAGTATATCCCACCCATCTCAGAATTCGATGAAGAACTGCAGATTTGCTGGTTTATCCCTCGGAAGATCGTAGAAAAGAAGACCAAAAATGGTAAGCTTTATTGGATCGTCGAGGCGATTGACTCTAATAACGAACTAACTAGAATTAGATGTTGGGGAGTAAAACCTGAAAAGGATCAGCTTCACATTAATCGACCCTACATGAGTAGATTAGATTATAACGAACAGTGGGGATTCTCCACACGCTCCATCCGACACAATTTTAGATTATTAGGATAAAAATTATGAACGTCATTAGAAACTACAGCCCACTCTTGAAGGAGGCAGAGCTTAAGAATGAGCCAATCATCATCAGAGTCAACAAATTTGATGAACCTACAGCAAAGGCTTTTTCAGGCGCTGTGATGAGGGCGCAAAACACAGGACAGCAAATTTTACCAATTATTATAGATAGTTACGGAGGCCAAGTATACAGCCTGATGTCTATGATTTCAGATATCAAGCACTCCAAGATTCCAGTTGCTACGATAGTCCAAGGTAAAGCAATGTCATGTGGCGCTATTTTGTTTAGTTTCGGTGATGAAGGACACAGGTACATGGACCCAGATGCAACTCTCATGATTCACGATGTATCATCGATGGGTTGGGGAAAAGTAGAAGAGATCAAAGCATCTGCGGAAGAAACTGACCGATTGAACCAAAAGATTTATAGCATGATGGCTGAGAACTGCGGCCACCACTCAGATTACTTCTTGGATATCGTTCACGATAAAGGCCATTCAGATTGGTTTCTTGAATACGATGAATGTCTGAAGCACAATTTAGCTAATCACAACTACATTCCCGACTTCACAGTATCGATCCAGGTTAAATTTAACTTCCTATAAGTCACCTACATCTATATACGATGTGGAGTTTAACGCATGGCCGCTATTGACAAAATCAAATGGAAAAGACTGTTGAATGAACTGTCTTTTCTTCACGAAGAAAATGATCTAATAGAATCAGTCATATCTGACTCTAATAAATCTTTTCAAGAATACTATCAGGGTTTTTGTGATAGGATGAGCTTTGATATCAACAGACTGAACGAACAAAACCATGATAGAATCAGCAAGTTGTACGGAGCCTCAGAGGAAGGCAGCGATGTCGAGTCTACTAAGAAATTGCTTGAAGATACATACAATGAAATAACAAAATATCTTGAACCGCCGGTGTACTCCTTTGATGAAGAAGAACAAAAAGAGGAGCCAAGCAGCGACTATAAGATGACCCAGGACGAAACGGAGATGCATGAGGCATTCACCAAGCTCTTCAGATCCCTGGCTATGAAATTACACCCAGATAAGTTAAGTTCTTCCTTGACAGACGAGGAGAGAGCTGATATGATACATTTATTCAACAAAGCAAAAACATCGCTAGATGAGAGAAAATATTTTGTTTTGCTAGACTTGGCTTACAAGTTTGATATCAAAACTCCCAGAAACTATAAACAACAGATTCGGTGGATGAAGAGTGAGATTGAAATGCTAAAGAATCAAGTAGAACAACAGAAGCAAACTTATAACTATGCCTTTACGGAATGCGAAACAGAGGCCGAGAAAGACAGGCTAGTTAAAAAATTCATGAAACAATTATTCAATATTAATTTTTAGGAGGTAACTTGATTACAGATATTGTCTTGGGTATTCAACATGGTGATGAGGGAAAAGGTAAAGTCACTCACCACTTACTCAAAAACGGAAACTACACGCACTGTGTTAGGTTCAATGGCGGCCAAAACGCCGGCCACACGATTTACCACAATGATAAGAAGTTTGTGACTCATGCAGTCCCAGCTTCGGTATTTTTTGGCATTCCCGCAATCATTGGTCCGGGTTGTGTTCTCAACATAGATAAGTTTCTCAAGGAATTAAATTACTTGGCTGAAAATGGCGTCGATGTAGAGAACAATGTGAAGATTGCAAGCAACGCACACGTCATCACAAAGGGTCATATCCTCGAAGACTCAGCCGATGAAAAGATAGGAACCACTAAGTCAGGCAACGGTCCAGCGTACCGAGACAAGTTTGCAAGAACTGGCGTACGCGCTGAGTATGTCAGACTCCTAGAGCCTTTCATCGTTGACATGCACGAGGAGTTGTATCAGAACAAAGATGCGGTCGTACTAATGGAAGGCGCCCAGGGCTTTTGGCTTGATATTGACTGGGGAGACTATCCATATGTCACAAGCAGTAACTGCGGTGTAGGTGCAGTGATTAACAATGGAATTAATCCGCGATCCATTAGGGATATCTGGGGTGTCGCAAAGGTGTATGAGACCTATGTTGGCAAGAAGAAGTTCCAGCCAGCTAATACCGTGTTTAACAAAATCCAAGAAGTCGGCGCTGAGTTCGGTGCTACAACTGGCCGCGTGAGGCAATGTAACTGGCTCAACTTCGGGCAACTCAACAAAGCTATTGAGATGAATGGCGTAAACAAGCTCGTATTTAACAAGGTAGATGTCCTCAGAGAGGTGAAAGCATGGGGAATGAAAAACCCAGACGTTATTTTTGCCGAGGGTGAAGACGGGTTTATTGAGTTCGTCACCGAAAACATGCCAGAATGTGTAGATGAAATTTTCTTCTCTGCATCCCCAAAAACTATTTGACTTTCTCTCAGAGAATGGTTATACTTTAAATACACTAAGGAGGTTACAGTGTCAACAGAAGATAAACGTAAACAATATGTAAAGGAATATATTAATTCCCTTGTGGCTATCGAAGAAGCGATGGAGCCATATAAAGAACAAAAGCGTGAACTGCGCGCAGAGTTCAAAGAAAATGGATGGCTCGATACAGATGAGATCCGCGCGGCTGTGAAAGCATACCGCCTTTTCAAGGACAAGGTAGACATCGAAGAAGTTGTTGAAAACTTCAACATGTTTAGTGGTGGTTCCCGTGATTATTGAGTTCACTCGTACTCGTACTAACGCTCATGACCCCGAGAGGGCCAATCCCTCCGATGCAGGCTTGGATGTGTTCTATTCGCCAGAACAAGACAACCAAGCCATTGCAATCACTCCCGGCGAAAGCAGTGTTATCCCAACAGGACTCCGTTTCGGTGTTCCTCACGGATACATGCTGGAGGTGAAAAACCGAAGCTCCGTTGCAGCCAAGCGCTCACTTATTGTGGGTGCGTGTGTGGTAGACTCTGGTTATGATGGCGAGGTGTTTGTCAACCTCCACAACATTGGAAAGGAAACCCAATACGTTCGTGGTGGAGATAAAATCGCACAATTAGTGATGATTCCGGTTGTCAACTTCCGAGCGACCCAGAGCCCCAATAGCGACCTTTATCGACAATCAATCACAATTAGCGACCGCGGTGACGGCGCTCTGGGGAGTACTGATGGATAGATCAACTCAAGTAGTAATGTTTAGCTCCAAGACTGGAAACTGGGCCACACCCCAAGAGTTTTTCGACAAACTGGACTGGCGCTTCGGGCCATTCACCCTGGATCCTTGCGCCAGTATCAGCAACACCAAGTGTGCTAATTTTTATACGGAAGCAGAAGACGGTCTTTCTAAAAATTGGGAAGGCTTCACATCTTTTGTTAATCCGCCATATGGCCGCGGCATTGAGAAGTGGATCGAGAAAGCATATAAGGAGTCGCAAAAGCCAGACACGAAGGTTGTTATGCTGATTCCGGCTCGTACTGATACACGCTATTGGCATGATTATGTCATGAAGGCATCGGAGATTTATTTTGTGAAAGGACGCCTTAAGTTCGGCGATAGTGCAAACTCTGCTCCATTCCCATCAGCAGTTGTGGTCTTTGATGGCCGCGGCGATCTGTGGCGCGTCGAAGGTTTGAATCGATGAACCGCTCAACTCGTCGCGCCATGAAGAAACAGGTCGGCGCTAAAGCTCAAGAAAAGATGGCTAATCAAGTAGCGCAGTTTGGAAAACTACCACAAGCATGTGATGCGTGCCAAAAAGGATTTGACAAGAAAGACAAAGACATGGTAAAATCATGGAGTGTAGTAGTCAAGCAAGAGGTAGTCAGACTGTTTTGTCCTGATTGCATCGAGAAGACACAGGAGGTATTAAATGGCAGTACGCCGGATATCAACGCCAGCACTGAATAAGATTTTATCTGGTAAGGTCAATGAAGACGCGACATGCGTAGTAAAGTTCTATTCCAATGGGTGTCACTTGTGTCACAACTTGAAAGAATACTACCAGGATCTGTCTGATCTTGATGAATATGAAGATCTTCAGTTCTTCGCTTTTAATACTGACGACCATCCACAAATAGAGAAGAAATTAAATTTCAATGGTGTTCCTACCATATCACTAATTAAAGCTTACGCTGACGATAAAAAGTCAAAGATTAGGGTCTTGTCAGATCCTCAAAAACCAAACGAGCACACTTGGTATAGTGTGAATGACATTCGCAATTTCATTAAGGAGGAAAGATAATGTCTGATTTTAGTTTAAAGAAAAGGTACGAAGCCGTCTTGCTTCGTCTCAAGTCACAACAAATTGAGCTTCTGGTCCAAATCACGGATATGCTTGAAAACCCCAGTGGAGACCTCTCAGAGCTTCAAGAGATGGTCGAAGATTATACCCAAATCGAAGGGGCTTTTATAACATTCAAGCAGACAATCGGCGACTACATTAACGCCAAAGAAGCCGAGAACGCACCACCACCACCGGTAGAAGAAAAGCCACCACCCCCAGATCCAGAATCGTCCAAGGTGGTAACTCCAGAAATGTCGCCAACCATGAAGCGCTCCCAGTCTGCAAGAAAGCCTCGCAAGAAGAAAGCCGCCCCTGCTCCTAAGCAAGCAGAAGGTGAAGAATGAGCGAAGCACTCTCATATGACGATGTACTGTTGGTACCTCAGTATTCCGATATACGAAGTAGGACAGAGGTATCAGTTGCAACAGAACTTGGTAATGGGTTGACTTTACGTTTGCCTGTTATCGCATCACCAATGGATACAATCTCAGAAACTGCTATGGCAGTCGCGATTGGAAACCTTGGTGGCGCAGCGATTATCCACAGATATAACGGCATTGAGATGCAGTCTCGAATGACTGCAATGGCTAAAGACTTGGCTAAGGAAAAGTACAACAACGACATCAATATCGGCGCCGCGGTTGGTATATCTGGTGACTATGTTGAAAGAGCGAAATCACTACTTGATTCAGGTGCAACTTTTTTGTGTGTTGATGTAGCCCACGGTCATCACATACTGATGAAGGAGGCTATTGAGAACCTACGCAAACACCTCGGACAAAGCGTTCACATCATGGCGGGCAACGTCGCAACACTATCGGGCATCAATGATTTGTCAGATTGGGGTGCAGACTCTGTTCGGTGTAATATTGGCGGCGGTTCCATTTGCTCGACAAGAGTCCAAACCGGTCACGGTGTACCTGGACTCCAAACAATCATAGATTGCGCCAAGACAGATAGAGATGTAACAATCATTGCTGACGGCGGGATAAGGAACTCTGGTGATATGGTAAAAGCTTTTGCCGGCGGCGCTGATGCAGTCATGTGCGGCTCGCTTTTATCCGGCACAGACGAAACTCCCGGCAAGATCACTGAAGACTTAAACGGAACCAGGTGGAAAACATACAGAGGAATGGCCTCTAAAGAAGCTCAAGTAAGTTGGAGGGGTAATTATTCCTCCTATGAGGGAGTGTCTGCTCGTGTTCCTTATCGAGGCTCTGTTGTCCGTATATTGGAAGATATTGAGAGAGGTATCCGGTCTGGATTCTCTTACAGCGGAGCCAGGGATTTAGCAGAGTTTCAGCTTCAAGCTGAGATTATTCGTCAAACCCCCGCGGGTATGGGCGAGAGTAGAACACACATTCTTGGGAGAAAATGGTGAGTGACGATATCAAATATGGTAAAAACGATAAGCGAATTGTTTTTACCGATACAGATCATCGCCACGCACAGTTACATGTCAGGTTGAAGACGGACGGAATGAAACAATCACAATTTTTTAGAAGCCTTATAACCGGTTACATCAATCAGGATGAGAGACTTGTTAGCTTCTTTGACGATATAAAGGATCAATCAATCGAAAGAAAAACAAAATCAAACAAACTTCGCAAAAAAGGGCAAGAAACCTTGAACGCTTCTGGATTTTCAGATACGCAATTGGAAGACATATTTGACTTAATCGCAGAGGAGTACCCAGAGTTATGAATTACGACGGCTTACGAAACTGCTCTAGGAAATGTTTAGAACTAGATATAGAGTGCCCCTCTACCGACTGCAGGATGTGGATTGATTATCCAGATGAGAAGAACTGCACTCTCATATCGGTCAATGAAAATGATTCAATGACCCTAAGAGAGATTGGTGAAAGGATAGGAATATCCTTTGCCAGAGTTAAACAAATCGAACAAAAAGCGCTTAGTAAAATCAAGCGTTTTAACATAGAATGGTAATTTTATACGTTTTTGTGAAAATAAAGACTATTTATTATTGACTAATTTTGATGCCAAATTTATTAATTTTATTAAATTTAAAGGAGAACTATAATGGCTCGCAAAACACTTTTAACCGAATCTGAGATTCGTAGCTTTTTAAAACTGGCCGATCTTAAGCACATCGGTGACGACAGAATTCACGAAATGTACGGTATGGAAAAACCCGGCATGCGTGACGAAGAAGAAGATGACATGAAAAAAGAAGAAGAAGATCCTATGGCTGATATGGCTACTGGTGACGCTCCGGCCGACGCCGATGCTGATATGGCTGATATGGCTGACATGGACGCTGACATGGGCGACATGGACGCTGGCATGGACGACATGGACGCTGACATGGGCGCACCCGCTGCCGCTGGGATGATTTCCGTCGAAGACTTCATGGGCGCTCTCGAAGCTGCTCTGGAAGATGTGACCGGACAACCAGTTGAAACAGAAGTTGACATGGAAGATGACGCCATGGACGACGACGGCATGGATGACGATATGCCTGGTATGGATGATGCCATGCCCGGTATGGACGACGACGACGATATGGATGCTCCGGCTCCTATGATGGAAGAAGAAGAAGTTGTTAACGAAGTTGCCCGACGAGTGGCAGCCCGCCTTCAGGCTAAAGACAACAAGGCCGAAATGGTCGATCAACTTGCAGAAAGAATCTTAAGCCGATTAACATCAAAATAGTTGACAAAACTTTTGTGAGTCATTATAATAACCACTAGCAATGCTGGTGGTTATTTTTTTGGAGGTATCATGGACCCTTGGTGGCTATACGCCCTTGTATTTATATTCGGATATGTAACGTGCCAAACGTTTTATTTCCTCAATTCTGCCAGAGTGTCATTAAAACTAATGAAATCAAGCAGAGTTATCTACTTACTGATGATGGTAAAGGCAATGGAAAAATACAAGATTGCTGAGGAAGTTATGATATCTCACTTACAAGAATCAAATAAGGATCAGGATATAATTGATGCTTTTAAAAACAGCATTGAAAACGAACGCAAGGGGTTCAAGGCAAGAAGCATTAACTGCCTTATTAACAATACTCCCCCAACTTTTCGTGAAGTCTTGGGATTTGATGACTGGGAGAGTGCGATAATGTATCTGACACTACATCAGGAAGAAGCATTCAAATTTTGGAGATTAAAAGAATGATTAATAAGATTTTAGATATTATTGGGAATAAAGGCGCTTCCAATGATAAACCAAGCGAACAAGAACAGTTGGCCTTAGAAGCTGAATTAGAAAAATTGCTTTCCCAATCCCAAGGACCAGATCTTAGGATCATCGGTCTCTTCTCGGAAGTCACCGATGATAAGGTAGCGGAATTAATCCATGCGATGATATACTTGGATGAAGTAAACGCAATTAAAAAGACTGAGCTTCCAATCGAGTTCTACATCTCAACCTACGGCGGCTCAGCCGACGATATGTTTGGCATGTACGACATTATGAGAGTTATCAGAAACAGAACAGAAATCCACACAGTTGGTCTCGGCAAAGTCATGTCAGCCGGCGTTCTTTTGTTGGCTTCGGGCACAAAAGGTAAAAGATGTATTGGAAAAAACTGCAGAGTTATGATACACTCAGTTATAGGTGGTAACCATGGCCCTCTTCACAACCTGATGAACGAAATGGAAGCCATCGAGCAAATCCAGAAGATGTATAGTGAAGCCCTTGTTGCAGAAACTAACATGACAAAGAAAGATTTAAAGAAATTATTAGAAAGAAAAGTAAATGTATACCTGACAGCCGAAGAAGCGGTGGAATTGGGTATTGCTGATATTATTATTTAAGGAGAGCCAAAGTGCCAAAATACACAGACGATATGTTTATCGAAGTTAGAAAAACCAAACCAACCAAAGCACCCGACAACAGCTTTTATCAGATCTTTGAAGAGGTAGCCAAAATAATACAAAGCGGTATTATTCAGGAGCAGGAACCAGGTCAACTCAAGACCCCCGAGACCGCCGAAGAAATAAGAAAATTGTTACCAACTCTCAAGATTACTGAAGATTGGGGCAAAGTTGGCAATAGAGATCGGGAAGTGATTGAATCCTTCACTGCCAGTTTGGGAGGCGAGAACACTTCGGTCGAGCAAAAAATTCAACTTATGAACCAAGTCATTGAGGGTCAAAGCCCTGATGTTGGGGATATATCCGATGTGCTTACAGTTATGATGGTTGTGGAGGTTCTCAGTGCCATTCTAGGCGAGTTCACAGAGTCTGCAGGGGGCTTTATTTTTGAAGGCTTCCTTGCTGGCTTGTTTGGCGGTAAATCAGTACAGATTACTCAGCCATCCGACATCACTGCTGCGACGGGTGAAACTGTATCGGCCGCCGGAAAGCCGATTACAGACGTTGTGCTTTCAGGCAAGCACTACTCTCTGAAGCTGCTTGGACCAGGAACGGCTGTTATGGGTTCATTTAAGAACATGGTCGACCACTTTGTAGAAATTGATTCGATTACATATCTGGACGCTCGACGTGCTGGCAGCAATCTTGAGTTCTCTGAGTTCGATATTACACTACCGACATTCTTACAAACATTCTACTACCCACTTGTTAGATACCAGAAGAGGACCACGGTAGTAGACACGCCACGTAAATTACAGAATGCTCTCAACAAGCTTGGTGATAAGGTGTTTCAGGTTAGACTATCCAAGAGATTAAACCGTGTAACAAACATCAGGCCAGAACAATTCGAAGAGTTGTTGGCAATGCAAAACCTTGCAGAGTATGGCCCATTTGAGATACAGTACTCCGACGAGAAATTTGGTGGAAAAGTCAAACAGTACTTTGGGAGCGGAAGGATCTTTAATGACGTGCAGGCCGCTGTTGAATCAAAAGATAAGGCCGCTATCCTGCAGGCGTTACGTGAGACACCTGCTTACAAGAAGCCAGAACAATTCAACCTCACCAGGTCGCAGACAGAAAAGATCGAATCTTACAGAGAGCTTGGCACTTTACAACTGGGCGACGAAGCCCTCAAGAAGACTTGGATGGCGTATGGAGAGAGGCTGATGCAAACCATTGGCCCAGTTTATTCTTCGCTCAACAATTTCACCAATAACATTAACAGATACTTTCTTTCAGCACCAACTGAAGGTGAGTCTCGAACTGAATACGGTAGACAAGCTATCAAAGATGCAACCGTACTCGACCAAGCCACTGATAAAGCAGTTGGCGAGTTAAATAAATCATAAAACAAATTGACATAATCTTAATATTGAGATATAATATTAAAACAACTAAGAGGTACTAATGAGTCGAGCATATGACGACAACCAATCATTACAGCAAAAGATTATCACAGGAGCCAACGTTCTAGCAGACAACGTTGCTTCTACACTTGGCCCGAGAGGCCGCAATGTCCTGCTACAAGAAAAAGGTAAAGCACCCTTTATCACCAAAGACGGAGTTACGGTAGCTGCGTTTGTGTCGCTGGACGATCCATTCGAGAACGCCGGCGCTCAGATTATCAAACAAGCAGCTATCGAAACCAATAACGGTGCCGGCGATGGCACCACAACGTCAACTGTGTTGGCTCGTGCAATCCTTACAGAATCTCAGAAGTTTATTGCTTCCGGGGTTTCTCCCATCGAACTACAACGTGGTATTGATTTGACAGTAAGAGAAATTACCAAGAACCTTAAAGAGATGGCTATCCCAGTTAATAGTCTGGAAGACATTCAGCACATCGCCACCATCTCAGCCAACAACGATTCAACCATTGGGAAGTTGATCTCCATGGCATTCGACAGGGTGGGCCAAGATGGCTCGATTACTATTGAAGAATCTAACTCTATTGAAACATCCCTGGATGTGACTGAGGGCTTTAGCTTCAACTCTGGATATTGCGCCGGCGCGTTTATAACAGACGAACGTCGCTCTGTGATGCAGTATGACGAGCCGCTAGTACTGGTTACTGATTACCGTATCACTACAGTGGAGCAAATTCTACCCATCCTTGAGATGACTGCCAGAGAGGGCCGCCCACTGGTTATTGTTGCTGAAGACGTTGAAGGTCAAGCTTTGGCTGCCATGATTATGAATGCCATGCGTGGTACTATGAAGGTAGCAGCAATCAAAGCTCCTGGCTACGGTCACGAGCGTCGTAATTTGCTGTCTGACTTGGCAACATCCGTTGGGGCAACGTTCATCTCTAGAGAGAGCGGCGCTAAACTACAAGAAACTAAGATGGTAAATTTTGGTACTTCCAAGTTTGTGGAAAGCACCAAGAACGGAACAATCTTCGTGGGCGGTAATTCAAATGTCGAGACAATTCAAGGAAAAATAGAATCTTTGCGCTCACAGATGGAGACAACCGAATCGATCGACGAGTGTGACCTCATTCAGAGACGCATTACTAGGCTTGCCTCCGGTGTAGCAGTTATCCGAGTCGGTGGTAGCACTGAGGTAGAGATGACTGAGCGAAAGCATAGGATTGAGGATGCCCTCGAAGCAGTCAAGGCCGCGCAAGACGAAGGTGTTGTTGCTGGCGGAGGCACTGCACTACTCAGGGCATGCCAAAAGATAGCCATCTCCACTGAGGCAGGGATTCAGGAGCAAGCCAACGGCGCTACCATTGTAAAGAATGCATGTTACGCACCCATAAAACAAATGGCCCAGAATGCTGGCCTTTCACCTGATATCATTGTTGATAAAGTGCTTGGTTCGGAAGATGGGTACGGTTGGAACTTTAGAACTAACCAGCTCACTGACCTTGCTGGTGATGGAGTCATCGATCCCGTTAAAGTAACCAGAACAGCATTACAAAATGCCTCCAGTTGTGCTGGAACTTTGATTACAACTAACCACGGCATCATACAGACGGAGAACACATAGTGAAAGCCGGCGACTTAGTTTATGTCCCGCAAGATGCAAGCTTTTGGGATGTTCCCGAGGGTGGTTCTCTTGCAATGGAAAAAACTAAGAAGCCAACTTCAGCTATTTTCTTGCGAGAAGTAGCAGAGAAGTATTACCGGGTTTATATCCGCGGTAGAGAAGCAACAGTTTTTAAAAAACAAGTATACCCAATGGAGAAACAAAATGCTAGTTAAACTTACAGAGGTCTGTCAAAGAAATACTCTTACCTCTTCAAAACAAGAGTATTCATTACAGGATATTTTCGTCAATCCCGAGCATGTAGTAATGATTCGAGAAGATTCTCGCTTGGGGCAATTGAACGAAAGTGATTCGTTACTGCCGGGAATGGATAACAAACATCGATTCACGAAACTCACCATTAACCGCGGCCAAACAGGTACAGAGATTGTAGTTATTGGCTCACCACAAATTGTTGAAGAAATGCTGCATAAAAGCAAGAGTATCATAAGAGGTTAAAATGAAAGACACCAGAGTAAACATTCAATATTCAATCGATCTACAAGATTTACCAGAAGAGATTTCTAGACTAATAGACAATTCTACTAGTTTTCTAGAAGTAGCTTTAGAGGACAGTCAATATCTTTCTGGCAAGGAAGACCATCTGACCCTTAAAACGCTGGAAGAAATAAATTCATTGCGTATGTCGCTATCTAAAGTTGACTACATCCTTGACGATATAACTAAAATTGCAGGAGGATACCTTAGAATGACTATGGATCCATCTACGGAACAAGCCCAGACGGCCCAGAGACACGAAGACCCGAGCCCAACCAATCCCTTTGTGGACTCCGCAGGGGCGGGGACCACCATTAGCGAACTTCAACAGAAGCTGAGCGACTTTACAGAGAGAATCGGTAATGAAGAGTCCGCTGAAATCACCGTGGAATAAAGGAAAATCACTAGGGGTACTCAAAAAGATTATCCCTAATGGTTCCGTTATACACACCTTCTTGTTTTACGATGGTATCCTTGAGACGGAGCTTTCTAAAACAAAGAGGTTTGTCGTATCGCACACAAACAAGTATGTAAACTACGAGTTCTGGCAATGTCTATTCAACGACCCTGAGCGTGTGAGCGCTGTTGCCGAGCACTTCTACCCGATAGAGAACAAGAATATATTCTATGTCCTGCAGAAGAATTGGCTGAAGTATCCTGATCCGTTTGTAAGAACCGGCATGTACTTTCTGTTAAATCAATCTACAGACACAGCCCAGATAACTCATGGCGAACTGATTGAGAACGAATCGTTGCCCCGTATAATTCGAGACATCAAAGATTTTAAAACACAGAACTTCCACCTACAGTTTGACAAAGAAGAAGAGTTTTTCGACTCAATCAACAACATCGACACAAAGTGCGATTATGTTTTTATTCCTGTTGGCAACTTCTCTATGAACCTTTTTGAAAAAGGAAAAGAAGAGGGGTTCGAGCAAACTAAAGTAATTCATAAAAATATTAAAAAGTTTGTAGACACCACCGATAGAAAGGTTATACTGTTATACAAGTACTCTAAGCAGGTTACGGATTTTTACAAAGATTGTAATCAATATATTGTAGACCAATGGGGTCGACAAACAGACAGTACAAAATACGCCAACGAGGTCTTGATTGCCAACTTCTAATATCATATTTGCATGCGCCCTTTTCGCATTGGGCCAAACCCTCGGCTGGTTCCAACTAAACTCTCAATTTGTATGGGATTGGTGGAAGGGCAAGCCAGTCTTCACAGCAGTACTGTTTTCTGTACCCACAGGCATATGTTTCTGGTACGGGATCAAGATCTGTTACGAAGAATGGGGCCAAGTGTGGGGCCCAAGATTTTTAATTTTTAGCATGTCTTATCTAACGTTTCCAATTTTGACTTGGTATTACTTAGGCGAGAGCATGTTTACAATGAAGACGATGTTATGTGTGTTCTTATCCATGATGATCGTTACAGTACAACTATTCTGGAGATAATAATGAAGATTGTAGAAAAACCATGGGGCTTCGAATACATCTGGGCCGAAACTGAAGGATATGTAGCTAAAATGCTTCATATCGAACCTAAGCAGAGGTTATCGCTGCAGTACCACGAGACCAAGGAGGAGACGGTCTACGTCCTTGAGGGTATCCTTCTTAATTGGACCGACGAGGAAAGCCCGCCACAAAAATATAATACCGGCCATGTATTGCATGTAAACCCCAATCAAGTCCACAGATTTGGTGCCGGCAAAGAAATGGTGAGGTTGATGGAGGTCTCTACTCCACATCTTGATGATGTTGTTCGACTCGCGGATGATTACAAACGATGAGTGATATCTATCTTTTTGATGTGGACGGAACTCTCACACCAGCCAAGTCCAAGATAGACCCTTCATTCAAGAAGACGTTTACGAAATGGTGCGAGGGCAAAGAAGTATATATTGTTTCCGGCGGCTCCTTTGTCCGTTTGGTCGATCAGTTAGGCCAGGACATTATCAACCAAACGGGAGGGATGTTCCCTTGTATGGGTAACATTTTTTACCAGAAGAGAGATCAAATAAATGAGTCAGGATTCAGTGAGTGGGAAATCATATATGAAAACAAATTCAAAGCCCCCAAAAACCTTACTCGTTCATTGAACTCCCTTGTTGCTAAGTCAGAGTTTCCCACAAAGACAGGCAACCATTATGAAGAGAGGGTTGGCATGATGAACTTTTCGATTGTAGGTCGTAATGCCAACAAAGCTCAGAGGAAACACTACGAACACTGGGATGCCGAAAACCACGAAAGAAAGGTAATTGTTGAAAAACTTACCAAAACATACCCAACCATCGACTTTGTAATCGGTGGTGCAGTCAGTATCGACATCTTCAACAAGGGCAACGACAAAGCACAGGTTATTCCTCGTTACTTTGAAGAAGCCATAGAACATAACCAGATTCACTTTGTAGGCGATAGGATCCTTTTTCCGGGCAACGACCACTCCCTAGCTCAGAAACTCCGTCAGCACCCAAATGGGGCCGCTTACGAGGTTAATAGCTGGCAAGAAACCGCGGAACTATTAAAGACTGCGCCTTTTGCGTAGATACTGGTAAAAACAACTATTTATAATGTTGGAGTTTAAATAAAATGAGTATTTCTACAGGTAATTGGTTTGAGTATCTTCGCGAAGAAGTTTTAACAGAGGGCTTGCGTGACATAGGTTTGCCCGAGAGCGTTATTGATTATATCGAGTATGCGATGGCTGACTCGCCCGAGAAGGCAAAGATGTATGCCGGAAATCAGTGGAAAGAAACCACGTTGCATCCAGCATACAGAAGAGAAGCTCAAGAGTATTGGAATACGTTCATGTCTCAGGTTTTTGCAAGCAAGCTTGCAAGGACACAAGACAATAAGATAGTTGCTAGAACTGTCCCAGCATATGATATTAATAATCCAAACAAACAGCGCGCACCGTATGACGACGAACAGATAAAACAAAATGAGCGAATCGCTTTTGTCGTTCAAAACGTATTCAACGCATTTGCTAAACCAGAAGGCACCTGGCGCAAGACATTCATGAAGGCCCTCAAGGGCTTAAGCAAGGCTGGTGTCCCATCCGAAACGGTCGAGAGCATAAAAGAAGAACTTGACGCCACCATAAGCCGCAGCTTTAGAAGTTGGTGGCGCAGATTCGATCAATTGTTTGCGTGGCTTAATGAAGAGCCCACCAACTACGAAATGATTAAGGGCGAAAGCAATATTGACACCGCTCTTAGTATTGCCCTGGAAGATTTACAAAACAAAGAAAATCCCGATCAGATTATGCATCAATTCAACGATGGCTTTTACTGGTATAACCTCCGCACTTCTAACTGTTCTATTGAAGCAGAGCGAATGGGACACTGCGGCGCCGACACTCGCGGCACCCTTGTATCGCTGCGTCGTCGTCAGGACAAGCGCAAAGCATCATCTTCTTATGTTACAATGACTTGGGATGAGTCTATTCTTTACCAAATTAAGGGCCGCAGCAACAACGCGCCCGATTCTGATTTATGGACTTACATTAATTGGTTTATCCAGAACGAGGAGATATCAGAGGTTCTTGAAACCGGCGAACACTCCAATGATCTCCAAGGCTTTCAAGAAATGACCGAAGCCCTCCAAGAGAGAAACCCTGATGTTAATTTCGAAGGAATGCTGAATGTGGACGCACTACAAGAAGCCGTTGACAGGGTTGTCGACGACTACTATGGTGATTATACTTCAATCGTAGCAGAAGTCCCAGATCCGGCAGATTACGGCGGTGATGGGCGCTCAGCAACAATTTACGTTACCACCGAATTCAGTGCTGATATCAATTTGGGTTGGCCCGACATTGTTCGATCGAACGACTTATTATACCCATCAGTTGGCGGCGACTCAGATGAGGCAGACGATAACTACGCGGGAATCCCTGAAGATTCATATTCAACGTTAGCTGCAGACTTTGAATCTGAGATTGGTATAGATGAGGTAGGGTATGAAATGACCGGTGACGCTGGGAGTGAGTATGAGGTTGTGATGTTACAAGGCGTCCAGCCAGACGATGCTGACTACGACGCGGACTTCCCGCAGACAGCACACTTACGTATTACAATTAGATCTACTGAGGTTGTGACCGCCAATGATGCCGATGGCGCTTTCGATGAAGTGAACGACATAGCCAGAGATCTTTACAACAGCTTAGAAGAAAAATCCGCAGAGATTATTGAAGAACTCAGAGCCAATTTGGTTAATGAGGACTATGCCGTCAAGGGTGCTTACGACAAGGTCCGCACCTCATTGGCTGACAAAGAATTCAACCATTGGAATGCCTTCCAAGAGTCATCCACGCTTTCATTCTCATGGGCGGCGGAGGGCGGCAACAACGTTATAAACGACGGTGCCGAAATTCCATTGGTTGTGAAAATGTATGGGATCTCCTCTGCTTCTCTTGTCAGTCGAACATACTCGCAAGTATTCGCCGCACCCTTGCAGGGTCGCCCATCTAGGTTGGAGAATCCAGATCTAAATCGCAACATGGCGAGAAACCTAGAGAAGCTTTTCAGAGCTACCCAAGAAGATCCGAAACAGCAGAAGATGGACTTCGGTGCTGGATACGACACTAAAGCGCCAGCACTGGTCTTAGCTAAAGACTCTCACTTTATTATCCAAGGCAGCAATTCCGAAGTGGCACAAGGTGGTAGCTATCCGAAGCAGCCAATCGATTGGATTTACGAGCTTCGAATGAACTCCAACACATCAAGTGAAGAGCTGCGAGTCGTCCAAGATATATTAGATTTCTTCGACGAAAACCCACAGATGGTGAACCAAGCAGCGCTACAAACCATCAATGACGCCTTGTCCTCCACGGTGATGGAAGCCGAACGTGTAAGAGAAGGAGTGGTTTCAGGCCAAATGCCTCAGTCTATGATTCAAAGGCTTGACAGTCAGTATGCCGGTCAGGCAGATGACAGACCTGAGAATGTAGACGCGGCCAAGATGATGATGACTGCTCGTTGGTTCAACCAGAACCTCGCTTCGATGGATGAGGTTGCCAAGTATGTCGCTTACTACCAATATTTGCGCCCGATGGTGGGGGGAAGACTTATAGGCGCGCGCCTTCAGATTGAAGTCGATGGCGATGACGCTGGTAAACCAACGGACTTTGATTCTAATATACAGTCTCAACTTGTGAGAATGGGTGCGCCTGGTATTACAAGGGCTGCACGCACCGAGGCTCAAGAGAGCATTGAAGAGCAAATCAATAGAATAAACGGACTGCTGCAAGAAAAAGATGCCAACTATGATTTAAGATTATACAACATCAATGTAGATGTCTCCCTGCAAGACAATCATGGTGGCACACTACAAGAGACAGAAACAGAAATTCGCGGCATCGAAGGGGTGACAACCGTCCGGACTATCGGCGAGATTCAAAAGATCGGTAGCTCACAGATAGGAACATACGACATTAAATTTGAGTTGTTGGGAACGCAAGGTCGTGTACCGTACCGCGATAGAGTTCTTATTCCAGGCTTAATGAGAATAGAGGGTTTGAAAATTCTTCGTACGTCCGCAATCGAACAAGTTTCACTCCGCGGCCGCCGCCTAACTCAAGAAAGCAAGCCAAGAACATTAAAAGAGTATGGCGGTACAGTCTCTAATTTTGGTGGCCTCGTCGGAGGTTTGGGCTTTGCTCGACAGCACCAAGGCCCTCGCATGCCGTCCGAAAGGAAGATGATGCAACAAATTCTGGGTGACTGGGTGAACGCTAGTGTGATGGATTATGACAGACCAATGAACGTTCACAATATGCAATATCACGTCATGATGCCAGTTGAGGAGCTAATCCCATACATATGTAACAAATATTTCAGAGCACCGAAAGATGCATTTGACGGAATGTATCAGAATTTCATCCAGAATGGTCCTGGCGCTCCAGTATATGTTGCGATTGGCAAGAACAACCGCATAAAAATTACAGGTGGCGAAGACATTGTATGGTTTGCCAAGAAAGCCGGCCAACAAGAAGTGCCAGTTTTCTTTAGCTACCAACTTCAAGTATGAATATATGAATAAGACACTCAAGAACATTTTAAAACTTGTAAGTTGTACCGTGGTTATGTCTTTCTTAACTTTTTTGGTTTTTTACGGTCAAGTAATTTCCAGCAACAAGCCCCTCGATCGGGAACTTACAGCAAACAAGGAAGTCTCTAACTTATACCCCGTTACTCATAAGAGTGCTATCAAGAGATCCAGAAGCAGTTCTGTAAGAATCATGTCCCTAGATATAGTCCGCGGCTTGATGTCTACATCTAGTGCAACATATTTCATTTATCGCTCACACTATTACGTATTAACCACAAGCCATGGTTTGATGGGTGGTTGTGAAACAATTCAAATTGAAGCCGATGGCATTCTATATGATTGCTTGGAAGTGAAGAAGGTAGACAAAAAGACTGACTATGCAATTTTACAAATAGAAAAGATCGATTCCAGAACTCCAATAAAATTTCCACATCATTTCACTTACGCCGGCCCGCAGTGGAAGTCTTCTTTTTCATTGATGAATAAGGTGATGTATACGGGATACCCTAACTCAATCGGGCCGTTAACTATTGGTGGCTCTGTTATGGGCTTTGATCCTCAAGGGTATGTTTACGTCCACTCATACGCATGGTCGGGCTCTTCTGGGTCCGGGGTTTTTGATACAAAGGGCAAATTAATAGGCTACATCATGGCAATCGACGTGGGCCGCACCGAGTACGGTTTCGCAATTTTAGAAAATGTTATGCTTGTTGTGCCTATTTACAAAGTCGACTGGTCGGCTCTAACAAGATAAGGAAAACGAAATGTCAGAAAATAAAACACCATGTTTCTACACCAACATGATGAATACTCTTGAGAGTTTAGATGGTAAGGTGAACGAAATACAAACAAGCATTCGTATATTCAGGGCTATGATTAACGAAAGAATCAACACTGAAGAATCTAGCACAATTGAAAAAGCTCAAGAGGAAAAAGAAAGTGATTGAAGAACCCAATACAGAAGAAGAACCTAAAGAGACTTCAACTGACGCCGATAGTCTTCGACCGAAGAAGCCAAGCAACCGCGCACCAGAGGGTATAAGAGCCTTTACTGTATGTAGACAGAGTGACGAGACTGGCATCTCTGGCGAAGGTGTTGTCATCGAAGGCGCCACATTTGCTACAGGTCATACTGTCATACACTGGCTGACGCCCGCACCACGCGGCAGCATCGCATTTTTTGATGCTTTCGATGATTTTGTGAAGATACATGTAAGTTCCCACCCTACAAATAACACCATTATTACCTTTGAAGACGGAGAACAGTTCCTATTTAAACCGGATGGTTCCGTAATCAAAAATTCAGATGACTTAGAGTCACAAACAACTATTTAGTTAAACGCCTAAAAGGAGATTTAAAATGGCTTATAAATTTAGAATGCCGGGTGGACCCACCACGGCCAGCAGTTCCCCAACCCCTGCCGATAACTGGTTGGTGAGTTTCGAGCATGGAACGGGCCGCATCGGCTATGCGGCTAACAGCGATCGAACATCTTGGACTATGCCTAAGAGGATCTCTGGCAATCCGACTGCATATGCTGGTGCTTATGGTAAAGATGGAAGTGGGAACGGTTTGTTCTTGATGGGGCAGTCGTCCACCTCCAAAGATATTACTTTCCAAGCCGAAGCAGACCTTGCGAATGGGGGCTATTGGTCTAGTAAAAACGTTAGTGTTTCTTCGGGCGGAAGACTTCGCACTGTATGCTGGGGCGACGACTCTTCTAGCTCTACATCGGGTGTTTGGTTTATTTGCTCTAGTACCGGAGATGTGTTTATTAGCACCAATGGCGCTGCCACCTGGACTAAAAAATCCTCTGGAGATCTTGGGACCGACCACAATAGCGATCCAATATTCTCAATTGCTGGAAATGGTAGCGGCCAGTTTGCATTCGGACAAGCTGATAGATTCCACATTAGCACGAACGATGGTTCTACCTTCGCGTCCTCAACCCCGCTGGGTGCTGACGTGGATAAGATAGTTGGAATTGCATACACAAAGAATACTTGGGTTGTCACATACACTAAAAATGGCGAAGCCAACTTATTCCTTAAAAGCGCAGCTAGTTCTGATATAACAACTTGGAGTAGCGAAGTAGATCTCGGTATCGCGAAGCCTGTCGCCAACAACGACGGCGATAACAACACAGGGGATAACTCCAAAATCGCTGCATACGATGGCAGGTGTGTTATAATGTCGAACAGAGTTAGCGCAATTGCTAGGATTGATGTTAATGGCACATCCACAAGCGGTCTGGCTAACCCAACAATCACAAACAGCGGTGCCAAGGCTCTTTCGACCGATGGAAACACTTGGATGTTGGGCGCTGATGGAGGGGATATCTTCGAAAGCACTGACAGTGGCGAAACGTGGTCCGAGACTGTAACAAATATTTCTCCCGGTGGAACATCTAACGAAGATATCACAGTTGTTGTGGCAGGTATATATCAACCTTTATAGGAATTAAATAATGAGTTACAATTTTTCAAAAGGTTCCCGCAAGTTTGGTGATATAACATCCGAACTCGATAGCAACACTAAGATCGATTTTGAAGAAGACTACATTGGTTTAAAAACCGGAGGCAGCGATAGGCTTGTTGTTTCCGGTTCCAATGTTGGTATTGGCACCACCCAGCCTTCAGACTTGTTAACCCTTGATTCTTCTACTCCATGTATTCAATTCAATGAATCTGGCGCTAATCGATCTAAAATCTTTGTTAACTTTTCTGACAACCTTGTTATCCAACAACAGCAATCCAACAAGCATATTGTTTTTAAGGTCAATGACGCCGGCACTGTCCGCGAAGGAATGAGACTTAACGGTGGAGTCCCCGAGGTTGTTATCAATGAAGGCTCAGACGCTCTTGTTGATTTTAGAGTAGAGTCTGATAGCTACAGACACATGTTTTATGTGGACGGCGGCGAGAACAAAGTCGGCATCAACACTTCCAGTCCAACACAGATACTGGATATCAACGGTGACACAATACGTTTGCGTAACCAAAGAACAATTCCAAATTCCAATACGCTTGGCGAACCGGGAGAAATATGTTATGATGCTAATTACTTATACATATGTATTGGCATTGACACATGGAAACGATTACCATTAGACACTTGGTAGACTATTTATAATTATGAACGGAACAAACTGGAAAGACTTCATAGACTCAATTTACGAAGTGAGCGACTATCAACAGACGGTCAAGAAAGGCTACGTAAAGGACCGAAACAAATACACCAAAACAGGTAAACAAAAGAAAGGTGGCGCACCGTTTGACGTGGAACCCCCCAAAGGACGCTCTAAGTCCTCTCCAGTGGGCTTTGGCGGCGCTCTCGAAGAAGAGGTTGAACCTGAGTCATTCGACACTCACGACACCTTACAGCCCGATATATGGGATGGCGAGAAGATAAAGTCAGAAATTAGAGAAAAGCTTGTAGAGATCGCCATGGATTTCATGGAAGGTCTTCCAATCGCAGTCGATGTCAAAGATATCACCCTGACTGGCTCGCTGGCAAACTACAATTGGTCTAACTACTCTGACGTTGATTTACATATTATCGTAAACTTCTTGGATGTTGACGAGAACATAGCTCTTGTTAAGGCATTCTTCGACAATGCGAGAATGAAGTGGAACAACGATCACGATATCAAGATGAAAGGCTACGACGTTGAAATTTATGTTGAAGATCAAAACGAAGTCCATAAATCATCTGGGTTGTATTCCTTGAAAGATGATAAGTGGCTCAAGCGCCCCAAGAAATATAGAAGCACCATCGATTTCCCCTCTGCCCGAAAGAAGGCAGAGGATATAGAATTCCAAGTTAACATTGTTAACAACCTGATAACCGCTAAGAAATACGAAACTGCGATGAAGAACGTGGAAAGAATAAAAAGAAAAATATCCAATATGCGAAGGGCAGGCTTAGAGAGCACCCTCCAAGAGTTTTCGATTGAGAACATCGCATTCAAAATCCTCAGAAGAAATGATACATTAGCGTATTTAAATGACTTAAAGAAACGCGCATATGATGATATGATGACTGTAAATGAGGGATAATGAATTTTGTTGAAATAAAAGAAGACGGTAAAGTTTTTCCAGGCGAATACTTACTATATGAGCCCACACAAACAATTGTTCTTTGCGGAGCCTTCAACCGGGATTCAAATATGATTCGTGCCTACGGTAATGGAAAATATGTTGAAGACAAAATCAAAACTTTTAAAAAGATTGAAGTTACGCGCAAACAACAGAAGGAACATTACAAGTCACGCTGCAAAGGCTGTGGCGGATAACAACTTATGGAGATAACAAAGTTATGAAAAAAGCGTTTTTTACCTGCGGTCCTTTCGCAGAGATACTTGATAGAGTAGAAGATTTCGGTTCAGGGTTATATTTTTCTCAACTTTATTACGACACCATCATGGAACACCAAGAACTCGAAGTGCAACTCTCACAAGCAAAGGAAGAAGACGACGATCTTCTTATAAAAGAAATTGAAAGACAGATTTGCTTTATAGAAAATGCATGCAAACTTACCCAACTCACTGACTTGCCAAACTTAGACAACTGAAATGACGAAGATTAATATATATTGCTTGTTTGACAACCACCAATCCCTTTGTGGTGTCTACTCCTCCATCAAGGCGGTTCACCGTGATGGTCTAAAGTTATGTAATGACGGCCACTCAGCCGTTCACATTCGCTACAACGGGGAATACCAGAAGCCCAACGTAACTATGTTGAGAAACATATTCAAAGGTGAGACGGACGTGAAGATTGACTATCTTTCTGATAAAACAAAGATTACCATATTGAAAACCAGCATTAAAGAATGATGTTAGTATATATTATATGGGACTCAAACGAGGCGACTTAGTAAAATGGGTATCGCATCACGATGCGTTCGAGGCATCACCAATGGGAGTAAAGGGGATCTCCCCCGTTTATCGTCATGGTATTATTTTAGAAGTGTCGAAGAAAAAAAGTACTGCTATTATAGCTCACTGTTACGATTGTGATGGTGTTGCGCTAGTTATTTTAGACGTGAAACACGACAATGTTGAAGTATTAAGTAGGAACAAAGATGGCTAATATATTTTTCACCGGCGAAAAGCTGGAAAAGCAGGAAGCAATTAACTCAGTGATGGTTGAGATTTCTAACTATTTTGATGGTCGCTATGAAGCGAAAGCCGCTTCTGATGACGGGGGTTCAGTTCTCGAAGTATACGTTGAAGTGGATAAGCCTTCAATATCTATTTTAGAACAGCACCCCGATTTTCCTTTGTT
>MDTC01210667.1_pt1 | contig 23509 bp, 23 predicted proteins | sample 811181 | NCBI WGS metagenome assembly MDTC01 (sample SAMN05326644, study PRJNA326480) | marine metagenome | isolation source: seawater | place: Pacific Ocean: North | collected 2011 | reverse complement strand
TTTTTTTGTTCATATTTTGAACATGTATACTGTTCATTAATTGAACTGTAAATAAAAATTATTATTTTAAAAATTAATAAAAATTAGGCTATTTAAACTTATTCGCACTTAAAACGCCAATAGAGCCAGTCTCCTCAAGTGCAAGTATAATTATTTTTTGATTTTTTATGTATTTGATGTCTCTAATTCTCTCTCCAAGAAACATGGGTTCTATGTAGATCACTTTTTCAAATTTATTGTCAAACTTCACCCTGAAGATCGTTCTTCCATTTAATGATGTAATTAAAAAATTGTCATTCCAATATTCAGAAAAATCGTTTGAAATCTTCTCTATCTCTGAAATTCCAATTGAGGGCACAAATGAAAAAATTGGTTCTTCAAATTTATTATCTGAATGTGATTTTAAAAATTCATATTTTGGTATTTTAAATTTTTCTTTATCTTTTTTGAATTTATACATTTCGCCATATGATGATATTGGAAATCCATAATTTTTTCCAAATTTTATATTATTTATTTCATCTCCACCGTAAGGTCCATGTTCCGTAGAAATGACAATATTGTCAGAAACAATTAATCCTTGGGGATTCCTGTGACCAACAGAAAACAAAATTTTATTTTTTGTTGCTAATTCAAAAAACCAAATTTTACCAAAAAAAGATTCTAAATTTTGAGATTTCTTTTTCATTTTATCGGTAGCAGCAGTTGTGAGTAAAAAACCCTTTTTTTCATTAAAAATATAAGGATATATTCTGCCACCTAGTCCATTTGTTTCTTTTGTGCACTCATTTTCCTTATAAAAAAGATTAAATAAAAGATTTTCATTATTTATTTTTGCATTAGCTATTCCAAAAAAAATACAATCTTCTCTTTTGCTTTTAATTATGAATGATACAAAAATATCATTTTCTAACTTTGCAATATCAACCACTTGAAACACATTCAATTGATTCAAGTTTGTATTTAAATCTTTAAATTTATTAAAAGAATAATCAGTTGAAAATTTAAATTCCCCTGAAGCGGAAGCTATCATTATACCGTTTCCAAGATCTTCTAAAAAAAATTTTTTTGTTTTTCCTTTCTTATTAAAAGCCATGTTATAATGAGTTTTAAAACCTTTTAGCCCCTGTAGTGGGATTTTTTTAAATTCTAAATCTAAAAATTGGGTTTTTGGTATTTGAAATTTATTATAACCTAATTTTCTATAAAAACTTATTTCTGCAAGATATTCTTTCCCAAAAAAGATTTCTTTAATAAACAATTTATGATTATGAGACAAATTAGATCTAGCGAAGCTACGAATTTCATTAAAATTTATTATTATTATAAAAATTAAAAAAATTAGTGTTAACAAAATTTTATATTTTGATAGAAATTTTTTCATTGGATAAAATATATTATCTGTTTTTGTTTAAATATCAAAGTATATTCATCAATATAGGACATTATGAATCTAAATTTGATAAAATTTAGATATTTGTGATTAGATTAAATATTATTTTATTTGTAATATAGATTAATTTTATATAATCTGTTTAAGTTAATCATTGAAAAAATACTTTCAAAATAAAAGCGAAATATTACATTATATTATTTCAATTATTAAAAAAAATAATTATCCTCTTATAATAAGCGGCGGAAATACTATAAAAGCCATATTCAGAAATTTAGATCAAAAAATAAAAAATATTATTTTATTAAGCGATGAGAGAATAGTTAAGAAAAATTCAAAACTCAGAAATGATATTATTTTTGATAAATTAATTAAGAAAAAACTTATTTTACGTAAAAATTTTATTTCATATAAACTATCTAGAATAGATAAAAAAAATTTATCTAAACTTAATAAAAGAATAAATAAGTTAAATTTTAAAATTGCAATTTTAAGTTTAGGTTCCAATGGACATTTTGCAAGTATCTTTAAGAAAAAAAAAGAATCTCATAATTATTACTTTATTCAAAATGCACCTAAATTTCCCAAATCAAGAGTTACTATATCCTTAAAAAAACTAAAAAAGTGTAATAAAATAATATTTATAGCCTCAATGAAAAATAAAAAAAAAGAAATAAAAAATTTCAATAAAAATAAATTAATCAAGTTTTTAGGTTTTAAAAAAGTAAGACTACTTGTATATTAAATAATCCTATGAATAATTGTTTTGCCGCCAATATTAATCATGGGCTTGGGCATCGTATTGATATACTTAAAAATTCTTGGACCAAGGCCACCTGCTAAAATAACTACTTTCATATCGATGAAAAATCTTTTTTTATTTTTAAAAAATTTTTAGGTCTCGGTAGGTCGTTTTCTTGTTTATTTATTTCAATATTTACTTCTAAAAAACAACTACCCTTGAATTTTAGAAATTTTTTTAAAATATTTAAGCAGTTATTTTCATTTTTAATATAAAAATACTTCTTATAGCCAACAGATTTTGAAAATTCTTTTAATTTTACTTTTTCTATATTGGTAGACTGACCTCCAACAGATTCATGAACTTTATTGTTAAGCAATATATATTTATAATTTTCTCTTGCATATTTTCCGATTGAAACTGTAGAGCCAAGGTGCATTAAAAAAGAACCATCTCCATCTAAACATATAATTTTTTTTTTACTTTTTAGTGAATATCCCAAACTTACAATCGAGGAATGTCCCATGCCTCCAACCAAATAAAATGGATTTATTTTAAGATTATTTTTTTTGATTTTATTGTAAAGTTCTCTTGAGATATATCCTGTAGATGAAATTATTCTATAATCATTATTTAAGAATTTAGCTAAAATTTCAATAAAAGATGACCTGGTTAAAAATTTATCATTCAATTTTTTTACTACTTTCCTTTTAATATTACTCTCTTTTAAAGTATTTTTTTTTATTAATATTGCCACTATTTGATTGTTTCTTCTTGAATGATTTATTAATTTTTTAATTTCTTTTAAGTCTGAATTATTGTCGAGAATTGAATATTTTATTCCACATAAATTTAAAATTTGTTTTGTAATCCTACCTTGAGCTAAATGCTGAGGTTCATCTTTTATTTTTGAAGCACCTCTCCATCCTATAATTAAAAATAATGGAATCTTATAAACATTTTTATGACTTATTGATATAATTGGATTAATTGAATTTCCTAAACCTGAATTCTGCATATATATCGCTGGAATTTTTTTTGTCGATAAATAATAACCAATGCCTGATGAAACAGCAGATCCTTCATTAGTTAATATTAAATGTTCAAATTTTTTTTCAATGTCTAAATGATTTGTAAAATTTTTTAAAACAGAATCCGGTACACCTGCAAAAAAATTAATATTATTATCTTTGAATATTTTAATTAATTTTTTTACATCTATCATAATGGTTTTTTATATATTTTAAGTTTTAAACTGTAGTTGAGGGACTATCTTTAACCCAATTGTACTTTTTTTTAGCCTTTCTCCAATTTTTTCCATATGTATAATTTAAATAATCTAAACAAGAAAATGGCACAATAATGTTTAAATCAAAGAATTTTATTTTCTTTAATTTAGATACAAATTTATAAGGATGAGAATAGCCTGCTTTCTTATAAAAAATGTCTTTTTTAATCAAAAATTTTTTAATTAATTTGAAAAAATATTCAGAAAAAGAAAATAGTCTTACCAAATATTTGCCTCTTCCATTATATGTTTTTGAGAAGGAAAGCACCTCAATCAATCTCATAAAAATATTTTTTGGAATATACCATTTTGTATTTACTAATTTATTTTTATAGTCAATACTATAATAATTAATATCGATATCTCTTCCACCCTTTTTTTTAAATGTAATTAAATTATCATTTTTAAAAAATTTTTTTTTTTAAAAAAACCTTTTTTTTTCATCGCTTTCTCAATTAATTTTTCATCAAAATTTTTTTCTATAACAGCAAAGTCAATATCTGGATCCCAAGGAATTAAAGATCGGTCTCTTATAATTCCTAGCAAAGTCCCCTGACATACCCAATAATTTATTCTTAATTTATTAAAAATATTTACTGTTGTTTTAAAATTTGGGTCTATCTTTAAAAAGTTTTTAATCAAATTTGTTTAAATTATATATATGTTGATATATGCAAATAATGATATAAACGTAATTTTAAAAATGTCTAATCAAAAAAAAACAGTTTACGTTCCTTTGGCTGTTGATTTCATTCATAGTGGACATTTAAATATAATCAATATTGCCAAAAAATACGGAAAAGTAACTATCGGACTTTTGACTGATGAAGCTATTTCACAGTACAAAAGGTTACCAATTTTAAGCTACAAAGAAAGGCTTAAAATTGTTTCTAATTTAAAAAATGTAAATGAAGTTATAGCTCAATCGGATTGGGATTATACTGAAACAATTTTAAAATTAAAACCAGATTATTTTGTTCACGGGGATGATTGGAAAAAAGGGGTACAGAAATATGCAAGAGCAAAAGTTATAAAGACTTTAAAAAAATATTCCGGAAAACTTATAGAACCAAAATATACAAAAAATATTTCATCCAGTTTCATAAGAAGAAAAGTCTACGAGAATTTAACTCCTAATTTAAGAATTTCTATTTTGAAAAGACTAATTGACTCAAAAAGATTTATTAGAGTGATAGAAGCACATAATCCCTTATCTGCATTGATTGGTGAGAAAGCAAATTATCTTAAGGGAAACGTTACAAGAGAATTTGATTGTTTATGGTCTTCTAGTTTAGCTGACTCACTTACAAGAGGCAAACCAGATAATCAATCAGTCGATTACTCTACAAGGATTTCAGGATTAAATGAAATATTTGATGTAACAACTAAACCAATTATCTTTGATGGGGATAATGGTGGTGAAATGCATCATATTCCATACTTAATTAAAACCTTAGAGAGATTAGGTACATCTGCTATCGCTATTGAGGATAAAATAGGAGTAAAACAAAATTCACTATTTTCTGATCAATCTTCTTCTAAACAAGACAACATTAAAGATTTTTGTGAGAAAATTAAATTAATACAAAAAACAAAAAAATCTGAAGATTTTATGCTGATTGCAAGAATAGAAAGTTTAATTATGAGGAAAGGCCTTAAAGATGCATTTAAAAGAGCAGAGGCATATTCAAAAGCTGGTTGTGATATGATTTTGATACATAGTAAATCAAACGATACTAAAGAACTTTTTAAATTTTCAAATCAGTTTAAAAAAAGCAAATATTTTATACCTCTTGTTTGTGTTCCATCAACTTATTCTCATGTTAAAGAGAGAGATTTAATTAAGAATCACTTCAGTATTGTAATTTATGCTAATCAGCTTTTGAGAAGCATTTATCCTTCAATGGTTGAAACCACAGCAAGTATTCTTAAAAATCAAAGAGCAAAAGAAAGTGAAAAAAAACTTATGAGGATTAAAGAAATCATTAATTTAATACCACCAGCTTACTAATTTTTATATCATCACTTAGTTATTAGTTTTCTTATTTTTGATGAAGAAATATTTTTTGTATAAGGAATTTCTATTATTTTTCCTTTCCATTTTTTCATTGCATCAAATAAATTTGCTCTCACTTTTGATTGAACATTTTTTTTCCAATCATCTCCATGTACAAAATACTCAAACTTATAATAATTTGCATATTCTACATGCTTGAGACCATTCATTGGGATTACTTTATCTACACAAATCAATTGTTCTAAAATTTTTTTTCTATTTTTAAAACTAATAAGAGGTAGTCTTTTTTTATAACTTTTAATTCCCTTGTCTGTAATTAAACCAACTATTACTGTTCCGCGTTTTTTTGCTTTTAAAAGAATATTAATGTGTCCATGATGAAATAAATCTGCTGCCATAGGTACAAAAACTAAGGGTCTCTTTAATTTTTTTAATGAAAGCATTTTACAAAAAAATTTTATTTTTTTTATATATTATTACTATTAATTATCATATTAATTACTCTACGATTTCTAACATAAAATTTAGAAAAATTCTTGATAATCTCAAAATAATATCTATGGATACCACTAAGGACTCATGAAAAAGAAAAAAAATTGAAGATATTAATGCAACAGCCTCAACTGCTGGTCAAATTTTGGTAAACTTTAGCAGCTTAATTAAATAAAAACTTCATAGCTGATAGCCGTTTATAAGGCTGCATTTCTTAAATGAGCATTTGTAAGATTAGAATAACTTTGCAATTTATTTGATATATCTATATAAAACGGCCTAAAGTATATTGTTTAAATGAATAAAATTGTAAAAATCGCTGAAATAAGTGCACTAAAAAAATCCAGAAATCCTATAATTGTTTATTCTTTGACAGAGGAGTCCGAGGCTATAGCGAATTCTTGTCGTGATCATGGGGTTAACGTGGTTGGGTTTTGCGACAATGAAATTAGAAAATCAAAAAACCTTTATGCAGGTTTAGAGGTAATTTACACACCCGATCTTCCCAAAAGATTTCCAGAGGCTGACTTTCTAATTGCTCATCATGCTTTAGATGATTGTGCAGAACAATTAATCGATATGGGTTATAAAAATATTTATTCCCCAATAAATTTTCTTAAAGAATATAATGTTAATAATCACAATCATAGAACAACTCAGTCATATATGAAGGCTAAAGTGGATCATTCAATAAAATTAAATGAATTGTACTTTGATGAAACTAAAACATATTTAAGAAGCATAGATATTCAAATTACTGAAAAGTGTTCCATGAATTGTGAAAGTTGTTGTAATTTAATGCAGTATTATGAGAGAGCAAAAAATACAGATGAAGAAATTTTAAGAGCTACAGAGATTTTATCAAATAACGTTGATTATATTGCAGAATATAGAATCATAGGTGGAGAACCTTTGATGAATAAACAATGGGCTCAGATCACTAATGGACTTGCTGAAAGATACCCAGGCAGTATAATTTACATTTATACAAATGGAACGATCTGTCCTAAAGATGAAGTTTTAGAAACCTTAAAAGGAAAAAATATTCATTTTTATATTACTGACTATGATGAACTCTCTAGAAACATTGAAAAATTGATTGAAAGTTTAAAAAAACATAAATTAGCGTTTTATAGAAAATCTGCTGGGAACTGGGTAGACTGCAGCCAAGTTAAAAAACAAAACAGAAGTGTAGCCCGTTTAAAACAAGTCTTTAAAGAATGTTGTGCAAAAAAATTGTACAGTTTACTAAATGGAAAGCTTTACACTTGTCCTTTTCTTGCTAACGCAGCAAACCTTAAATCAATTCCTGATAATAAGGCTGATTACGTTGATCTATTTTCAGATGATAAAAACTTAAAAAATAAGATTAGAAGATTAGTTAAAATGGAAAATTTTTTTCCTGGGTGTGATTTTTGTAGTGGGAGACCTCATGACCCATCCAAAGCATTAGAGTACTCTGGCAAAGGCCTTATAAAGGCTGGTAAACAAATGCCTTCGATGTCATCAAGAATCCCATTTAAAAGTTACAACTAAAAAAATTTTTAATGTCCAATAATATCACTATAAGTATTATTGTGCCGATCTATAATGCGAAAGATCACATCGGTAATTGTATTAAAAATCTATTAAATCAAGATTTTGAAGAAACAATTGAAATTATTATGGTAGATGATGGATCATCTGATAACAGTTTTAATATAATCCAAGATTTCAAAATAACTAATTTAAAGCTATTTAGATTAATTAAAAATAGTGGAGCATCTGTTGCTAGAAATAAAGGTTTAGATGAATCTAGTGGAGAATATGTTTACTTTATGGATGTGGATGACTCAATTGATAAAAATGCATTAAAGAATTTATACTCAATAGCAAAAAAAAATGACTGTGATTTTGTTTTTTCAGATTTTAAAAGGATATTGGACTTAAAAAATCAAAGAGATAAAACTTTTAATTACGTTAATGATAAAATATTTGATAGATCTGAACTTTTAGAACACATGCAGAAAGAAATAAATGACCCGTCCTTAGGTCATCTTGGGCTTTTTGGTTGTAATGGAAGACTTATTAGAAGATCGGTAATAGAAAATGGTAAAATTCGGTTTGTTAAAGAATTAAGGTTTTTAGAGGATAAAACTTTTTGCTGGGATTTATTTGGCAAAATAAATAGTGCAATATACATACGTAAACAATTATATTCCTATTATGTTTATCCTGATGTACAGACTGCAATTACAAAAAGCATAAACTATGGTTTTGATGTTGGATATTTTGAATTAATAACAAAAAGAATTAAAAATAGTTTTAAAAGTTTTGGTTTAGCCGATAATAAGATTGAGCAATTAGTTGATCAAGGATTAATTTTTTATATTATAACACTTCTTGTTTCATATAGCAGATCTATGGTTTTAGGTAAAGTTTCGGAGAAGGAAGGGAAAAAATTTCGTGGGAAAATTATAGATAACGTTTTGCAAAATAAAAATATAAGAAAAGCAGTCAAAAATTACAAAATATCTAAAAAAGAAAGTCAATGGATTCCAAAAGCAATAAATTTAGGATCACGTTTTTTTTTAGAATTAGCATGTGACCATCGAGCTAAAGAGGTTGTAAAAAAAAGAAAAGCTGGCCAAGAATAATTTTGATACAAGGGAAAACAATTAAATGAAGTGCTTGTTATTAAAACCAAAACTTGTGATTTACAAAACATCCCAAAGATCAAACATTCAAATTTTAAATTTTAAATTTTTATGATAATCCAAAATTTGGTTTATTGTTAAATTTGTTATAAAAGAAAAAGATTTTAACATTAAACTATATTTTTTAATTTTTTAAGAAATATAATTTCAATAAAATTTCCAAAAAAATTAAATATTTTTTTTAATAAAAACAATATTAAAATAATTTTTGTATAAAAAATGTTATTATTTAAAATCTCCAAAAAAATTATCAAATATATTAAATCCAATGTTCTTGATCTGTCATCCATAAAGCATGATAAATAAAATTTTAATCTATTTAGATTGAAGTTTTTTAAATTTTTTTTAACTAATTTTTTAGCGTTTTTTTTTTTGATTTTAATTTTATAATTACTTATTTCATAAAATAACTGATGATATGAGAAAATTTTGAAATCCATTAAGCTAATTATAAAAATTACAATTGTGATATAAAGATATACTATTTCATTGTTTGAGTTAAAACATATAAAACCTATACCAAAAATTAAACTGTGGTAACCAACGTGAGAACCCCAAGTATCTAAAATATGTCCTATATTGCTTCTTTGTCTTGTGACTCTCGCTAACAAACCATCTGACCAATCTAAAACACCTTTTAAAAAAAAGATTAATAAACCAGAATAAATCAAATTTTTATGATCAAAGCAAAGTAATATTCCACTTAATAGTCCAGCAAAGGAATAAATCACTGAAACAAAATTTGGTGTAATTTTGGTAAATTGCAAAATATAAACAATCAAACTAGAAATTTCGATATAATACCGAGCTTTTAAACACGTGTAAGGTGATTTTATCCAATCATCAATATTAACAAAAAATTCTTCATTTTCATCTTTTCGATGTTTGTAATTAATTGATCTTATATATTTTAATGTTTTCATCAAAAAATATCTTTATTAATTTTTTTTATATCAAAAAAATCGATTGGTACAGGATTATTCTTTAAACGCGAAATATTAATAGATTTTTTTAGTTTCTCGAAATTTATTTTTTTACTTTTTAAAGAATTTTTAAATTCAGCATTTTTAATAATTTTATTTATACTATCTAAAATTCCAATTTCGCTCTTCACATGAAATACTTTTTTTAATAAACCAACTCTATACTCAAAATTTTTTTTCTTATCTAACGGTAATTTTTCTTTATTTTCTAAATTAAATTTTAAAATTATTGGTAGGTAGGTCATTACAGCTAAACCATGAGGAATATTAAAGTGTGATGATAAATAGTATGATAAAGCGTGCGGTGCACCAGTGGAGGTTATTGATATTGCTCTTCCTGAAAAATTTCCTGCAATTTGCATTTTCTTTATATTTTTAATATCGTCTTTTTTTAAAAAAATTTTATAATTTTTTAAAACTATCTTAAGTGCTTTCAAAGAATATTTTTGGCTTATTTTGTTCGATTTAAACGATATTAAAGACTCTATAGATTGACTTACTACATCAAAAAGAGAGGATTTTTTAATTTGAATATTTGAACCGACAATAAGACTTGGAATTAAATAAAAGTTATTTGGCAAAAGTGTTGGGCTTTTTAGACTAAATTTAATTTTATTTTTATACATGACCGCCCCTTGTGTCACTTCTGAACCTGAACCAATTGTTGTTGGAATAGCTAAAAGTCTAGTGTATTTTTTTAACTTCACTTTCTGGTCTAAAAAGCTAGAAACATTTTTTATATGACACACTGCATTAGCAATTTTACAATAATCAATAATACTTCCGCCACCAAGAGCTATTATAAGATTTGGTTTGTAATCTTTTATCTCTTTTACAATATGAATTAATTCCTTAATGTTTGGAAGAAAATTTTTTTTTATAAAAAGTTTGACATGACTTTTTTTTTTTATTTTTTCAATAAATAAAGTGATATTTTTTTTTTTAATTAAGTTTGAACCAGTAAGTAAAAAAATTCTTTTTTTTTTTATAATCAAGTTATTTTTGAGCATTAAATAAATATATTATTTTTTATTAATTTTTTATTAATTTTTTTATATTTTTATAAGATCTAAATCTAATACCAGTAGAACTAATATTTGAAGTCCTTGGAAAAATTACTAGTTTTTTTTTTGGTATTTTATTTATATTATCGCTTCCATGAACTAGTAAATCTAATTTATTTTTTTTTAAAAAATTATCTGTAATATAAAACCCTGATTTTAACACCTTGCTGACGTATTTTATAGACTCTAAGATTTCTTTTCTTTGATTGAAGTTAAGCTCTGGAATAATTTTTTTATATTTTTTAATATCTGAGTCAGAAGTTAAAGCAACGACAACTTTACCTTTTTTGCTAGCTTTTCTTAATAGTCTTATGTGTCCATTGTGAATAATAGAACAAGACATATCTACACATATTTTTTTTGTCATCTTGTGTGAATAGAGTTATTAATTTTGTTAATATTTTTATTTAAGTGTCCAGACCCTAAATGAAAAATTATTGAACCTCTATTTTGAACTCTAGGTTTGTAAAAAATTAAATTTTTACCTGCTCTAACCTTTTTATTTATATAAGTGCATATATTTGGCTGGTTTTTATTAGGATAGATTAAAAACTTACTAAATTTTTTCATAAAATTTTTTTTATTCATTATTACTGTTTTTTTAAATTTAGAGTAATTTTTTAAAACAAAATCTAAAGACTGAATAGTAGTATTTGGACCAGTCATTTTTTTGTTTATATGATTATTTATATCAAGCATAAATGAATTAATTTTATTTTGCGGATCTTTTTTATATCCAACAAAACATGCACCTGTAAAACCAAATAAAGATTTGCAAGAACTAAATGTTACAACATCAGCTAAATTGTGATACTTTTCTATTCCTATTGATGCAGTTGCATCTATAAATAATCTTGATTGTTTTATTTTTGCAATTTTACTTAACTCTTGAATATCTATCTTAAATCCTATGCTTGTTTCTGTATAGCAGGCACATATCCAGTCATATTTTTTTTTTTATATTTTTGATATTTTGATAATTTATTGTGTCAATTTTTGTTAAAAATTTATAATTTTTTTTTGCATCTAGTAAGATTTTTTTAATTCTTTGTGAGTAATATCCAGTATTTACTAACAATATTTTACCCTTTAAAAAATTTAGCAAGCCAATTTCTATTGCTAAACTTCCAGGTCCTTGGATCGAAACAATTTTATTTTGTCCAGATATTTTTTTCAGCTTTTTAACAACTGAATTAAATTGTTTTTTAAAGTCTTCATCCCCCCTACTAAAATTTGAACTTAAACCTAATAAATTTTCTATAGGGAAGCTAGGGCTTGGTGTAAAAATTTTTTTATAATTTTTTTTTATTATATAGTTTTTTAATGATAAATTTTTCATTTAAATAATTTACAATAAGTAGAATTTATTTTTCAGAATACTTTCTTATATTACTTTTTAATAATCAAAACAATAAATAAATTAATTAAATTATTTTTTTTAACTCTTTTATAACGGGATCATTAAATCCAAGGTGCTGTCTATTATATTTTCTAATAAAATATTTAACAGATTTTCTTACTTCAATAGTGTTCCACCATTTATCAAAATTATAATAATTTTTGTTTATAAAAATTGCAGCTTTCCGGGGAGAGTCAAAAAAAATATTATTATTTTTTAAATACTTGAAAATTTTCTTAGATGATGGTGTTAAATATACATAATTTTTATTAAAAATTATTATAGATGGAAAATTCATCTTCAAAGCTTGCAAAAAAGCAGTTCCATTATATGTAAAAATATTTAATTTTTTATTAAACATATCTTCATAAATTTTTTCTGTAGTTGAAATTTTTAGATTTTTAAATTTATTTTGTAATTTTAACTTCATTTCATTATCAATGCTGCTTTTAGAAGAAGTATCTCGTAAATTTTTAAATCTTAAAAAAACTTCATTTCTAACATTAGGATTTAAATATTTAAAAAAGGAATAAATACTTTTAAAATAAGAGTCACTTTTAAACTTATCCATCGTTCCACAATCAAAATATAAATATTTATGTGCTGTTTGAGTAAAAAATAAAATATTTTTTTTTTGAAAAATTGAATTATTTTTTTTTGAATGGGAGTTTAAACCTACAGTTGGTATAATTTTTTTATTATTATTTTTCCAACCCCATGTTAGATAATAGTCGCTTATTTTTATTTCATGTTTTTCTTCAAATATTAATTGGTTTTGGCCATAATTTCCGCCATGTTGTCTGCAAATCAACTTTCCATTATTATTTATCGTTTCGCTTAACCAAATCTTAAATAGATTATCCTTCCAAACACCCGCTGACGTAATAATAGTTTTATGTTTTGGGTAAAAAAAGTTTGCTAAGCAAAAGTTTTTTTTAAAATTCTCTACATAAAATTTTGGAATAAAAAAAGGGATTAATTCTATTAAAATTTGTTCAAACTTATTTTTTGATTTGATATTTTGAAAAATTTTTCTCTTTTTGAGTGACACATCCTCAAATGCAAAATACTTTTCTAAATAAATTGGATAACTAATTGGTATTTTTTTTAACTTAAAAAATAAGTTAAAAATAAATCTATAATTTGAAAAGTAGGGTTTATATATAAATACGCTTTTACTTGGACTTAAAAATTTTGTAAAAATTTTTATTATCGTACCCAAAAAAATATTGAACAAAACTCTTAAATAATTAACATTTTTCTTATTTTTAAGGATTTTATCTTCAATTTTTTCGATATTATTTTTTTTTATTAATAAATTATAAATGAAAAAATTATACTGATTTGTCATTGAAAGATTTGTGAAATGATTAAGATCTTCTGGAATTATAATTTTATTTTTAAATAGAGAAATTTTATTAATTAAAGTTTTATTTTTTAACTTTACTTTCTTAATTATTTGATATCTATTAAAAATTATATAAACAAACCTTGCTAGCCAAGGTCCTATTAATATTCTCCATGACCTTTTTTTCCAATTTAAGCCATGAAGTTTATTAAGTCTTGGATAAATAATATTTAGCAGATGTTCATAATATGCATTACATAGTTTATCGCTTTTCTTATTATTATTAAAATTAAATTTATTAAAGTTATCTATTTCGTTTACAATTTTTTTATTAATCATATTAAGTTTTATTCCTCAAAGTATTTGAAATTAATTTTTGGACCACATTAATTCCATTTAATTTAATAATTTTTTTTGAGATATTATTTTGAAGTCTTATAAATTTTTTGTTTAGTAAAATTTCATTAAAAAATTTGTCTAGTTGAACATTGTTATTTAATGGAGGTAGTAACTTTCCATATCGATTTTTTAAAAAATATCTAATATTGCTTCTCTGATGTTTGGCTCTAACGATATATAAAGGAATACAATTAAAATATGCGCATTCATATACTGTTCCACCGCCACCAGTTACAACAAATAAAGACCTTGATAAAATGGAGAAAATATTATTTAGATTTTTATAAATTTTTATATCTAATAGTAAATTTTTAATTTTTTTTATTACTTTTTCATCTACACCATGACCAACTATTAAATTTATTTTAAAATTATATTTTTTTAAAAACGGATATAAACGTTTGATAGTATTAAGTATTTCATTTGAATTAACCTCGCCACCGCCTAGGGTTATTGTAAAATTATTTCTCTTATGAATTGGTTGAGGTTGATATCTAGTAATATTATTTTTAAATATTTTGTATTTAGAACCTACGTATTTAATACCGTTTTTAATTTTTTTTTTTTTATTTTGACTCCCTGAAACTATGGCATTAATTATTAAGTTTGCATAATTTTTTGAAATATTCTTAAAATCTTCAAAAACTATAATTTTTGTTTTTTTATATCTATAGGCTTGTTTTAATTCACTTATTGAAATCAATGCAGTGTCAAAAATTATTGCATCATAATTTTTTTTTTTTAAAATATTTAGAAATTGATTTTTTTTAAAAAAGATTGCATTTTTTGCTCTTTTTTTTAAGAATAGATATCCGTCATATTCTTTTTTAATTAGAAAATCTAATTCAGTATTTAAAGTATTTTTTAAAATTTTTTTTAGCTCAATAGCTCTGTAAAGGTGACCATAACCTAATTTACTACCTCCATCTACTCTATAAATGATTTTTTTTTTCATTCATGAATACTGAGATTTTAAATCACCCATTGTATCTTTGATTGCATCATATATCTTATATGGTCTTCGTTTTAAAACCTTCAAAAAACCATTATTTTTCATTTTCATTTGGTGAGTTTCATTTTCTACTCTTGGATTTTTAATATGTTTAATTACGATATGTTTATTATTCAATTTACTATATTTTTTTATCATTTCAGATAAATTTTTTATTGATACTGTATCTGAAAATTGATTATAGACGTTATATTTATTGTTAATTTTTAGAGATAAAGAGTTGCATAAAGAGTCAACAACATCTGACAAATGAATAAAAGGTTTTTTTTGTAAACCTTTTCCATAAATTAAAATTGGTTTTTTATTTATCGAGTTAAATATAAAACGGTTTACTACCACTCCAAAATAATAATCATGATCAAATCTATTTTTGAAAAACTTATTTTTTTTTGTTTCTTTAGTTGATGTACCAAGAGTTATAGCAGTTCTAAAATCATAAATTGTCATACCCCATAGTCTATTTGCTAGCCAAAAATAATTACAATCATTGGATTTTGTAATATGATACCATGAGCCACCCAATGATGAGAAAGGCAATGAAAAATTTTTAATATTTATAAAACCTTCTGGAATCTCAAAGTTGGGAGCTCCGTAAACTCCCGTTGTTGTGGTTGAAATAAATTTCACCTTTTTTTCCATATTTAACTCTTTGAGAGACCATAATAGATTTAAAGTTGAAATATTATTATTTTTAGACGTAAAAACACTTTTTTCTAAACTTTTATTTGCATATGGAGCAGATGGTTGAGCTGCTAAATGAAGTATAGCATCCGGTTTGAATTTCTGAATTAATTTTTTTACTTTATTTTTATCTAGTAAATCTAATTTAATAAAATTAAATTTGGTATTTAATTTGATTTTTTTTAATTTACCTATCCTAGCCTTCATGGAAAAAATTTTAGTTTCTGAGTTTGATCCAACTTCATTAACCCATTTTCTTCTCGATAAATTATCTATACCTAAAATTGTAAGTTGTCTTTTTGAGAAACATAATTTCAGAAAAGTTGGCCATCCAATATATCCGTCGCAACCAGTAATAATTATTTTCATTGCTTATTTTATTCTATCCCATGTTTTAGTAATTTGATTAAGTGAAATGTTAATATCAAAATTATTTTTCATTAAAATAGTATTAACTAATTTTAAGTCTTCTTTATAGTCTATTGTTATCCTTAATTCTCGATATTTAATATATTTACGGGAATTAACAAAAAAACCTTTAAAACGATTATGATTTTTTTCATCCATAAAGAATTTGCATGTATGCTGTCTAAAATTATACTTTTTAGAGTTTCTTACATATTTAGACGTTTCTTTTAGTTTTGATGCCTTTACAATTCGTATCGCAAATCCTCTGGGGAAAGTTTTACTTTGAATATTGTCTATATAATCTAAATTTTTTTTGAAAAATAAGTTAAGGTACTTTAAAATATAGTGTCTTTCGACTAAAGGATTATCACTAGTAAGGCTTACTATATATTTGATATTATATTTTTTAGCACAATCTAAAACTCGTTTTATTAAATCATCTTTGCTACCAGCAAAAAAATTTATTCCTTTTTTTTTACATAAATTAATAATTTTTTTGTCTTTGGGATTTTTTGTTGTTGCAACAATTTTTTGTATTTTGATTGATGAAAGTCGATTTAGTAAAAAATCAATAACTGTTAAATTACCAATTTTTTTAAATATTTTGTTAGGATATCGACTTGATTGTGTTCTTGCCTCTATAATAATCGCTGTTTTTTTTAATTTTCTTCTAAATTTTTTTAACATCAGAATGCTTTATTAGTGCATTTTTTGGAATATTCTTTTTTGCATATAATTTTTTGAAATTATTGAATTTTAATATACTCAACCCTTTTTTGTTAAACGGTCTCAAACAAATTGAGTTAGATATATCAATTTTTTCATTTTTTTTTATATTTACAGTCGTATAAATTGATCTTCTGACCGTACCTTTTAATTTTTTTTCTACTTCTAAACAATTTTTTTCATACTTTCCTAGCATATTTTGGATTATATTAATTCTTTTAATCATTTTTTTAAAATCAGTTGCAGAAATTGAAACAGAAAAATCTCCAACATTTTTATCAGATTTACTGATTAAAAAATGTTTTTCAATATAAGTTGCTCCAAGTACAGATGATAATTCACAGCTTAATGAACCTGCTGAATGATCTGAGTATCCAATTTCCCAATTGGTTTTATCTTTCAAATACTTTACAGAAAATAAATTTAAATATTTGTCAGGAGTCGGGTATGATGAAACGCAATGCATCAATATAATTTTTTTTTCATTAAAAATTTTTTTTAAATATAGAATTTCTTCCATATTTGACATTCCTGTAGAAATAATAACTTTTTTTTTGGATTTTTTTAATTCATTAAGCATGGGATAAAAGTTTATATCGCTTGATGCTACTTTATAAAAATCCGTACTTTTTTTTAGCTCTTTGACTGACTCTATATCAAATACAGAAACACCAAATCCAATTTTTAATTTTCTTGAAAGTTTATACAAGTCTTTTATTTGGTTTAAATTTAAACAAATTTTTTTTAATCTTTGAATCTGGTATTTGTCATTACCTTTAACTAGAGATTTTAATTTGCTATGAACAAATTTTTCTGGATTTATGTGCTGAAACTTAACGAAATCAGCTCCTGCTTTTTTTGCTTCATAAATAGCCTTTTTTGCTTTGGCAAAGTTACCATTATGATTATTTCCTATTTCCGCTATAACTTTAATTTTGTTCATGAAAAAAATTTTTTATAAATTTGCAAATTTGTTTAACATCTTTTGTCGTCATCTTTGTATGTAGTGGTAAGGTTATTAATTTTTTAGCAAGAAGTATGGAATTTGTTATATCTGATTTTTTTGAAAATTTTTTAAATAAATAATGATTTGATAGAGGTGGATCCCAATGCACACTTATACCAACATTTTTTTCTCTCAAATACTCTGCTAAACTATCTCTTACTAACTGATTTTTTAATATTATAACAAAGTAAATAACCGACCTATTTGTTGTAAAGTTACTATACTGAAAATTAATTTTTTTAATATTTTTAAGAAACTTCTCGTATTCTTTTATCAATATGTTCCTTTTATTTATAAAATAATTTAATTTTTTTAATTGAGTTATGCCGACTGCAGCCTGTATCTCCGTCATTCTGTAGTTATTTCCAAGTTTTTTTATTTCATAAACCCAAGATTTTGCATTTTTTTTTCTATCATATGACGATTTACTCATTCCGTAGCTTTTTAACTCATTTATATTTGAAATTAATTTTTTTTCTCTACTGACCACCATACCTCCCATGCCAGCGCTTGTTATCATCTTAGTTGGTCCAAAACTAAATACTGCAGCATAGGATTTTTGACCAACATAAGTTTTATTTTCGTCAGTCGCTCCGAGTACATGTGCAGCATCTTCTATTAATTTTATTTTAGGATATTTTTTAAGTATTTTTTTTATTGGATTAATTGGCTGAAGATAACCATTGAAGTGCGTGACAATTATAGCGCCAGTATTTTTGTTAATTTTTTTTTTTAATGAATCTAAACAAATATCAAAGGAATTTTTTTTTAGGTCTATAAAAACTGGTTTTAAATTTTGTTGTAAGGTCACTAATCCAGAAGAAATAAAATTAAAAGAACTTATTATTATTTCACTTTTTGGTTTTAAATCTAAACTCTTTAATACTAATTCCAAACCTGCCGTACAAGATGAGACTGTGGTTGCGTTTTTATAATTAAATTTATTTTTAAAATTATTTTCAAATTTTTTAACAACCGGTCCATTAATCAGCCATTGTCTGTTATAAATTTTTTTTATTTCTTTGAATTCGTCATGATCTAGGTTGGGTTGACTCAATAAAAACTTCATTAATTATATAATTCTTTTAATTCTCTGTTGTAGTTACTATAACTTTCTTTGCTTTCTACTTTGCATTTTTTACTTTTTATAGCCTTATATAACTCTTTTGTTCCAGTGGAGATATTAAATTTAGTTTTAAATTTTAGAATTTTTCGAATTTTATCAAAGTTTACATGATAATCTCTATTATCAGTAATATCTTTTTCTACTTTGAGATTACTAGATTTGCTATGTTTTAAGATTATCTTAGCCAAGTCTAAAATTCTAAGATTAAGTTTATTGCATCCGACATTAAAAATTTGATTTTTAACTTTTTTAATAGGTGCTTCTAATACTAAATTAATTGCTTTTGCCGCATCATAAACATGTACATTGGGTCTAAATTGTTTCCCTCCAAAAACTCTGATGCTCTTGTTTTGTGCAACCAGTAATGTAAAAATATTTGCAACTAAATCAAATCTCTGTCTTGGAGAATAACCAAACACAGTAGCTAATCTTAAAATAGTTGGACAGAAATTTTTTTCCTTTAATTTTAAAATTTCCTTTTCACAATTAAGTTTACATTCAGCATATAAAGAAATTGGATTTTCTTTCGTTTTTTCATTAATTTGTCTTCTGCCGCTTGATAAACCGTAAACACTGCACGAACTTATAAAAACATATCTTTGTATTTGAAGTAGTTTTGCAACCTCTGCCAAATTTTTTGATTTAAAATAGTTTTCGGCTATAGTTTTTGTAGGATCAAGTTCACAGGCCGGATCGCCTACTATACCCGAGAAATCTACTATGGCATCTATTCCAAAAGCGATTTTTAGTATTTTTTTTGTATCACCGCTATCACCTTTGATTACTTTTAAATTTTTATTTTTTTTAATATTAGAAATTGATTTATATCCAAATTTAAATAAATCATAAATAATTACATAATAATTTAATTTTAAGAGCATTTTAGCTAAAACGCTACCGATATAACCGGCGCCACCTACTAAAAGAACTCGCTTTTTTTTAGAATTTTTAAAATATAAATTTTGCCCCTTATATAAATTATCAAAATTAGAAAAATATATTAAACCAGTTATATTATTATCAATATCAGTAATTGGAGCTCGAAGCCTTGCATTATCTTTTAGTTTTTTTATCTTATCTTTTAGAGAAAGGTTATTTTTCACAACAAACGGTTTTTTATTTAAAATTTTAAAAATTTTAGTTTTGAGAGTAAATTTTTTTTGTACTAGTGCACGTTTTATATCACCTTCCTGTAGATACCCATATATTTTCTTATTTTTTAAAACCAATAAAACTCTACACTCATGTTCAGTAATTTTTTTTATAGCGTCTAAAATCGAAATATTGCTATTAACAGTAATTAATTTTAAATTTTTTAAAATTTTCATTAAATTAACTCTCTTATCAAATTATTTTTTTTTAAAATTTTTAATATCCTATTTATTCTATTTGGATTTTGTTTTATTTTTATTGATAATTCTTTACCATCAATATTTTTAGAAACATAAGCTAAAATATCTAAAATAATTCTTTTATTTTTATTTTTTATACATTTACCACTTAAATGCTGAGTTAAATTATATTTTTTTAAAAAAGGCTCGCATTTAACTGTTTTATAGAAAATTGAATTATTTTGAATTTCATCAATAACCTTTATCATGAGATTGAGAGACTTTTTTAAATTTTTTTCTTTAATAAAATTTAAATTATCATCAGAAGTATGATATTCTTTAAAATCACCAAATCTCGACCGACAAAGTGTAACAAAAGGCAAGTTTAAATTTTGACATCCAAATTGTCTCTCGTTACTACCTCTAAACAAAAAACTAAGGATTTTTTTATTTTTTTCTTTTTTTAAAATTCTTTCCAAAATGTGATCGGAATAGGTATTTTCATTTATACTTTTTATCAAAGTAAAAGGCTTGCCATCTCCGACACAACTAAGGTTAATACCTGCAATTAAATTTTTTTGAATATGATTCAAATTTTTTTTTATATAAGCAATTGCACCTATAGTCTCCGGTATGAGTAATAATCTTACTGTATACTTAGATGGTTTGAGAATTTTAGATAATGCTGTTATCACTAAAGGACCAGACAATTCGTTATTTGCCATTGATGGATGACAAATATAAGATGTGATTAAAATTTCCTTTTTGCTCCTACCTTTTATTACAAGTTCTGAGTAAGGAATTTTTCCTTTTTTAAGTTCGCTGTCAATAAAAACCTCATATTTTTTTTTTTTATTTAATTTTTTATAATCATTATAACTCATACAGAAACCCCAATCTTTCTTATAATAAGAAGTTATATAGGGTATCGAATTTGGATTTGATTTATCAAAAAATAATTTTTCTTTTAAATTTTTGAAACTGATCTTTTTACTAATTTTTCTTGAGTAACCTACCAAATGTAAATTATGTTTCTTAAACTCACAAAATTTATTTCCACTTCCATCACTTATATAAGCATTTTTGACATTCCATTCCAATGGAATTTGCCAATCAAAAAATTTATCAAACGAATTGAAATATTTTATTTTGAAATTTTTATTAATTTTTTTTAAATAATTTAAAGTTGTAATGTTTCCCTTGCCGCTTAAGCTTCTGCATATTGGAAATAAATCATTAGCCCATCGCATCATATATATTTTATTTTTCATATCAAAAATGTAATTCTATTGAATAACTTTTAGTATTATATAATTTTTTACTCAGATTAAAGCACATTAAATTTTTAGTTAATTTATAATTTACAATTTTAATATTAGAATTTTTGCATAATAAACACCATTTATATTTCTTATAAAAGTTAACTAATTTTTTCTTACAAATCAAAATAGCAAATTTTTTTTTTTTCTTTATAAATTCATTATTTACTTTTATTAATCTACTTCCAATCTTCTGATTTCTAAATTTCTTATTTACTAAAAAACTATCAAATAAATAAAAATTTTTTTTATAAATGAACTCTTTTCTTTTAATTTTCTTTTTTAATATTAATTGTTTTGTCTTTAATAGATTGTATCCAATTATTTTTTTTTTATTAAAAATAATAAAATGAATATCTTTACTATTAAAATTTTTTTTAAAGAAACTTAACTGAGAATTAAAGTTTTTGTTCCAAAATTGCATTTTAAACTTACATATTTGACTAATAATATCTTTGCTAAGTAATTTACTTTTAATTTGTGTAATTTTCATTTTTTTTTAAAAAATTAGAAATTTTTTTAACTGTATTTTTACTAGATAAGCAATAATAATTTGGAGTATTAACTTTTATTGTTACTTTTTTTTTAAATTGAATTAATTTTTTTAATGAATTGTAGGTTTTTATTCTATATTTTTTTAAATTTTTAATACCGTAAAACCATTGATCATTTATACCATCTGGATCAATAAAATAAGAAATTTTTTTATTGCCAAGTAATTCAACTATCATCGTTGATGCAAAAGACAATACAATCTGACTTTTAAAAGCCCAGCCGTACGTAGAGTTTAAACTTTGATCATTTACAATTATATTAATATTAGAATCAGCTAAAATATCTTTTTCTCTAGAGTCTCCCTTGAAATAATTATGATGCTTATAATAAAAATTCATCTCAGGAAAATCATAAGATAATCTTTTTATCCAGGGCAAAAATTTATTGTAATAACTATTGTGAAAATCATTATTAATGCATCCTCTGGGCCAGGGTGCATTTATACCTATTATCAAAACATCTATATTTGGGATTTTTTTAAGATCATTTTTTTGCTTAAACCATGAGCTCTCCATGTAAAAGGATCCGACTGGTATGAAGGATTTAATTTCACCTCCCAATCTATTACAGATTTTACCCTGATTTTTACCAAGGGAAAAAAATATATCTGTAAAAATATAACAACTCAGTGATAATATACAAATGTTTTTTTGAAAACATGAAGTTTTTGATCCTCCGTTTTCTTTAAATAAATAATTTTGCAAAACATTCGTATCGTAAAATCTATTATTAAAATAATATTTTCCACGATAAATAGAATAAATTTTTTTATATTTAATATAATCATAAATAATATTTCTAAAAATATAAAAAATATTTGTTCTGAAAAATAATGAGTAAAAAAAAACCTTGTGTAAAAAAAGTAGTAAAAGAATTCTATTTTTTAAGCTTAAATCAACAAAATTAAGAGAATTTTTTTTTATATTTAAAAAAAATATATTTTTATTTTTTACATTTAGATTAGAATATCCTAGAAACAAAATTTTTTTGAACTTTTTAGCAAATAATGTATGTCTTTTTACATCGGTTGATGAATAAATATTTTCACATATTAAATCAAATTTTTTAGGGGATGCTTTTCGATAAATAAAATAGTTTATTACTAAGAAAATTACTAATATTAAACACTTTATATAATCAACAAATATATAAAAAAATTTAAATCCACTAGTAAATTTTTTTTCTTTGAATTGATATGAACGAAACATGATCTGTTTTGATCTTTTTTCTAAAATGCTTTTGGGAACATTGATTATTTCAGAAGCATCTAAAAATAATTTTTGATAAAGATTAGATTTTCTAAAATATTTATCGATAAAAATAATAAGATCTTGTATTATTGGATATGCTTTTTTTTTCTTACTTCTATAATAAAAAATATTGGATAATTCCATTTTTTTGTTCATATTTTGAACATGTATACTGTTCATTAATTGAACTGTAAATAAAATTATTATTATTTAAAAATTAATAAAAATAAGCTATCTAAACTTATTCGCACTTAAAACGCCAATAGAACCAGTC
>MDTC01133420.1_pt1 | contig 23518 bp, 25 predicted proteins | sample 811181 | NCBI WGS metagenome assembly MDTC01 (sample SAMN05326644, study PRJNA326480) | marine metagenome | isolation source: seawater | place: Pacific Ocean: North | collected 2011 | reverse complement strand
GACAGTTGAATGCGACGGTGCTGGCAACGCAGCGGATCTTGATGCATGGCTTGCCTCCAACGGTGGCGCATCAGCAACGGATGCTTGCAGCGGTGTTACTTGGAGCAACGACTTCGACGCCTTGAGCAGCGATTGCGGTGCGACAGGAGCTGCGACTGTGACGTTCTCAGCGACAGACGCTTGCGGCAATGCAACGAGCACGACAGCGACCTTTACGATGGAGGACACGACCTCTCCTGAATTTACGCAAGCGCCGGCAGATCAATCGAGCCAATGTGAAGAGTTGAATTACACAGCCCTTGCAGTTGATGCTTGCAGTGCAGTGGAAATCACAGAATCGCGAGAAGTCATTAACGAGGACGGATGTGGGAATTACGAGCACTTGGTCACCCTGACTGCTGCTGATGCGTGTGGAAACGAAACTACCCATGCATTCACGATTGCAGTCAGCGATACTGAAGCTCCGGAAATCACAGATTCTGAAGGTGTCGAGAATGGAGGAATTGTTCCTGTGTGTGCAGAGGACATCTGGGGAACGATCAACATCCCGCAGGCGCTGAATCTGACGGCCTTGGATAACTGCGCGGGTGATGTTGAGGTGACCATGACCGAGAATTATGTTGGCGAATACGCTCCCACAGATGAGGTTACCAGTTTCTGCTTGCCGGCGGATCCTGCGACCATGGAAGATGGCTTGACATGTGACAATTTCACATCCCATGCTGCTCGTTTATTCAACTTCCCGGGAGAAGAATTCTATACGTTGGTTGGCGGTCTCATCACCAACAACGCAGATGGTTCTGCCCACTTGACCATGGATGTGGTTGGCATGGGGAACGCGAATGCTGGCTGGACGTTTGAAGTCGACTTGAATGAAGGCCTCAACTGGCAGGATTGGGTGGATCAACCAGGGCCTCAAAGCTTCAAGTCCGATTGTGGTTTAGGTGATCACACGGAGTGGATGTATCACATCATGCAGTCGTCGAGCACTGCTTCTGGCTGGGGTGAATATGAAGGTTCTGAATTGTCGTTGAGCCATCAGCCATCCAACGGTTTCTTCGGATTCCAGGTTGGGGAAGGTGCGAACAACAAAAACGCAAACCACGGTTACAGCGGTTGGTTCTACTACATGGGAACATTCAATGGTGCTGATGTTATGGGCACTGGAGATGTGTTTGGTGATTTGGACTGCAGCTTGCCGTGGAGCATCGAACGGGAGTACACGGTGGCAGATTGCAGCGGCAATACCACGACCTTCGCTTATACCATTGATATCAATGGTATGACTTGCGAGCCGATCGACCCAACATTGGGTGGTGACGACAGCAATGACAACAGCTGGGGCAGCGATGCTGAAGGCGACGGTGCGATCGGGGAAGATGATGCTGACGCGGGATCTGAAGATTCCAAGTTGCGTCTATTGGGCCTCAATCCGAATCCAGTGAATGAAATGGCGTTGCTTTCATTTGCCACATCGGCCGATGAGTTGATTACGGTTAACGTATACAACAACGCAGGTGTGCTGGTGACAACGTTGTTCCAAGGTCAAGTGTTCGCCAATGTTCCAATGACACTGGAAGTTTCAGCCAATATGTTTGAAACCGGTCTTTACCAGATTCAAATTGTCTCCGACAATGGAAGCATCACAACCAAACTCATGGTTGGAAGCTGAATTTGACTGAAGAATGAACTGTGATTCATTGCTAAAGCCCCTCCAGCGTTGGAGGGGCTTTTTTGTTTTGTTCTGAGTTCTCTTCGAACTGCGATGTGGAGGTTTGATAAAAGCGTCGGAACTTTGCTTCACTCAATTTGAATGTTATGGTTACCCAACGCACCCCGAAAGAAACGTATGCTTCGAGCACCCGAATCGTCATGCCCAACGACACCAATACCTTGGGTAACTTGATGGGAGGCAACTTGCTCAATTGGATGGACATCAATTCAGCGATAAGCGCTCATCGTTGCAGCCGACGAATTTGTGTCACGGCAGCAGTCAATAATGTTTCATTCAAGAAGCCCATTAAGTTGGGCGACATTGTGACCATTCACAGCGAGGTGACGCGCACTTTCAATAGCTCCATGGAGGTTTTTATGCGGGTGCACGTTGAAAACCACCTCACGGGTGAGCAAAGTCTATGCAATGAGGCGATGTACACATTCGTTGCTGTGGATCAATTGGGAGCTCCCATTGCAGTCCCAGCCATTACACCTGAGGATGATGAGGAAAAGGAACGATTTGCGGGAGCTTTGCGCAGGAGGCAATTGCGTCTAGTCCTTGCGGGAAAGATGAAACCTGCGGAAGCAACAGAGCTCAAAGCATTGTTTGTATGATTCAAACGTCGGTCGTGTGCTGTTTCATGCAAACCGATTTTCCACTGAAGCGGCATCGATTGCCCAACTTAGAACATGGACGGAGTCCATCCTTTCCAGGAGGCAAGATCACTTGTGAACCCGCAGAAGGAAGCCAAGGTTCCATACCCAATGAAGGACGAGTACAGCCCCAAATGGAGGTGACCGGCGTTTGAAGCGCTGCAGCCAGGTGCATCATTCCGGTATCTCCTGCATGGATGTGTTGAGCACCGCGAATCAACGCCGCGGATTCGGCAATGGATGTTTTTCCCACGAGGTTGATGACGGCATTGGGCAAAGCAAGACTGATAGATTCTCCCATCAACGCATCGGTTTTACCGCCAATCAGTACGGTGCGCTTGCCATCGACGTGAGCACTTTGAACGATCGATTGCATCCGTTCGAGGGGAATTTGTTTTCCAGCATGGGCAGCTCCAACGGCGAGCACATTCCAGGGGCCTTGGTCGGCGTAAAATTGCGATGGGAGACGGGCAGATTCGAATAGAGGCGGCCATGTATCAGGTGTTTGTGCTCCGAAAGCGCCTCGAAAGGAGTCTATGTAGCGCTCGACGATATGTGTGACGGGTTGTTTTCGCCAGCCTCTGACCAAAAGCCATTTGGCAACATTTTCTTTTCTTAAGGTAAATGCCACGCACCCCAGGGTGCGTTTAATTGAACGAGAACGAACATTGGAATGCAAGTCGATGATGTAATCGATGCCTTCTGCCTTTAAAACTTCGGCAACTTCCGACGTGTTGCGATCAATTGTATGAATGCAATCGACGAGATTCCCCAAGCCTTCTGCCGAAGCCCGCATGTTTGATTTGGTCAGGAAGTGAATTTCGCATGGACCGTGAATGGCTGACCGCAAGCTCTTGATGGCAGGCGCCGTGAGCAAGATATCTCCTATGGAGGAAAAACGGACGACAAGAATGCGGGTTGGCCTAGAAGACATGATGCAAATCTAAGTCAGGTAAAAAAGAAAAGGCGTCCCGTGAAGGACGCCTCTTTGATCTGTGGAGAGACCGGGATTCGAACCCGGGTTACCCTCTCAGGTAAACACGCTTTCCAAGCGTGCGCCTTAAGCCACTCGGCCACCTCTCCCAAGCCTTCCGGGACTGTGCTCGGAAGGGACGCAAAAGTACCATAAAACATGACGTGAATCCAAATCGCTGCTTGGCAGAGATTTTAGGTCAACGGGCTGAAGCCCGTCAATTCACCTCGGACGTTGCGGGCCATAAAGTTGCGCGCTTCTTCTCCTGTCAAACCGCGTCCCAAACATGCCATGAGCTTCGTGATTGCGGCCTCTGTTGTCATATCTCCTCCAGGAATGACGCCGCAATCGCGCAAAAGGTGTGCCGTTGCATAGCGCTCAGGATGCACAGCTCCGTGTCCGCATTGGGTGACATTGAGAATTGAGATGCCGCGATCGTGGGCTGCGGTCAGGATGGATTTCAAATCGGGATTGGACGGAGCGTTTCCAGAACCGAATGTAGAGAGCACCAAGCCACGCATATCTGGCCAGTCGAGAAGTCGTTTGATGACCTCCAAAGGCTGACCGGGAAACAAAGGAAGCCAGGCTACTTGATTGTCGAGGGCAACGTTGACATGGAATGTTTTGATTTCATCGCGGTACATCAAGCTTTCGTTGTAGAGGATATCGACCCCCGCCTCTGCCAATGCAGGGAGATTGGGGCTGATGATTGCTTGCATGGATTCAGCGCTGGCTTTGTGTGAACGGTTTCCACGAAAAAGAAAAGATCCAAAGTAGACGGCAACTTCCTGCACAATGGGTTCGTTGAATCGCTGAGCCGTTGCGATATCTACAGCGGCCAGAAGATTTTCCCGCCCGTCTGTTCGTGGCAACCCAATGGGCAGTTGACTTCCGGTAATGATTACGGGTTTGCGGAGTCCTTCGAGCATGAAGCTCAAGGCAGATGCCGTGTAAGCGAGTGTATCCGTGCCATGTAAAATTACAAAACCATCAAAGTCTGCATAGTGGTGCTTGACGGCTTGGGCCAACTCTACCCATTCTTTTGTGCTCACATTGGATGAGTCCAGCGGTGGATCAAAAGAGATGATTTCAATTTCACGGTTCGGTTGTTCCAATTCCGGGACGTGCCGATGAATTTCGTTGAAATCGATGGGGACAAGTCCGCCTGAAGCATCCTGCACACTGCCGATGGTGCCACCCGTGTAGATTACCAAAACGCGACTAGGAGAAGTTTCGTGGGATGTCATTTCAGTTTGAGTTGTCGAGGGAAAATCATTGAGGACTCAAGTTGAACAGCGTGCGGGCATTTTGGGTGGTGATGTCTGCAACATTCTCTAGCGGCATTTCCCACAAATCAGCCACTCTCTGGGCGACAACGTGTGTGTATGCGGACTCATTTCTTTTGCCACGGTGAGGAACGGGAGCGAGGTAAGGGCTATCCGTTTCCAAGATAATACGGTCGTGCGGCACGTGCGGAAGTACTTTGTCAAGGCCACCGTTCTTGTAGGTCGCTACTCCTCCAATTCCGAGAAAAAAATTGCCGTAATCCAAGATGCGTTCTGCTTGGCTGAGGTTGCCGGTGAAGCAGTGAACAACCCCCGTGAGTCGGACGTCATTCAATGCATCCAGTGCTTCAAAAAGGGCGTCAAAGGCCTCGCGCACGTGGATCACAATTGGGAGGTTGAGTGATTTCGCCCAGTCCACTTGTTGTCGAAAAGCTTGTTGTTGAATGTCTAAGGTGGTTTTGTCCCAATGCAAGTCAAACCCAATTTCGCCAATGGCCACGTACGTTCTTTTCGAATCAAATAGTGCGCCTTGAATTGCGTCTAATTCGGCCTGCCATTCTTGAGGTTTGACTTGGCATGGATGCAATCCCATCATGCCGAAGCAACGGTCCGGCCATTGGTCCATCATGGCATGAACGCGCTCGATGGATGCACGGTCGATGTTGGGCAAGAGCAAGGTTTTGACGTCCGCCGCGATGCAGCGTTCAATCGCCGCTTCTCGTTCCCCGTCAAATGTGGGTTGGTACAAATGGGTGTGTGTGTCGATGAGGTGCACAGCGCGAAGTTAGCGCAGACAATCAAAAATGAATCCGTCCTTCGGCGAAGGTTATAGCGTTACCGAACAATAGCACTCGATCTTCCTGAACTTTGCAGTGCAATTCACCTCCTCGAGCGGAGATTTGTTGGGCGTCGAGCTCGGTTTTACCCAATCGATTCCCCCAAAATGGTGCGAGTGAGCAATGAGCCGATCCAGTCACAGGGTCTTCTAAAATGGTCGCTTGAGGCGTGAAAAACCGCGAAACAAAATCGCAGTCATTGCCCGGAGCTGTCACAGCAACTCCGCCTGGATCGAGGTTGATTCGGTCAAATTGTTCCCGATTGATTTGAAGATTGGCAACCTCAGATTCTTCCCGATAAACAAGAATGTAGTCACGGCCCTTCAAGACTTCCAATGGCGGATGGCTCAATGATTCGGCAATGGATAGTGGTAGTTTGGCCTCTGTTGGCGGTCGACTGGGAAGGTCCATGCAGTACATGCTGCCATGGCGTTCCACCTGAAGCTCGCCGCTCATCGTCTCAAATGTGGCGATTTCTGTTTCTGGAGCAAGGTGCGAGAGCACGATGTGTCCCGCGGCTAAGGTGGCGTGACCACAGAGGTCGATTTCGATATCGGGGGTAAACCAACGCAGCTGAAAGCGATCATCGTGCGGCACAAGAAATGCTGTTTCGGCGACCGCGTTTTCACGGGCGATGCTCAGCAAGATGGAGTCGTCAATCCAACCGTCGAGGATCACAACGCAGGCTGAATTTCCGGCAAACGCCTTTTCTGTGAAAGCATCAACTTGAAAAAGAAGACAATTCATGCGCGTTTCTGTTTGCTTGAGTGAAGCCAAAATTATGGTCGCCAATGAGACTGATTATAAATCTACCGGAAATTCTCTTTGTTCGTTGGTGAAGCGCGAATTACATTTGCACACTTGCGGTTTTGAGAACAAGCGCAAAGCAATACGATTGAAATTACACGAACTAAGATTCACATGAAGAAGTTGTTTGCCCTCTTTGCCATTGCAGGGTTGATTTTCATCAATTTTCCGACAGCAACCATCGCGCAAGATGTTGCGATGGAAATGACCGATACAACCACAATGGAAACCGATACTGACAGCACAGCTATGGTTGCTGATTCGATGGTTGTTGACTCGATGGCGGCGATTGCGCCAGCTGTTGCGGATGAAACACCTGCAGAAGAAACACGCGAAGTATTGAGTTTTCACCAAACAGTGAAGCGCTACTTCATCGAAGGCGGTGCAACTTTCATGGCTTTCGTCTTGATTTGTCTGATCCTTGGCTTGGCCTTGAGCATCGAACGCATCATTTACCTCAACATGGCAACTACAAACACCGGGAAGCTGGTTGAAGGAATTGAAGGTGCGCTTGAAAAAGGTGGAGAAGAAGCTGCCAAAGAGGTTTGCCGCAACACAGCGGGTCCCGTAGCGACCATCTTCTATCAAGGCTTGGATCGATCTTCAGGGTCGTACGAAGAAGTTGCCAAGGCAATTGAGGATTATGGCAGCGTGGAGATGTCGAAGCTGGAGCGCGGACTGAGTTGGATTAGCCTGTTCATTGCATTGGCTCCGATGTTAGGATTCATGGGTACTGTAATCGGTATGATCTCAGCCTTTGATAAAATTGCTGAAGCCAATACGATCAACGCGTCCATCGTTGCGGGTGGTATTAAAGTAGCCTTGATTACAACAGTTTCGGGTTTGATCGTAGCCATCATCTTGCAGATTTTCTATAATTACATTTTATCGAAGATTGATAGCATTGTTTTAGACATGGAAGAGGCTTCCATGGATCTCGTCGACCTCTTGTACAAGCGCAAGCTGCAAGGCAAATAAACTGCTGAATCATGGGTGATAAAGGATTAAGACTCGGCCTTTCTGTCCTGCGAATTGCAGTGATTGTAGCAGGTGTTGTTCTCAGCTACATGATCACGTCAAGAAGTGGAACCGATGAGACTTTTGTCGAAGGCCAGGAGCGTTACGGAGCACTTCTTGATGGATTGTTTTACATCATTTACTTCGTAGGTATAGCATGTGCAGCTGCAGCGGTTTTGTTCGGCTTGGGATTCTTGGTCCTGAAATTAATGAACAATCCCAAATCGGTGATGGGGACCATCATAGGATTTGTTGGCTTTGTAATCATAGGGCTTTTGAGCTTTTACGTCTTCGCTGACGATACCGTGCTCAATGCGTACGAGGCGAGTGGCATCAAAGTCACAGCAGGCGAGAGTCTCTTTGCTGGGGGTGGGTTGTATTTCGTATATCTTTTGGGAAGTTTATCTATTTTGACAATCGTTGTTGCAGAAGTGCGCAGCGCATTGAAATAAGACGAGAATGGCACGCCGCGAATTAGCAGAAATCAACGCAGGATCCATGGCGGATATCGCTTTTCTCCTCCTGATCTTTTGGCTGGTCACCACCACCATTGATTCGGATGAAGGAATCAAGCGACAGCTTCCTCCCCCCGTTCCTCCAGACATTGATGTGCCTCAAGCTAAGGAACAGAATGTGTTCAATGTTAAAGTCAACTTCCTCGATGAATTGCTTGTCGAGGCCGAGCCCCTCGACATTGAAGACTTAAAGGACAAGGCGAAGGATTTTCTAATCGCGACAGGTGACGGCATCATGGCCCATTCTGTTGGTCGTGAAACGGTAAGTAAGAATCGGGAGGTTGTCTTGATCACGGGTGCCAACGGTAAGACCAATGCCGCTTTTCCAGAACGTGTTTGGGTTCGAAAGGTGGATGTAGAGCAACGCATTGCCGAATACGAGGCATTCCTTGCTGCTGCAGAGGATGAGAATCGGAAGAAGAATTACACCAAGGTGTTGGAGAATTGGCAGGATAAATTAGCCACGATTGAATTGCTCGGGGGTGATTATAAGGAGCTTCCTTCATCGGCATTGATTTCCATGCAAAATGACAATGCGACGACATATGACACCTACTTGCAAGTCCAAAATGAACTGCAATCTGCGGTCAATGAATTGCGGGATGAATTAGCGGTAGCAAAGTTTGGTCGCACCTACAAGGAACTGGAAGATTTGTACGATCGTAACTCAGAAGACGGTGAGTTGTTGAAGAAAATCATTGCTGTTCGTTCGGTTTATCCGCAGCGGATTTCAGAAGCTGAACCACGCGAAGGATCAACTTACTACTGATATGGGAAAGTTTAGAAAAGGAAACAAACGGGGAATGGCCACCATTTCGACAGCATCGCTGCCGGACATCGTCTTCATGTTGCTCTTCTTCTTCATGGTTGCCACGGTTCTTCGAACAGAAGAAGAGAAGGTGAGGTTGATTCGTCCTGAGGCATCTGAGCTCTACAAAATTGAAAAGAAGCATTTGATCCGGTATGTGAACATTGGTGTGCCAATGGATCGACGTTATGGAACAGAGCCTGTCATGCAGTTAAACGATGCTTTTGCATCACCGGATATGATTCAAGATTGGGTTAGCAATGAGCGCTTGACGCTAGCAGAATCAGAGCAAAGTAAGATGTGGGTTTCGCTCAAAGTCGACAAAGACACCAAAATGGGGATTGTCACCGAAGTGAAGCAAGAGTTGCGGAAAGCTTCCGCTTTGAAGGTTCTCTATTCAGCATCTGGTCGCGACAGAACCCAATCAGCTGACTGAATTGCACAAATGCCGATGTTTGGCCTTCTTGGGCGCTAAACTGGCAATGGGTTTCATCCTTTAGGGCTGAAAAAATAAATGTGTAAGCCACAAGGATTTCGAATCTACATATGCGATGGATTCTCCCGTAACCTTTGACGTAGCTCGTCGTATATAGGGATGCATGTCCGATAACCTCAAGTTCTTTCATCTCCCCATAGATGAGTCACAATGGCACTCAGCTCGTGAGTGGCGCATTACCCTTTGCTGTGTTTTCGGGACTCTGATTTTTGGTGTTTTCACCCTAATTGACCAATTGCCGATTCTCTTTGAGGAATGTGCACAGGGTGATTGGTCTGATGGAATTGGACATTTCTTCTACCTTCTTATAACCGCTCTTCTCATTTATGGGGGGGTGGTCTATCAATTTACACGAGCGTTTTATATACGTCGTAGAAGTAAGACCTTCAAACAGCCTTTGGAGGCCACGTCAAGAAATATTACTGATTTAACGGTGTTGGTCCCTTCATTCAAGGAAGAGTACAATACGATTTATCAGACACTTATGAGTGCTGTTTTTCAAGAGTTCGTGACCAAAAGGCTCGTACTCTTGATCGATAACCCGCCAAATCCGGCAGATCCCGAAGAGTTGAAACTCCTGCAACTAGCCCGAGGAATCCCCACGGAAATCCGTGATTTATTGAATCCAATGGCGGATTACATTCAAACCCAGGAGCAGCATATAAGTAGACTTTCATCTGCTGATGATAAGTCTCGCCTCATTGCCGAGACATTCGAAGCATGCGGAAATTGGTTTGCTGATCAAGCTGCGCAAACATTGAATAACGGGCAGGATTCACATACCAATCGATTTTTTGCAATGGAAGTGCTTTTATCCCGTGCTTATACGTGTTGGGAATATGCCGTGAAATGGGAGGAGGGAGATCAAGAGGTTGGACCAATGGCTTCTGCGTGGGACTTATTGCATTCTTGGTTTGAGGCAGAGATCAGTTCTTTTGAACGCAAGACCTTCGAGAATTGCACCCATGCATCGAATAAGGCTTCAAATCTGAACAGTTACTTGGGCTTGATGGGGAATAGGTGGTCTGTTACACGCATGAACAGTGGTGAGCGTCAGTTGCATATGGATGGCAGTTGTGATGGGAATCAAGTCGTTGAAGAATTTGATGTGCCGGATTCTCCTTTTGTAATTACACTCGATGCTGATAGCTTGCTTCTTCCATATTATGCAAAACGATTGACAGATGATCTGAATCGGCCTGATTTTGAGAGGGTCGCGGTAATTCAGACCCCGTACAGTTCAATTCCAGGAGCAGAAGGTCTATTGGAACGTATTGCGAGTGCAACCACAGATGTTCAGTACATCATTCACCAGGGGTTTACGACTTGGAACGCCACGTATTGGGTCGGGGCCAATGCTTTAATGCGTAAGGAGGCATTGGAAAACATTGCTTATTCATTTGAGGAAAGAGGGTTTAAGATGAAGCGTTACGTTCAGGATCGAACGGTCATCGAAGACACAGAGAGTACCATTGATTTACTTCAGAGGAAGTGGACGCTTTGGAATCATCCTGCTCGATTGGCCTACAGTGCGACACCATCTGATTTTGGCTCGCTGCTCATACAGCGGAGAAGGTGGGCGAACGGCGGATTACTCATACTTCCCAGGGCGCTGTCTTATCTGCGAGGAAAGAGTGGATTCATTCAACGACTGAAAGAAGGATTTATGCGATTGCATTATCTCGTGTCAATCACAGGAGTGAATGTCGGATTGCTTCTATTACTCTCCCTCCCCTTGACGGACAGTGTTGGATCGTTCTGGTTGCCTATGACAGCGGTGCCTTACTTCTATTTATACGGCAGGGATCTTCGTTTGATGAGGTATGCGCGTAATGACGTGTTCCGGGTATATGCACTCAATCTTCTGCTGATTCCTGTCAACATTGGAGGTGTGTTGAAGTCTCTTCAGCAGGCACTTACAAGGAAGAAGATCCCATTTTCGAGAACGCCAAAAGTGACGAATCGGACACCCGTGTTACCAAGCTATATCCTTGCTACCCTTTTGATCATTGTGCAATGGATATTTGGAGCTTATTGGGGTTTCAACAATGGCTATCCCAGTCAAGGATTTTTTGCTGCCGTCAATGCTATTATCTTAGGTTACGCCGTTTTTATTTTTATCGGGGCGAAGGACACCGTGAAAGACCTTTTTCGTTTCAACGATTGAGCAAGGACGTTACTCCTCTTTTTTGTTTGTGTCGTTGAGGATCAGGTTCAAACTTTCGCCTAAAATTTTGGTAAACTTTTTGGCCCCTGAACGCAAAAGATGGGTTTCGTCATATCGATCTCCCTTATGGTAAAGGGCTTCATTTCCAGCGTATCCCATCGATTCGAGGACATGATGATTCCCCCATTTTTCAATGGCAGAATAATAGATGCATCCGTTGGTGTCCCAGAGATTTTGAAAATGAAAGATGCATTGTATGCCGTTTTTTTCGCATTTATTCAATAAGATTTCCATTTGGCCTAGAATGGGTTTGACGCGTCCATCGCAGTCCCAATTGATGGTGGGGTCTGGCAAGGTCTTTCGATAATCGAAATCTTGAGCAATGAATACTTGATGATTCATCAAGCTATCCTTAGCGTTTGCCCATTTCGAGTGTGAGGAAGCGAGTCTTCCTGTTCTCCAGTCGGATTCTTTCAATTCGATAAAGCCTTTTTCGCTTGATCGGTTCATCGGTTTTTCGCGATTTTGCATGTGTTTTGCAGGTCGCAAAAAGGCTACAACATGTTGCACCCAACCCCAAGCGAGAATTCGCGATTGCTCTAAATTTTGATGAAATTTATTGGGTGCTTGCCACGGAAGATATCTGATTCTACGCTGCGATTCAATGAGATTCAGTTGAGCAGTGTTTCGAAGATTTGAAACATCCTCCCATGCGAGGAGTTCTTCAGGTTGCAACTCAAAGACGAGGACCTTCAATTCATTGGCTTCGGGACTGTCAATCAATTCATGCGCGAGGTAGAAGGATTCGGGCGGGGCAGAACGTTGGACACCGAAATTATACCACTTTAGGTGGTGGGCTTTCGTCGCCGAGTCTAACTGATTAGGTATGATATGATGTAAGACTGTGCTGGAACCAATAATCCATGCGTTTGCATCTTGTAGCTTTTCGTCAGCTAGCTTGGATTCGAATTCCGGCAGAGCACGCTCCCATTTGTGAAGGCCCGTCCATGGGGTTATAGCTTGAGACAGTAACCAGAAAATGAAGAGACCTCCCAACGTCTTTTGAATCCAACGACGCCTTTTAGGTACCGTAGATTCCGCGTACAAAGCGCGTTTCGTTGCTCTACGGAAGTCCGATGAATGCCACTTTTTTTTCATTTGGATACGGATCGAAAACCCTAGGCGCCTTTCTCGAAATTAGGGCATATTACCCCGCATCATTTTTGCAGTTGTTTTTCTTTTCCAACCTTAGCAGTGAATTGGTCATTGTTCGCCTCGGCAATTATTGAATAGCCAGTCAGGACAGGTTCAAGCATTGCGTAAGATTTTCTCCGCGAGGACATTGCTGAGCTTGAAATAGCTCTCATGACTCCACCCAGCGACATGAGGAGAGAGGACTACCCGTTCGTCACGAGACAAGGTGTTTAGTGCTTGTGGACGTGTCGATAACCCCTCTAAACTCTTCTTTTCATATTCAATGACGTCCAAGATGGCACCTTGAAGATGACCCGAGTCCAATCCGGCTGCCACGGCAGTCGTTTCAACCACTGCCCCGCGCGATGAATTGATCAGGATGACTGAATTTTTGAACCGTTGAATCCAAGCTTTGTCCACCATTTTGCGCGTGATTTCGGTCAACGGGACGTGCAGTGAAACCACATCGCAATGCTCAAAAATCGCCGCAAGCTCAACCTCTTCAACTCCATATTCGCCATGGAAGCCTCGTTTCCTGATGTCATAAGCGAGCACCTGGCATCCGAATCCAGACAGACGTCGAGCGAAGGCACGTCCCATGTTGCCGTATCCGATGATTCCGACCGTTTTCGATCCGAGTTCAGAGCCCCGATGACCTTCGCGGTCCCATCCGCCTTGTTGGACATGTTGGTGACTCGTGTGAAGCCTGTGCAGCAACATAAGCAATTGACCAATGACATGCTCACCAACCGAATCTGCGTTGCCTTCAGGTGAGTTGAACACTTTGATGTCCAGGTCGTTTGCCGCTTGTGTATCTATGTTTTCAAGTCCCGCACCACTGCGTGCAATCCATTTTAATTGAGGCATGGCTTTCAGCATGGAAGTGTCCAAGGTCAATCGGGAGCGAATGACGAGGCCATAAACGTCGCAGAGAGTTCCGTTGAGAATTGATTCGCGGTCCATATCCGTTTGCCACTCACATTGCATGCCAGCGTCCTTGAGTCGATTGAATAGGATAGGATGGACAGTGTCCAGAAAGACAATCCGTTTGTTCATCTCAACTGAGAATCATGCCGCTAATCAGACTGCCCACAGCGAAATAAATCATCAATCCGATGACGTCATTTACGGTCGTTATAAACGGACCGGTGGCCAATGCAGGGTCAATTTTGTACTTGTGCAGCATCAATGGCACAAACGTGCCAAAGAGTGCAGCAAAAATGATTACGCAAAGCAGTGCAATGCTCACTGTAATGCTCAATGCCGTTCCAAAATTGAGCAGGAGTGTAACCCCTAAGATGAGCACGCCGCAGATGAGTCCGTTGAGGATTCCAACGCCTAACTCTTTCGACAATCGTCGAAGCAAGTCATTGGTGTTGATGTGGCTGGAAGCCAATCCTTGCACAACAATGGCTGCCGATTGAACCCCTACATTTCCACCCATTGCGGCAATGAGCGGAATGAAAAGTGCCATCTCTGCGTTTTCCTTGATGTCGAACCAGCCAATGACATACGCGCCACCGATTCCACCGACCAAACCAATGAGCAACCAAGGCAGTCGAGCGCGGGTGAGTGTGATCACATCGTCACTGGACTCAACGTCCTCGGAGATTCCGCTCGCAAGTTGATAGTCACGTTCTGCATCTTCAATGATGCTGTCAACGGCATCGTCGATGGTAATGCGTCCAACCAGTTTTTGTTTTTCGTCAACCACTGGCAACGCAACGAGATCATAACGCTCCATGAGCATGGTTGCTTTTTCGGAGGACTCATGTGCTTGGATGGTCACAATGCCATCTTCTTTTTGCAGCTCTCTAATTTTTGATCGGGTGCTCTCTGCTCCCAACAGCAGGTGTTTCATGCTCAATCGTCCCGTAAGCCGATCTTCCTCGTCCACCACATAAACGGTATAAACCTGATGCAATTCTTCGGCTTGCCTTCGGATTTCTCGAATGGCCCGTGTTACGCTCCATTCTCCTTGAACTTTGACCAACTCTTTTGCCATCATAGCTCCCGCGGTTCCTTCTTCATAATTTAGAAGGTCCCTGATGTCTGAAGCACGTTCGTCATCTTCCAGATGGCCGATGACTTCTTCCGCTTTGTTCGGAGGCAACTCGGAAATGACGTCGGTGGCATCGTCAGAATCCAACTGCCCCATCACGTCACCAGCAATCTCTTCTGCCGTCATCCCAGAAAGCAAATCGGCTCGTTGATCTTCATCCAATTCAATCAGCACATCAGCTTTGACTTCTGTGTCAAGCAATCGGTAGAGGTAACTTGCAGGTTCCAGCCGCATTTGGTCCAAAATCTCTGCGATATCCGTCGCGTGTAGACCTTCTGCCCACCTGCGCAACTCGGTGTCCTGTCCCGCCTCGATGCGGTCAGTGAGCTGTTGAATGAGGTCTTTATTGATATCGATCATGACAGACGTTGCTGCTCAAAGTTAAACAGGACTTGCGATTCGCCCGTCTCATCCATTGATTTACAAGCGCTTTTTTCGCTTACTGGCAAAAAAAGACTTGACCAACATGCTGCATTCGTCTTCAAGAATTCCCCGATCTACCGTGGTCTTCGGGTGAATGAGGCGATCATCGGACTGCAACCCCCACTTTTGAAATCCTCGCTTTTCATCCGAAGCGCCATAGACAATTCTCCCAATCCTTGTCCAAAATGCAGCACCCGCGCACATCGGACATGGTTCAAGCGTCACATAAAGGGTGCACTGGTCCAAATGCTTTCCGCCCAAAAATTCGGAGGCTGCCGTGAATGCTTGCATTTCAGCGTGAGCCGTAAAGTCGTTGAGGCGTTCGCACAAGTTATGGGCCCGAGCAATGACTTGATTGCGTACGACGATTACGGCACCAACAGGCACTTCGTCTTGGTCGAAAGCATGCTGTGCTTCGGCCAAGGCGAGGCGCATATAGTGTTCGTCGTTCTTGGGCTGTTCCATGGATTTGGTTCCTTCTCAGGAAATCAAAGTTAATGGGTCACGAACGCTTGAAGGACAGCAGAAGCCAAAACATTTGGTTCGTACGAGTCGATTGTCCCAGTGGTTGGAGGTACGAGTCCATTTTCCAGATCGGATTGTGTCAAAACGGCCATGCCCCAGCGTTGTTTCCAAAAGGCAGCAAGTTGAAGTTGTTCTGGTTGGCCCGGTGTCGGAACAAGTATCGCAGGCTTCCCAAGTGCGGCCAAATCCAATAGCGATGAGTACCCCGACCGGCAAACAACTGTCTGAGCGCCCCGCAGGGCCGATGAAAGTTCTTCTGGCGTTGGATTTGGCCAGATGGTAAGGTTGTCCTGCTGTTCGATTTGACCGTTCGGGCGTCCGGCGATCAGAAGGCCTGGCGAATTGTCGGATAGGATCCATGCTTTCAGCGCTTTTTCCATCAATGATCGGTGAGGCTCTGGACCACTTACCATGCCCACACGTTTCCATTTACCCTGCTCGCAATCCAATGGCAATCGACTGAGAACGCCAATGGCAATTTGATGGTCCAGGGTGTTCGCAGCTGCGAGTTTTCCGGAAAGCGCAAAGTCCGCTGTATCGGGCACCCAAACGGCTTGGAATCGGCGGGCCTGTCGGATGACGAACGCCTTTGCAAGCTTCCTCAAGGGGAAAGGAACCGGCAATTGCAATTGGTGTGATATCAATGCCGCAGGCACCGACGGATGAGATACGCCATAACAATTGTCGCTTACAATGTGGGTGATGTTGTGCCGACTCACCAGTGATTTCGTCCAGTATTCTTCTGCTTTGATGCTCGAAAGGAAAGCGGGAACTTGCAGAGCGATTTTGATGAGGTTTCCTCGCCGAGCATACCGAATATCAGGTCCGGGCTTCTTGTGAAATACGATTCCAGGGCTTTGAAATTGAGACTGAAGAAAAGCCAGTGCAGTTCCTTTCGAAGCAATATGAACTTCCCAGTTTTGCCGAAGTGCGTGGGCAATCAACGGAGCACTGCGGCTGGCATGTCCCATCCCCCAATCAAGGATTGCGAACAATACACGGGGTCTATTCATTTCATTGCCGTTCATCCTGCCTAAGTTCCGTAATTTTGCCGAGTCTATGGGAAAAGGAAAATTGGCAAAATGGAAGGAGCTAGCCACCTTCGATCGCGTATTCGAGCCTGCGCTCCAAGAGGCCATTGATGGCAAGGACTTTAAGTTTCGAGGAAACTGGGCGCAAAAGGTGTTTGGCAATGATCATCCGATCATATTGGAATTGGGATGTGGTAAGGGCGAGTATACCATTGCACAGGCACGTAAAAATCCCGATTGCAACTTCATTGGTGTCGATATCAAGGGACAGCGCGTCTGGAAGGGAGCCAAAACAATCAATGACGAGGACATCCGAAATGTCGCTTTTTTGCGCACCCGCATTGAATTCATTGATCGTTATTTTGCACCGGGTGAGGTCAGTGGTATCTGGCTCACGTTCAGTGATCCCCAGCCCAAAGATGAGAAGGGAACGAAGCGAATCACTTCATCTCATTTCATCGAAAAAAGGTATCGAAACATTTTGAAGCCTGGAAGCCTCATCCACGTGAAGAGCGACAGCCCACTGCTCTACGCTCTTTCCAAAGAGAATTATGAAGACGCCAACTACCAAGTCAATTATGACAGTGCTGATGTCTACGGAGAATTACTGGATCGTGTGCCAGACGATCTGAAAGAATTGCTCGAAGTGAAGACATTTTATGAGCAAATGTGGTTGGACGAAGGTCGTAAAATCCACTACTTGCAGATTCAAATTTGATGGCCGAGATGCCTGAAACTTCAAAAAAGCAATTTCAAGTCGACGTGTTTGCAATAACACGATTGATTCCCGAAGGCCGGGTGAGCTCTTACGGTGCCATTGCGGCGAGCATTGGTTCAAGTGGGGCTGCGCGGCGAGTGGGTTGGGTGTTGAGCGGTTCTTTTGGAACAACACCTCCTGTTCCAGCACACCGCGTTGTAAACCGATTGGGCTTGCTCACTGGCCGGATGCATTTTCCTGAGAACATGCCGATGGAGAATTTGTTGCGAGCAGAGGGTGTGGAGGTTGAAGGCAATCGTGTGGTCAATTTTGATGCCTTGCATTGGGATCCGATTGTAGAATGTGAATTTGATTGAAGGGAAAAAAATGGAACGAACTGAACAAGCTGTATTGGAAGCGCTGAAAGGTGTCATGGATCCTGAATTGGGCAAGGACGTCGTTGCGCTGGGCTGGGTGATTGTGCATGAAGTTTCCGAAAAAACGGTGAATGTCGAAGTCAAGACAGGAAACCCTGCAATGCATGCTCGGCAGCGAATGCAAGAAGCTGTGCGCTTTGCTTTGGAAAGGACGTTTGGTGAAGGCGCTTCTTTTGAAGTCCAAATCACCCCAGTAAAATCGGACGAGCGAACTCCTGAAACAAGGAAGGTGCTGCCTGGAGTGGACCACGTAATCGCCGTAGCATCAGGCAAGGGCGGCGTTGGAAAAAGCACGGTCGCGGCAAACCTCGCTGTGGGCTTGGCGCAGTTGGGTTATAAAGTGGGTCTCTGTGACGCTGATATTCACGGGCCGAGCGTTCCGACCATGTTTGATGTTACAGATGCAAAGCCAGTGCCGGTTGACCTGGGCGAGCGCACGCTAATTCAGCCCGTTGAACAGTACGGCGTCAAAGTATTGTCGATAGGATTCTTTGCGGATCCAGATCAAGCCATCGTGTGGCGTGGTCCCATGGCAAGCCGGGCGTTGGGACAGCTTTTCACAGATGCACATTGGGGTGAATTGGACTTTATGATCATTGACTTGCCACCCGGAACTGGAGACATTCACCTTTCTCTGGTCAAGGATGTACCTCTTACGGGTGCTGTAGTCGTGAGTACTCCGCAAGAGGTTGCCTTGGCCGATGCGCGCAAAGGAGTGGGAATGTTTCGTTTGGAGACCATCAATGTTCCTGTATTGGGTCTGATTGAGAATATGGCTTATTTCACTCCGCCAGATATGCCGGAGAAACGCTACGATATTTTTGGGCGAGATGGTGCGAAGCGACTCGCAGAATCGTTGGGGACTCCTTTTTTAGGCGAGCTTCCTCTGGTGCAATCCATTCGTGAGGCCGGCGACGCGGGCCGTCCAGCCATGCTTCAAGGGGATTCTCCTGCTGCTGCCGCTTTCCGCTCAGTGTTGGCTAACTTGCTCCAAGTTTTGGGAAAGAAAACGAAACAATGATATCATCTAGTGAAATAACCAAACGGGTGGAGGGCGCGTTGCAGACACTGCGTCCCTACTTAGAAGCCGATGGGGGTGACATTAGCTTGGTCGAGGTGACCGATGACCTGCACGTTCGCGTCGAACTGCATGGAGCATGTGCGGATTGTCAGATGATTCATATGACCATGAAAGGCGGGGTGGAGCAGGCGATTCGTCAAGCGGCTCCTGAGGTTGTTAAAGTTGAAGCAATCAATTGGTCAGAATAGACAACTAGAAAGCGATTACACTTTTCCTGAACAACAGTGCCTTCATCGTTGTTCCTTCATTAATTTCGCCCCCGTTTACAACACGGAATCTTACCGATAGAATTTGATTTCAGCATGATTCAAACCGACATCTTAATCATTGGCGCTGGTCCTTGTGGTCTATTTACAGTCTTCGAAGCCGGCCTACTGAAGCTGCGCTGCCACCTTGTTGATGCACTGCCTCAAGCAGGAGGGCAATGCAGCGAAATCTATCCGAAGAAGCCCATTTATGACATCCCTGCATACCCTTCGATTCTCGCGGGAGATTTGGTAGATCAGTTGATGGAGCAGGCGGCTCCCTTCGAGCCGGGATTTACATTGGGTGAACGTGCTGAGGAAATTGAAAAAGACGAAGAGGGTCAATTCATATTGACGACCAATCGCGGAACCAAGCACCGTGCCCCCATCATTGCCATTGCAGGAGGTTTGGGGTGTTTTGAACCCCGCAAACCACCAGTCGAAGGCCTTGCTAATTTTGAGGACCACGGTGTAGAATACATCATCAAAGATCCGGAATTCTACAGGGACAAGAAAGTGGTCATCTCAGGTGGAGGAGACTCTGCCTTGGATTGGGCCATTTTTCTTGCAGAAGGCGTGGCGAAGGAGGTAACGCTGGTTCACAGAAGGACAGAGTTCCGAGGACATTTGGATAGCGTTCAAAAAGTCATGGATCATGCATCAGAAGGTCGCATTAGGCTGATGACAAATGCAGAAGTAGTAGAAGTCCAAGGAGAAGCTGATTTGCAATCGGTTGTCATCAAGAAGAAGGAGGAGGGCATGCATACTTTGGAGACGGATCACTGGGTTCCATTGTTCGGCTTGAGTCCAAAACTGGGCCCGATTGCTGATTGGAACCTCAACATCACCAAGAATGCGGTTGAGGTTGATACGTTTGATTACAGCACGAATGTTCCCGGTATTTACGCCATCGGTGACATCAATTCATACCCAGGTAAGCTGAAACTCATCCTGTGTGGTTTTCACGAAGCCACGTTGATGGTGCAGAGTGCTTTCAAAAGAATCTACCCTGATAAAAATTTGGTTCTGAAATACACCACTGTCAACGGGGTCAATGGTTTTTAATTTCCCGCTTTAGACTATTTTTCACAGATGGAAAATACCATCCGCATTCAAGTTCAAGACCGCGAAGGTCAGCTGCATGACATCGATGGCCCGACCGATATGGGCATGAACATGATGGAGCTATGCAGAAGCGCCGAATTACCTGTCGAAGGTACGTGTGGAGGGATGGCTATGTGCGCGAGCTGCCACATGTATGTAGATAGTGATCACGCGCTGCCGCCAAAATCAGATGATGAAGAGGATATGCTGGACGAGGCGTTTTTTGTGGAAGACAATAGCCGCCTGGGTTGTCAAATTCATTTATCCAATGACTTGGATGGCCTTAAGGTGAAATTGGCGCCTGTCGGAAATTGATTCCGCACGCTGCGATCACAGCGCTGGGAGTCTCGAACTAGCAGGTTTAGCATTTTTCAACCAATGTTGCACGATAGGAGATTTGCTGATGGCTTCTAAGCTTTCCATGTGGCGCACGCCGTGAGCATCTGAACAAATCATGCGTGCCGTATTGTTTTCGACGAGATGTCGAGCGACACGATACATTTCAGGACCGTATGCGCCTGCGAGGGAAGCTGCATTCACCGTGATCCAGATGCCTCGATCAGCCAATGATTGGATTTCGTGGGGAGATTGATGCCAGTAGGGATAACGCTCCGCATGAGCGAGGACACCTGTGTATCCAGCCATTTGCAATTCAAACAGGGCGTGTTCATGATTCATTGGGGGTTCATGGAATCCGAATTCAAACAGAACGCACTTCACTTCTCTGCCGTTTTCGTCCTTCCCCGGAAACCACAGCAAATCCTTTGCCTCAATGCAGTGCTCAAAGTGGTCATCTAAGAAGTATTCTGCAGCCAAATGCAATTTGAATTCCGGCCACTTCTCCGCAACTGCTTCTTGCAGTTTTTGAAAAGGGTCGCGCAATGTGTGGACTGAATTGGGGTAGATGTCGGAGTGGATGTGTGGCGTAATGATCGATTGTCGGTAGCCCATGGCCACAAGTTTGTCAATCATCGCGAGGGATTGCTCAACGGACTCTGAACCATCGTCGACCCCTGGCACCATATGCGAGTGGACGTCGGTTACAAGGTACTCACCAATGTGAAGTGCAGGTGCGCTAAAATCTGGCGTTTCAGCGCGTTTGGATTGAGGACGAAATCGGTCAAGCCAACTCATTCCTCTCTTCGGTTGCTGTACATTTTATGGTAGTATTGCTGATACTGCCCCGAGGTCACGGAGTCCAGCCAATCGCCATTGCTGAGGTACCAATCCACCGTTGCCGCGAGTCCTTTTTCGAAGGTAATGGACGGCTTCCAGCCAAGTTCTTCCTCAATGCGCGTCGCGTCAATGGCGTAGCGCATGTCATGTCCAGCACGGTCTTTGACATACTCGATCAAGCTTTTGGAGCTTCCTTCTGCGCGGCCCAGAGACGCATCTACGAGCCGGATGAGTTCGTGGATCAAGTCGATGTTGCGCCATTCGTTCAAACCACCAATGTTGTACGTTCGCCCAAATGCACCGTTGTGCAAAATCACATCGATTGCTGCTGCGTGGTCTTCGACCCATAACCAGTCGCGTACGTTGACTCCAGCTCCATAGACCGGCAAGGGGCGTTGGTCACGAATGTTCCGAATCATGAGCGGAATCAGTTTCTCGGGAAACTGGAAGGACCCGTAATTATTAGAGCAGTTTGATATTACGATGGGTAAGCCATATGTATGATGCCAAGCGCGAACCAGATGATCGCTAGAGGCTTTTGAAGAGCTGTATGGGCTTCTCGGATCATACGGGGTGTCTTCTGAAAACAAGCCTTCATCGCCCAAAGAGCCATACACTTCGTCTGTTGAGATGTGGTAGAAACATTTGTCTTCCATTTCGCCATCCCACGCTTTTTTGGCTGCATGAAGAAGTGTCGCGGTGCCAATGATGTTGGTTTCGAGAAATGCCATTGGATTGGTGATGCTGCGATCCACGTGGCTTTCTGCTGCCAGGTGTACCACCGCATCAAAAGCATGTTCACGAAACAAAGAATCGATCAGAGCCCGATCTTGTATGTCGCCCTTCACAAATTTGTACTGCGAGTTATCTTCGATGTCCCTGAGGTTCTCCAGGTTTCCTGCATATGTGAGCAAGTCAAGGTTTACGATTTTGGCATTGGCGTGATTCTTGAGCAGCGTGCGAATCACGTGGGAACCAATGAATCCGGCACCACCCGTAACTAGGATTGAGTGAAAAGATCGTTTCATGAATTGTGGCGTTAGAGGCTCCAATAGTTTAGACGTTCGATTTGCCCACGAAGCAGTCCTTTCAAATCAGCTAGGACCCCTTTGTCGTCTTTCATAAGTGCCTCGAATGCGGCTTCGTCCATTGTGCGGTAGGGCTCATGGCGTACTGCGAGCACCACCGCATCGTACTTACCGATTTCGGGATTGTCGGTCAGTTCAAATCCATACTCCTGGACCACTTCAGATGGGCTGGCAAATGGATCGACCACGTCAACTTCAATATTGTAACTCTTCAATTCTCGGATTACGTCCACGACCTTGGTGTTTCGAATGTCGGCAACGTCTTCTTTAAAAGTAAGGCCCATGACCAATACGCGCGAGTCCAAGGGGTTCTTTTTTTGCTCCAACATCTTCTTAACCACTTGCTTGCCAACGTGCGCTCCCATCGCATCATTAACATAGCGACCGGAGTTGATCACCCGAGCGTTGTAACCCAATTTATCCGACTTCCAAGTCAGGTAATAAGGATCAATGCCGATGCAGTGTCCGCCAACCAATCCCGGTGTAAATTTTAGAAAATTCCATTTTGTCCCCGCCGCTTCGAGCACTTCGTATGTGTTAATTCCGATGCGGTCAAAAATGATGCTGAGTTCATTGATTAGAGCAATGTTGACGTCGCGCTGCGTGTTCTCAATGATTTTGGAGGCTTCGGCTACCTTGATGCTGGAGGCGCGGTGCGTTCCCGCTTTCACCACGAGGTTATATATCTTGGCGATTTCTTCAGCACTTTCTGCATCTGATCCACTCACCACTTTGACGATTGTTTCTACGGTGTTTACCTTATCCCCCGGATTGATGCGTTCTGGGCTGTAGCCTACCTTGAAATCTGCATTGAACTTCAATCCGCTCATTTCCTCTAACACTGGCACGCAATCTTCTTCCGTGCACCCTGGGTACACTGTAGATTCATAAACGACATAGTCCCCTGACTTTAATGCGCTCGCTACTGTTCTGGATGCGCCGAGGAGAGGTTTTAAATCGGGATGATTGGATTGGTTGATGGGAGTCGGAACCGCGACAATGTGAAAATGTGCTTTTTTCAAGTCTTCGGGATCGGCGGAGAAGGTGATGTCACAATCTTGAAAATCCCGTGCCTCCAATTCTTCGGATGGATCAATGCCATTGCGCATCATTTCAACACGCTCTTCATTGATGTCAAACCCAATGACTTTGATGTTTCTTGCGAAAGCCAAGGCGATGG
>MDTC01172290.1_pt1 | contig 23533 bp, 29 predicted proteins | sample 811181 | NCBI WGS metagenome assembly MDTC01 (sample SAMN05326644, study PRJNA326480) | marine metagenome | isolation source: seawater | place: Pacific Ocean: North | collected 2011 | reverse complement strand
CGCCGAAGGCAGCCATGTATGCGACGACTGCATGCGACCCGTAACCGAGGAAGGGGGTGCAGCGTGACGAACGCAGAAGCCTACCTGCACCCGCTGGCGAGGGAGGAGCGACTGGCTCTTCCCACGCCACCGGCGGGATTCCACCACTCGCATACCTCGGTCGCATCGGCCATCGGAAACGCGGTCGCCATCAAGGACACCCGGGACAAGATGCGAACCGAGATCATGACGTTCCTCGACAAGGAGCAGACCTCGATGGAGAAGACGCTCTCGTACATCGAGTCGGGCGGCATCCAGAGATGGCATCGCAAGGGCCTCCAGATGGTCTACCCGGAAGCCTCGATGGTGAAGGCCTTCCTTCAGACCGACGTGCTGCACAGCGTCACCGGCTCCGACGTACGCGGCCGGTCGAGCAGCATGATGATCAACTGGCCGAAGGGCGTGCGGCTTTGCAGAAGCGAAGACCAGCCGACGCACACGCTGGTCAACATCTACAACGGCGAAGGCCTCTCGGTCGGGATCGGCAAAGGAGCCGAGCCGCTCAAGCTGAAAATGCCAACGTACCGCTTCCTGACGATCACAACGTATTTCGTCAACGGCGGAGCGAACAACGGATCGTTCATGCTCAGCGACCAGACCTCGCTGGCGGAAGAGATCGCCGAGACGCTCTTGCCAGAGAACGCTCTGACCACACGGGACGACGAGAACGTTTTGCACGATGCGGAGTGGGAAGCGGAGCGAGTCGAGGACGGCCGGGACATCTTCACGGCGGTACTCAACCTCGTACTCGTAATGCAAAGCCACCCGGAGTACCTGCACGACATCACGGTGAAGCAAAGACAGACGTTTGAGTCGAATAAGGCCAAGCGCACGACCGCGACCCGAGTAGGACGGTCAGTAGATGTTGAGAACCCAGTGCCTTACGATCCAGCCAAGGGGACAGCTAATGACGACGGATTGCCAGTCTCAAGACGAGCCCATACGAGGAACGCGCACTGGAGAAGGCAGCGTCACGGAGAGGAATTTGAAAAGCGGAACCCGGACATTATTCGGGTAACGATGCCGGATGGCGGTTCAGCCCACATGGTGTGGATTGAAGAGTTGAGCATCAGCTCGACGGACCGTACAGTTTCAAAATGAAAGACCCCCGGGCCGACCAAGACCCGGGGGCGTATGCGAGCCGAAGCTCGCAAGGAGTAACGACATGACCAAGGCCATGCCGATGAGAAGTGTATCGCGGACACCCGTGTCCGTACAGAGTGTGGTCGCAAGTGAGATGCAGATGGCCACGCGCACATGGGATAAGAAAGCGAAGGGGTATGAGTTTCGAAACCTCATCCGTTCGCACATGAAAGATCAAGATGTTTCGAGCTACTGGATCGCAAACAAGGTGAGCGAAACAAACAAGGACCTCGTCACGCCTGACGCGGTCTATCGATATCTGCGTGGTGAGACTGATGCGACCGGTGCAGTGATTGCAGCGATCCTCAAGACCCTGAAGGTCAAGCTCCCCAGCAAGCCGTAAACCATATCGGACGGGATCTGCGCCGGTCAACATTGACTGGCGCTTTTCCACGGATATGCCGATAGAGAATCCTCTAGTAGAAACGCCTCTAGTCGAGGCTCAGCAAGGAGTAACTACATGAACACGCTGACGACCACAGCACTAATTGGAGCCGCATTCATCGGCGGCACGCTTTTCGCCGGGAACAGATCCCAACCGCCAAAGACCGACACGACCGAACGTTTGCATGCGGAGTTTGAATCGGTTGACAAGATGTCAACATTCGAGCGAGCGATTTGGATCGTTGAATCGAACGGAAGACACGGTGCGATCTTTGGAGACGGCGGAGTCAGCCGCGGGCCGCTTCAATGCGGACGACTCGCATACGCCGACGCCGTTCAATACGACCCGACGCTCCGGGACGGTTCGTACGAAGACGTCGACCGAATCGAATACGCGGTTCGGGTGTTCCGGGCGTACACCGATCGGTACGCAACCGAGCGACGGCTCGGACGCACGCCGACGAACGAAGACCGGGCAAGGATCTGGAACGGAGGACCACGCGGTCACCTGAAGCGGGCAGCGACCGAGCCGTATTGGCAACGCGTCAAAAGCATCATGAACGGAGGTGCATGATGGACCGCATCGAACCCGGCGACCTTGTATTTAACCTTGTAAAGAAGGGCTCCGCGAAGCACAGGCCCCGTGCGATCGTCGTTAGCATTGACGGCAAGCACGCGGTGATCAGACCGCTACCTCGCCACCCGGCTGACGAACGGGTGAAGCTCAAGGACCTCCGGTTATGGAAAGCGAAGAAGGCCGAACGCATGGATCGGAAGAAGGGGGGCCGACCATGAAGCGAGGCGACTGCTACGAGAGCGCGGGCCGGGTGATCCTTGACGTCTTCAGGACGTTCAACGAGGAGGGCATCGAACTGGTCCACGGGATCGTCACCGGGCAGGGGGAGGAGACCGCTGGCATCCGATTCCCGCACGCATGGGTTGAGCGGACCGTGACGGTCGGCAAGCACCGCTTGGTCATCTGCCTTGACCAGACGAGCGACATGAAGAAGATCCCACGCGACTACTACTACCAAGTCGGCGAAGTCGTAGAAGACGAACTGGTCCGCTATTCGGTCGAAGAGGCTGCGAAGCTCATGGTCGAAACACAAAACTTCGGTCCTTGGGATGAGCGGTTCTTCGAAGCCCAACGGATCGCCGAAGCGATGATCAAGAAGCGGGAATGACCACTGCGTATTTTACGCACTCAGATGCAGCCCCGGTCCATACGCGACCGGGGCTGTTCGTTTGCAACCGTACCGCACCACCTTGTCCGCTTCGCGTGCGGACATCTTGCGGACAGATTTGTGACACTTCGCCGTTAGAGAAGAGAAGAGAAGAGCTGAATGAGTAAGTCCATAAGTCAGTACATCAATGATGACTATATGCGACTGCGCATGGCGTAGATTTTCCTCTAGCACGCTCTTGTGCAAACGCACTCGGCTTAATACCATGCGTGCGTCGCTGGCCGCGTGCATCTCTTCGAGGCATGCGCTCTTGGTGCGACGATCAACAACCAGCTCTCTCTTCTCCGACCCGGCAGCGGAACGACTTCACCGCTGCGGGGTCGTATTTGATGCTGCGTTGGTTTGCGTCGTGCCGAACGTGCTGCCGCCATCAAGGCCGAGCCACGACGTCGCCTTCTGTCGCCCCTTCCCGGTTCGCCGGGGGCAGAAGGGGCGTCCTCGGCCGAAGGCCCACACGGGCGGGCGTTGGCCGGTTGGGGCAGGGCTGTGGCCGCGGGGCTGGGCAAACGGGGCAACACGGGAGCCTGTGTGGGCGTACCCGGCGGTCGGTGGGGCCGTCGGTCCTTTGTCGGGGGCAGGCCACACAGGGCCTGCACGGGCCTCGTGTGCCTCGACCCCCTTGGCGACCCCACCCGGGGCTTTCCGGCCTCGGCCCGAGACGAACGGAATCGGCCCTCACGGGGTCGTAAGGGGCGATTCTGAGGCACAATCGGCCCTTACGGGGTCAATATCGCGGGTCCTACCTGTGGGGGGTACGCCAGAAGCCGGGTCGCGGAATAGCCGGATCACGCATCCGACTTTCTTGCCTCTCCCGGCCCGGGACGGACGGCGAACGGAGATCTGGAATCTTGATCAGGCCCCGGGTGGCCGCACGCATGGACGCGTGGGGGTGGTGGATGCGTACTCGTGACCGAGCGACCGAGATAGCCGACCACATGAAGCAGGCCGCCGAGCGGCAGCAGCTCGTCCGGGACCCGTTCGACTACGCGGTCGTGCCGATGTCGTTGCCGCGGGTGACCTACCAGCAGTGCGCTCGCAACTGGCCGCCGATGGAGAAGGGCGTCGTTGACCGATGGAACCCGTCGGTCACGGTCGGCGTGAAAGACACCGGCAAGCTGCACGCTCATTGGCGAGCGATGAAGTACTGGTTCCGAAGCGACGACTTCCTCAAGTGGGCCGCGTACTTCTTTCGCATGGACTACGACCCGGAGTGGAAGGTGCGTCTCGAGTGGCGTGTCGATTTGCCCGGCTCGCTGATCAGACCGCGAACGCAACCCGCACCCGACAGCCAGATGTTCTTCCAGATCTTCTTCCCGTGGGACGGCGTCACCATCCCGTGCGGGACCGAGATCCTGTCGAAGCGAAACCGGAAGCCGTTCCGCCGAGCGTTCACATGCTTCAGGCGTGAGCGGTTGGTGATGTGCAAGCAGGGACAGATGTTTGCGATGCGGTGTGAGCTAGATAAATCGTGGCACGGGACCCGTGCAATCTTGCCCGAGCAGATTCGCCGGGTGTTCGAAGTGACCATCAAGTAACGGAGGAATGGCATGAAGGTCGTACAGAAACCAATCGCAGAGGTGAAGCCTTACGGCGGCAACCCTCGCAAGATGAGTGACGAGGCGATCGCAACGGTTGCGACGTCGCTTCAGGAGTATGGCTGGCGGCAGCCGATCGTGGTGGACGAGGAGATGGTTGTCATCGTCGGCCACACTCGTCTGCTTGCAGCGAAGACGCTGGGCATGGAAAAGGTCCCGGTGCATGTTGCCGACGGCCTGAGCGACGATCAGGTTCGAGCGTATCGCATCGCGGACAACGCCAGTGGCGAACGAACGACATGGGACAAGGACCTGTTGCCGCTGGAGCTTGACATGCTCAAGGCCGCCGACTTCGACCTCACGCTCACCGCGTTGACCGATGAGATGCTGGCCGACATGGAAGACAACGATGAGGTGGAGGAGCCGGAGGAGGTTGAACCGCCAGCGGAACCGGTGACGCAGCGTGGCGACCTGATCAAGATGGGCGAACACCGTCTGGTCTGCGGCGACTCGACAAATAAAGATGACGTTCATCTGTTGTTCGAAGACGCGAAGGCCGACATGATCCTGTCCGATCCTCCGTACGGCGTGTCCTACGTCGGCAAGACGAAGGACGCACTCACGATCGAGAACGATGCGTTGAGCGAGGATCAGCTGGTCGTGCTTATGGACAAGGCGTTCGGCTGGGCCGACGACTACTCCCGCGAGGGTTCGTATTGGTACGCGACGGTCCCGGCCGGTCCGTTGTTCATGCTGTTCGCACAGGACTGGAAGGACCGAGGCATCCTTCGGCAGGTTCTGGTGTGGAAGAAGGACGCGATGGTCATGGGCCGAAGCGAGTACCACTACCAGCACGAACCGATCCTGTTCGGTTGGAAGGAAGGCAAGCGGCATAAGAACACGGACCGCACGCGTACATCGGTGTGGGACGTTCCGCGTCCGAAGGCGAGCCGTGAGCATCCCACCATGAAGCCGATCGCCCTGTGGCAACTGGCGATGAAGGACGGCAGTAGGAAGGGCGAGATCGTATACGACCCGTTTAGTGGTTCCGGTACGACGATCCTTTGCGCCGACCAGATGGGCCGCAAGGGATACGGCATGGAACTGGACCCGTCCTACTGCGATGTGATCGTCACGAGGTGGGAGAAGCAAAGCGGCGAAAAGGCGGAACGCATCAGTGCCAAGTAACCCGGGGGCAATTGATCCAACACGGCTCACCCCGGAACAACTCGCAACTCTTCTGAAGTCGGCCGGGTACGCGGACGCGTCAACCGAGTCGGTCGAAGAAGACATCGCCAATGGATGTCCGACTGGTGACGGGGGAGTGATCTCGTTCGTGGTCTATGTCGCGTGGCTGCTGGAAAACCGACGTGGCTGAAATCGACCCGCGAAAGCTGAAGCCAACGGAGGCAGTGCGTCTGATCAACTCGACGACGCTCGGCCGAGTGGTTGACGCACGCAGGTTGTATCAGCATCGGCAGGACGGTGGCTTCCGGGTTGGCGACGGCAAGACGGTCGACCTGTATCGGTACGGTGCGTGGCTTGCCGAACACCGAAAGCCGAAGACGGTGTCCGCCGATAAGTCGGCTGCGTACGAAGCGCACCGAGACAGGCAGGCTCGTCGGCAAAGCGAACTGTCACGCTCCGGCCGCAACATCGGCGAACTCCCGATGGTGTCGAACGTCGAACGACGGGAGCGGACTGGCGAGTCGTTCATGGCGTTCTGCGAGGAGTACTTCCCGGGGACCTTCACGCTCGGTTGGTCTGAAGACCATCGGCGTGTGATTCAGCACATCGAAACGGCCGTCACTCAAGGCGGTCTGTTTGCAATGGCAATGCCTCGTGGTTCGGGCAAGTCATCGCTTGCAGAAGTCGCGTGCCTATGGGCAGCGATGAGTGGCAAGCGTGACTTCGTGTGCTTGATCGGATCGAACGAAGCACACGCGGCGGGAATGCTGGAGTCACTCAAGGTCGAACTCGAAACCAACGAGCTGCTCGAAGAGGACTGGCCGGAGGTGACGTATCCGATACGGGCGCTCGAAGGTATGTCGCAGCGTTGTGCTGGGCAGCTGTATCGCGGCGAGCGAACCTACATCGGGTGGACTGCGAAGGAGATCGTGCTGCCAACGGTCCCGGGAAGCCAAGCCAGCGGAGCGGTCATCAAGGTCGCGGGACTCACCGGGCAGATCCGTGGCATGAAATTCAAGCGACCCGACGGTGCGACCGTTCGTCCGTCGCTGGTTGTTTTGGATGACCCGCAGACAGACGAGTCGGCTCGGTCGCTTTCGCAATGCCAGAACCGCGAGCAGATCCTTGCTGGTGCTGTTCTCGGCTTGGCCGGTCCGGGTAAGAAGATCAGTGGCATCATGCCATGCACCGTCATCCGCCCAGACGACATGGCCGACCGGATTCTGGACCGCGAGAAGCATCCCGAATGGAACGGGGAGCGGACCAAGATGGTCTACGAGTTTCCCACCAACGAGAAGCTCTGGACGGAGTACGCAGAGATCAGAGCGGACTCGCTTCGGAGCGGTGGCAGGGGTGATGCCGCGACCACCTTCTACGCGGAGAACCGCGAGGCAATGGACGAGGGTTCTCGAGTCGCGTGGGACCAGCGTCACAACGAGGACGAGCTTTCGGCCATCCAGCACGCGATGAATCTGAAGCTCCGTGACGAGCGAGCGTTCTTTGCGGAGTACCAGAACGATCCGATGCCCGACGAGACCGGCGGCGAGATGCTCCAGCCGGGCGACATCGTGGAGCAACTGAATGGGTACGAGTACCAGCTCGTGCCGGTGGCCGCGAACCTGATGACCGCTTTCATCGACGTATCGGAGAAGGTCCTGTGGTGGACGGTGGTCGCATGGGGGTCGGACTTCACCGGGTGGGTCGTGGACTACGGTGCGTGGCCTGACCAACGACGCGAGTACTTCACGCTCCGGGACGTCCAGCACACCCTCGCTCGGGAAACGCCGAACGCTGGACGGGAGGGTTCGATCCGGGCGGGCTTGGACTCCTGCGTCAACTGGATCTGTGGCCGCGATTGGAAGGTCGACGGCGGTGGTGACATGCGTGTGGAACGGCTTCTGATCGATGCCAACTGGGGTGAGACAACAGAACTTGTCAAGGAGTTTTGCCGGACGTCGCATTACGCGAACGTGATCATGCCATCCCACGGCCGGTACGTCGGTGCGTCTGGGCGACCGTTCTCGGAGTACACGAAGGCCAAGGGGGACCGGGTCGGGTGGAACTGGCGGATACCAGCACGGCGTGGTGCGGCAAACGTGCGTCACGTCCTGTTCGATACGAACTACTGGAAGTCGTTTGTTCACTCCCGGTTCGCCGTCCAGATGGGTGACCCGGGTGCGTTGTCGCTCTTCGGGCGTCGAGGCCAGCGGCACTCGATGTTTGCGGAGCAGTTTTGTGCTGAGTACCGAGTACGGGTCGAGAGCCGGGCAAGGGCGGTGGACGAGTGGAAGGTCAAGATCGGCGGGGTCGACAATCACTTCCTCGACTGCATGGTCGGGTCGGCGGTCGCCGCAGCGATGCAAGGAATCCGCTTGCAGGCGATGGGAGATGGAACTCAAAAGCGTGAACGCAAGCGGGTGCGCCTATCTGACATCAGAAGGAACCGGGGGTGACCGTGGCGGACCAGAAACCACCGGAAGAGACCAAGGCCTTCGCTTGTCCGAAGTGTGGATGCAAGCACCTGCCGGTCCTGTACACCCGCAAGGCACGGTGGGGCAAGCGTGAGATCGTTCGTCGCCGTCGTGAGTGTCGGCAGTGCGGTCACCGCGTGACCTCTTCAGAAATCATCGGTGGGTTCTAGATGCGGAACGATCTATGACCACCATCCAAATTTTCATCGATTCGCTCGTCTCAGCTGTCAGTACAGAACAGACGATGCCTCGAAGCGAGCGACTACTACCGCCCGTGGAAGACTCGCGTCGCCTTGCGTTGGAATTGCGGTTGACGCCGCGGCACCTGAAGGAGGACGCATTGCAGGAGGCGTGGCTTGCACACCTAGATGGTCGCGACCCTGCGAGGGCCGTGAACACCTTCGTCGTGCGTGAAAAGCGGCATCGGAAACGTAACCAGCAACTTTGGGAGGACGAAGCCTGATGGCTATGGACAGCGACAAGATCACAGAGAACGCCGAAGGCCCCAAGATCGTCCGCAATGACACTGGGATGGTCGAGCAGCACGACCCGACCAAGCAGATCGAAGTCGACAAGTACGACCGAGCGAAGAACGCAGTGACCCGCAAGGGGCTGGGCCTTCGCATGACTCGTTTCCGTCCCGGAGGCACTGCTTGATGGGTATTTTCGACTTCCTCACCCGCAAAACCCCAGCCGAGACCAAAGCCCCTGTGAAGGTAACCCTTCCCAAGAGGGGCGGTGGTCTTTTCGCTGGGTACGACGCCGCAACCCTGACGCACCAGAACGTGAAGCACTGGGCAAACGCAGACGGCCAGTCGGCCGATGCGACGATGGATGCGACCACCCGAAAGACGCTCCGAAACCACGCCCGCTACGAGGTGCAGAACAACACCTATGCGAAGGGCATCGTCACTACGCTCGCCAACGACGTCGTTGGCACGGGGCCACGGATCTCGGTCGAGACCGGCGATCCCCGTGCCAACTCGGTCATTGAGGCCGAGTGGAATCGGTGGGCGAAGACGATCAACCTCGCTGAGAAGCTGAGAACGATGCGTGTTGCCCGAGCCGAGTCTGGCGAGTGCTTTGCGGTGCTGGTCAACAACCCAGAAGTGAACTCGCCGATCAAGCTCGACCTCATGCTTATTGAGGCCGACCGGATCGCATCGGTGGATCTCACGGATAGCGAGGGCGAGGTCGACGGGATCTCGTTCGATGCCTATGGAAACCCGACTGAGTACCGCGTGCTGAAGCAGCACCCGGGCGACACCATCGCGCTCGGTCAGGACAGTCAGGTCGTTCCCTCCGAATTGATGATCCACTACTACGCGCCGACACGCCCCGGGCAACACCGCGGCGTGCCGGATATCGCTCCGGCGTTGCCGTTGTTCGCGCAACTGCGTCGCTACACGCTCGCGGTACTTGCGGCCGCAGAGACCGCCGCGGACTTCGCGGGCATCCTCTACACGGATGCTCCGGCCCTCGGCGAGAGTGACGACGTCGAACCGCTCGACGGTATCGAACTGGAGTCGAGAACGCTGCTCACCATGCCCGCGGGATGGAAGATGTCGCAGGTACGGTCAGAGCAGCCGACCACAACGTATGGCGATTTCAAGCGTGAGCTTCTCAACGAGATCGCTCGCTGCCTGAACATGCCGTTTAACGTCGCCAGCGGCAACTCGTCCGGCTACAACTATGCGTCTGGTCGGCTTGACCACCAGACGTATCACAAGTCCATCCGTGTCGACCGCGACCACCTGACGAACGCCGTCCTCGAACGGATCTTCTCGGCGTGGGTTGGCGAGGCCATTCTGATCGAGGAGATGCTCCCGGTTCAGGTCCGTGCTTCGTCTGCGATCACGGCTCGATGGATGTTCGACGGGCATGAGCATGTCGACCCGGCCAAGGAGGCCAACGCGACTGCCACCCGACTCGAAAACAACCTGACAACGCTCGCCGACGAGTACGCGAAGGTCGGCAAGGACTGGGAGCAGCTGCTCCAGCAACGTGCCATCGAGCTTGCCTTGATGGACGAGCTTGGAATCACACCGGACGCGTTGGACTCGGTGGAAGAAGACGTGCGGCAAGAGGCCGAGGACGAGGACGACGACTGATGACCGGTCGTAGGAGCAACGCAATGAGCGAATCAATGAACATCACAGCGTCGGTCGATTGGATCGAAGCTGAAGCAAACAGCGATGCCGAGAGCCTCAAGAGGTTCTCGATGGTCGCATATACGGGGGGTCCAATGAACCTCACGGGCTGGAACAAGCCCGTGGTCGTTGACCTCGCTGGTCTTCAGGTCAGTGAAAAGGCCCGCCCCATCTTGAAGGACCACGACGCATCACGCATCGTCGGTCACACCGATGGGATCGAGAATGACGGATCGTCGCTTCGAGTCACCGGCGTCATGTCGGCGGCGAACAGCACGTCCGAAGAAGTAATCGCTTCGTCTGCTAACGGGTTTCCGTGGCAGGCATCGATTGGCGCAAAGGCCGTTCAGGTCCAACGCGTTTCAAAGGGGAAAACGGTCGAGGTGAATGGACGTTCCTTCACTGGCCCGATCTTCGTCGCTCGTCAGGCTGTGCTTGGCGAGGTGTCGTTCGTCGCACTGGGCGCGGACGATGCAACAACCGCATCAGTGGCCGCAACCCGGTCCACGGATTTGAAGGAGTGCGCAATGCACGATTTCCAGCAGTGGTGCGAGGCACGAGGCTTCGTCGAGAGCGACCTGACTGACGAACAGCGTCAGTCGCTCATGGCGGCCTTTGATGCCGACAGCACCCCGGTGGCCGAAACTCCGGCTCCCGAAACCAACGTGTCTGAGATCAACGCTGAAGGCGTTGTTGCAGACATTCGTGCGGCAGCCGCAGAAGAGGCTGACCGCGTTTCCAAGATCCGCGAACTGACCGCAGGCCACTCGACTATCGAGGCCAAGGCAATCGCAGAAGGCTGGGATGCCACACGCACCGAACTTGAGGTTCTGCGTTCGGCTCGGCCTGTAGCAGGTGCGCCTGCTATCAACAGTGGAGCCGCTCCAATGGACGCGACTACTCTCGAAGCCGCCGCATGCATGTCCGCTGGTATCAGCGAGCCTGTACTGACCAAGTCGTACGACGAGCGAACGCTCGACGCTGCCGACAAGATCAGCACCATCGGCCTCCGTGAACTCACCGCAACCGCAGCCAAGATCGAAGGACAGAACGTCCCGACCATCTTCGGTGACGGCAATGCAACCATCAAGGCTGCTTTCAGCACCGCGTCGCTCTCGAACATCCTCGAGAACGTCATGGGCAAGGCTCTCCTTGAGCAGTACCAGTCCATGCCGGTCACGGCTCTGGACGTCTGCCGCGTCAGCAGCGTTTCTGACTTCAAGCAGGTCAGCCGCGTTCGCCTGAACGGTGGTGGTGCATGGGAGACCGTCGGCAATCAGGGTGAACTCACCTACGGCACGCTCGACGACACGAAGTACACGAATCAGGCCGAGACCTACGGGCAGATCGTGACCCTGTCACGACAGGACGTCATCAACGACGACCTGAACGCCTTCCTCGACTTGCCTCGTGCAATGGGCCGATACGCAGCCGCTGCGATCGACCACGCCTTCTTCAGCCTGCTCCTCGGCAACGCCGGGTCGTTCTTCGCTGCCGGTAACGGCAACAACACGACCGGTGGTGGTTCTGCCTTCGGCTCCGCCGGACTGGCTGACCTCGTCGAGACGTTCAGGAAGCAGAAGAGTGGACCCGGTACGGGTGTCGCCGCTGACCAGATCCCGGTCAACGTTCGACCTGAGATCCTGCTCGTTCCCGTCGAACTGGAACATGAGGCCGCACAGCTCATCGGCTCCGCGAACCTCATCACCGGCGAGAACTCCACGCAGGGTGCTTCGAACCCGCACGCGAACAAGTACCGCATCGTGTCGGCTCCGCATCTCTCCGATGCTGCCTACACCGGCAACTCCGCCAGTGCGTACTACGTCCTCGCCAACCCGAATGCCCTCCCGGCCTTCGAACTCGCGTTCCTCAACGGTCGGCGTCAGCCAACCATCGAGCGCATCGACGCTCCGGCAAACGTGCTGGGCATCTCGTTCCGCGGCTACATCGACTTCGGTGTCGCCCACATGGACCCGAAGGGTGCTGCCAAGGCAGACGGAGCCTGATAAGGGCTGAAAGGAGCATCCATCATGGACGCTATTCGAGTACAAGACGGAGCCAGCTTCGACTACACCTGCACGGGTGCAGTCGCTGCCGGTGACGTTATTCAGATCGGCGATTTCCTCGTCGGTATCGCGTCGACAACCGGTGCGGCAGGCGACAAGATCGGCCTGTCATGCTCTGGCGTGTTTGACATCGTCAAGAACGGAACGGACACGTTCACCGCTGGTGACAAGGTCTACTGGGACGGAACCGACGCGGCCACATCTGGCCTTTCGGGTTCGGGCTGGGACGGCCAGATTGGTTACTGCATCGCTGATGCAGCAGCCCTCGACACCGTGGTTCGCGTGCTGTTCGCAACCGGCTGATCCTGAAGGAGTCGTGGTATGAAAGTACGAAGAGTGAAGGATGGCGCAGCCATCGATTACACCGCTTCCAGCGCAGTATCGGCTGGAGACATCGTGGTCATCGACGAGATTGCAGGCGTCGCTTCGTGCGATGCTGCGGCCGGTCGTAAATTTGGACTCAGCGTTTCTGGCATCTTTGATGTCAAGTGTGGTTCAACCACATTCTCCGCTGGGGACAAGGTGTACTGGGGTGGAACCACTGCGGATACAAGCCCTGTCTCTTCAGGGTGGGACGGGTACATCGGGGTCGCAGTCGAAGACTGTGTCGCTGCTGATGTCCACGTCCGTGTCCTTTGGCAGGCTGCTGGATCTGAAACCGCAACGGCAAATGTGTCGGGCGGGGGTCTTAGCGGCGGTCTTCCAACGGGCGGAATCGGTGGTGGTGGCGGTAAGTAATCCGCCGCTTGTGTGAACTGAACGCGTGAGTGATTTGAAAGGAGGTCGACAATGAACATGCTTGATAAAGCTGCTGAGTGGTTGGCTTCCAAGATGCTCACTCACGCATCGCAAACTGTGACCTATGTCCGCAGCACCGGGAGTACCCCGGTGACTGCGGCCATCGGTCGCACCACGTTCGACGTGGATGATGGGTACGGGAATCTCACCCGTTGGGAGTCGAGAGACTTCCTCATCTCCAAGGCCGACCTGATTGGTAGCAACCACGATCAGGACAATGTATGGCCGGTGGCAGGTGACACCATCCACGAGGATACCGGTGCTGACGCTGCTCTCGGCGGCGATCACATGAGATACACCTATCAAGTCATGGCACCTGCGGGCGAAGCCCTGTGGGAGTATGCCGATGCATATAGGAATCTCATCCGGGTCCACACGAAGAAGGTGGACAGGAAAGAGGTTCAGACATGATTGAACCGCATGAAAAGCCAGCTGATGGTGGTGTTCGCATCAACGGAACAGTCGTGACTGCTGTCATGGCTCTTCTGGCGTTCACCGTTCAGTGGGGCATGGTGACCACCAAGCTCGATCACCTCGATTCGAGGTTGACCGAGCTGCTGGTGGAGTCTCGTGCTGCTGGAGATAGGGATGCCGCTTTCGAACGTCGCTTGTCGACGCTTGAAGGACGGCTTGATGCATTGAATAGGGCTAGTGAATGAGCGGCCTATCAGGTGACATTGCGAGCAAGGTCGTAGAGACCATCAACAACGCCTCACTCTCATATCAGGAGTGGAGCGAAGGTGTTGCTACTTACGTCACCACAGCTGCTCCGACAGCCGAGATGCACTGGCTCCCTTACTTCGAAATGGAGGAGATGAACGTGACGAACATCACGGTTGTCCCTCGCCAGCACACCAGCGTCGTAAAGTCACGCACTCACCTTGAGCATGAAGTCGCTGTTGACGTCGGTATCCAACGACGCCTGAAGCGAGGCCAAAAGGATGAGGACACAGAGATTGGCTGGTACGTCGCACTCGCGGACGACATTCGTTCGCTCTTGTCGCATGACGACTTCGACCTTTCGTCGGGGGAGCATGTTTCGTTTCTTGGAATAAACAGCGAGACGCTGTTAGCACCTGACCATCTCAACGAGATGCGTCAATTCACCCACGTTCTGACGGTCACGTATCGGGTGATCAACTCTTGAACTAGGCATTACGCCGGAGGTTTTACATGGCACTTCGACTTGGTATGGAGGCTGAACTCTCCTACAACAACGCAAGCAGTGGTTCGTACACTGTCTTGGACAACGTGCGTGACCTTACATTCACGCTGGAAGCGGGCGAGGCTGACGTCACGACCCGGGGCAACTCTGGATGGCGTGCGTACGTTGGTACGCTCCGCGAAGCATCACTCGAATTCGAGATGATCTGGGACACGCAGGACAGCGGGTTCGACGCGGTGAAGGACAACTTCCTCGACCCCAGCAACAACCCGATCTTCTTCAAGGCTCTCGACGCGACCGGCGGCTCCGGCCTCCACGCTCGCTTCGTGATCACTTCGTTCTCGCGTAACGAAGCACTCGAAGAAGCTCAGACGGTTTCTGTCGTTGCCAAGGTCACTTATGACGGCACCTTCTCACCAACTTGGATCGATGGAACTGGTGCGAACTACGCATCATCAGGTTCCTGATAACAGGCATCTGTCGGAGGTGATACATGCCTGAATTCAAGGACACTGAAGGCCGTCAGTGGAACGTCAATATCACGGTTCAGGACATCAAGCGTGTCCGCGAACTGTGCGATGTCGATCTTATGGAGGCGGTCGAGGGCAAGCTCCTCGATCGCCTCTCGACCGACCCGATCCTTCTCGTTGACACGCTCTTCGCAATCGTTCAGCCGCAGGCTGAAAAGCGAGAGGTCAGCGACGAGGACTTTGGACGTTCGATGGCTGGCGACGCAATCGAGACTGCAACGGTTGCCCTCATCGAGGGCATCATCGCTTTTTTCCCGAACCCCCGCGACCGGCAAAGCATGAAGAAGGTCTACGAGACGACGCTCCGAATGATGGAGAAGGCTCGGGACGTGATCGAGCATCGGCTGGAGAGCGGGGAACTGGAAGCGGTCGAGGCTCAACTGCTCGAGCAACTTGGGCAGCAATCTATCGGTTTGCCGGAGTCTGCGGAGTAGACCCCGGCCCATTCTCGTTGCGTGAGCTGATGCTCATGCACGAGGGAAAGGCACACCATGATTGGCAAATTGCTTCAGCGAGTATGGCACTGCTTGCGAACATCAATCGAGATCCCAAGAAGGGCCGCGCTCTGCGTCCTGAAGACTTTAACCCTTGGGAAAGTCGGATGCGCAAAGTGCGAAAAGGGAACCTGCCAACGGCGGGAGTAGAAGCTCTCAAAGCAGCCATCATCGATGGCAAGGGCGAACGTGAAGTCGATGTGGAATTCGGAGGACGCAAATGACTGACAAACAACGGAAGATCACTCTCTACACGCTGCTCGGCATTCTCGCCGTGACGCTTGCTGCTTGTGCAGGCTTTGACATAGGTGACGTCATTCAGGTCAAGACCCCACGCGAAGTGCAGCAGCGGTATGGGTTGCAGGCCCGGACCAGCTTGAACGAAGCCTCCTCAGAATACGAGGCGTGGCTTGATGACGTTCAACGCACCGGAGCAGACTGGCGGCACAGCATCGAGAAGGGTGAAGAGATCCGTTCAATGCTAAACGAACTCACGCTGCACGGACTCGACCAGATTGGTCCGTCCGTCATGGGCGTTCCGCTCCTCGGTCCGTTGCTGCCCTTCGGCGCAGGTATGGCTGGACTCTTCGTCGGACAGAGACGACTCCGCAAGGAGAAGGAATCGTCCTTCAAGGCTGGCATCCGCGAAGGGACTGAGGTTAAGACACCGACGGAGGTTTGAAGTGGTCGCACGGATAAAAGTCACACAACTGTTCTTCGATAAGCCGAAGGTCAAGCGGGCCGTCGATAAGGCGCAGCGCAGGAACTTCCAGAAGGCAGGTGGCTACATCCGAAAGACCGCCCAGCGGTCGATGCGTAAGCGAATCAAACCATCGCTTCCGGGTCAGCCGCCGCATGCTCATGTGGGAACGCTGCGAAGGCTGCTCTTCTACTCGTGGGACATGAAAACCAAGACGGTCGTTGTTGGGCCGTACGCACTGCCCGGCCGTGGCCATGCCCCTCGGGCACTGGAGTACGGCGGAACGTCGATGAACATCACCTCCGCCAAGAAGCGACGGGCGATGCAGGCCACCCGGAAGCAGCTGCAACTGCTCCGCCACTACGACCTCCCCACGAACGTGAACAAATTCGAAGCGGCCCGGATGATTGACCAGCTCGCTGCGAACAACTGGAGGCAGTCCACCAAGGTTCGCGTTCGCAAGCGTGACGAGGTTACCCGTGGTGGAATCGGAAAGGACGGAAAGATGAAACGGACCAAACGCGTCTTCGTGCGTGCGAGGCCGTACATGCGTCCTGCCCTCTCTAAGAACCTGACCCATGTCGCCAAGGTGTGGCGCAACTCAGTGAGGGCGATCTGATATGGCTGGTGCTGGTTCAATTCGAGCAGGACGCGCATACGTCGAACTCGGCGTTTCCGACAAACTGACTGCGGCCCTCAACCGGGCGCAGCGAAAGCTCCAAGCGTTCGGAGCATCGGCTCGGCAGGTTGGGGCGAACATGATCAAGCTGGCCGCCGCCAGCTCTGTGCCGTTCGTCGCTGCCGCCAAGGTATTCACATCCTTCGATGACCAGATGCGTCTGGTGGGGGCGGTGACCGGAGCGACCACGAAGCAATTCAGGGCTCTTACGGACGAGGCCAAGCGGCTCGGCCGTACTACGTCGTTCACGGCTTCGGCAGTGGCGGCAGGCATGGTCGAGCTAGGACGGGCCGGTTTCGACCCGAAGCAGATCCAGCAGATGACCGCCGCCATGCTGGACCTCGCTCGGGCAACGGGTGTGGAGATCGCCGAAGCTGCCCAGTACGCAGGATCGACGATCCGGCAATTCAATCTGACCGCGGCCGACATGGGAGCCGTGGCGGACGTCTTGGCGACGACGGCGAACGCAAGTTCGCAGACGATCACCGACCTCGGTGAGGCGATGAAGTACGTCGGACCGATTGCGTCGGTCGCCGGAGCCAGCGTGACCGAAACGGCTGCTGCAATCGGGGTCCTTGCGAACGCCGGTATTCGCGGGACGCAGGCTGGCACGATGCTTGCCCGGGCATATAAGAACCTGTCGAACGAGTCGAAGCGAAACGACCTGATGAGGAAGCTCGGCATTCAGGCCGTTGATGCCGCAGGCAACCTTCGACCTGTGACCGAGATCCTCCGCGACATCGCTGTGCAGGCGAGGTCGATGGGTTCGGGAGACAGGCTCGCTGTCTTCGAGGAACTCTTCGGACGCGGTACTGCTGGTGCTGCGAAGCTCGCAGAGAACTTCGTTCAATTCGATGCCCTGCTCAAGAAGATCGAAGCGTCCGGTGGCTCGGCCAACCGTACTGCACAGGCGATGGACGCTGGCATCGGCGGAGCCTTCCGCCGAATGCTCTCTGCCGTTGAAGCCGTCGGCATCGAACTGGGCAACGCAATCGCACCCGTGCTGAAGGAGTGGGCGGATAATCTCGCTGGACTCGCACGGTGGATCGGCATGTTCGTCAAGAAGAACGCCGCCTTGTTCCAGTCGCTGATCAAAGTCATCGCAATCGTACTCGGCGTCGGTGCTGGACTGGTTGCGATTGGGATCACCTTCTCGCTGCTCGGCGTTGCGATCGGTGGATTTGTCAGTGCGATCAGTGTGGCGGTTACGATCTTCGGGATCTTGAAAACGGTCGGGATCGCTGCGTTCGCTGCACTCAAGGTTGCAGTGATTGCCTTGGCGAGTCCGCTCGGCTTAATTATTGCTGCGGTTGGAGTGTTTGCAGGGGCGTGGGGTGTCACCTCTAAATATGTCAGTGAGGTACTCGACTGGCTTGGTGATCGGTTCAGACGTTTCGGCGATGTTGCATCAAAGGCATGGTCAGGGATCGTGGACGCGATTGCTGCTGGCGACTTGAAGCTCGCGGCTGAGGTGGCGTGGGCTGGCATGAAGATGGCGTGGCTCGAACTCACGAACAGCATGCAGATTGCATGGCTTGAATTCGTGACCTTCTTCAAGAAGGTCGGTTCTACTGCGTGGCACGCTTTGCTGATCGGTGGCGAATACGTCGTTCATGGTTTGACCGTCGCGTGGATCGAATTCGGAGCCTTCTTCCAGCGGCTCTGGACACGCTTGACGAGCATGTTCACGAACATGTGGGACAACGCAGTGAACTGGGTCGGCAAGAAAATCCTCGACATATGGGGATGGTTCGACTCCGACCTCGACGTCGAAGGCGCGCAGGAGCAGATGGACAAGGATCTGCTCAAGGGCATCGAGAAGCGTGACGCTGCGACCGCCGACAAGCTCCGCGAGATTGAAAACAAACGAGACTCGGAACGAAAAGCCGAAGCCGAGCTGCACGACGCAACGCTGCTCGAGATTGGCAAGGATGCAAATGAGGCACAGGACAAGCTCAAGCAGCAATACGATAAGAAGCGTGCCGCAATGGAAGCGGAACGCGCACGGCTCCAGAAGGAACTGGACGACGCCGTAGAGCGAGCGCGTAAAGCACGCGAGCAATCCAAAGAGGACATGGATAAGGGGGCCGACTCTCCGGGTTCTCCAGTGAACACGATTCAGGACATGCTCGACAAGCTAGACGATCAACTTTGGCGGCTCGGCGATGGGACCGCGGGCGTTGTCGATCGGATTGCAGGAGAGGTCCGCGGGATCTTCTCTGGCTTTGCCTTCCAGTCGCTTCAGGGCGATAGCGACAACGTGCAGCAGAAGCAGCTTGCTACACAGAGACAAATTGCATCGAGCAATAAACAGATCGCTCAGAACACCGCCAGTGGCGGATCGACCTACGGAGCATGATGTATGCCAGTCAGTAGTCAAGAACACCTCGAGTCGAGGGAGATCACCCTCAGCAACGACAACCCGCGGGCCACGTTGAAGTATTACATCTTCGATACGCACGACCACGCTGTCGCTTTGACTGAACTGAAGTCTGCTGCTCCTGCGACGTTCACCGTCGACGGCATTGCCCTTCCGGTTTCTTCGTACAGGCTCAAGCCTGAACACATTGACGAGGATGCGTCTGGCGGTGGAACCGGCCACTGGGTCGGTGAAGCCGAGTACATGAACGCTCAAGGCACGCAGGATACTGGCACGAGCGTCTACAACTTCGACACCGGTGGTGGGACAACGCATGTCAAGCAGGCGTTGTTTCATCTCACCGACTACGGGACGAACCCACCAAATCACAACGGTGCGATCGGGGTGACGAAGGAGGGTGTCGAAGGCATCGACATCGTTATCCCGAACTACCAATTCACCGAGACCCACTACATTAACGATGCAAACGTCAACACCGCGACCATTGCCGCCTTGACCGGGTGCGTGAACGACGGTGGGTTCAAGGGCTTCAATCATGGCGAGGTGCTGTTCCTCGGTGCGACCGGAACGAAGCGTGCAAGCGGGCTTGACTGGGAGATCAACTATCGGTTTGCCGCTTCGCCGACGCTGACCAACCAGACCATCCTCTCGCCGCTCGGGAACATCACCGTCGCATTGAAGCAGGGGTGGGACTACCTCTGGGTGGAGTACGTCGATCACTTTGATATCAACACCGGTCGGCTTGTTCGTGCCGCAAAGGCTGCACACACCGAGCAGGTCTACCTCTACAAAAACCTCGGACTGCTGGGAATCTGATGCCGAACGATCCGTTTCAATACGTCAAGAGCGGCGACCCCGTACGGCACAGCGCACGGTTGCACAACGACATCGTGAACACGGTGATCGCGGTGCAGCGTACGGGAATCGGTGCGACTGACGACCACGGGCTTCGTCCGGGATTGAACAAGCAGGAAGTCCTGATCGTCAACAACACGGGAGCCACGCTTTTCAGGCACGACTGCGCTGGTCTTTCAGGCCCAGCGATTGATCCCAATGGTGCTGCACTGGGCGATGCTCAGGCTGACGAGTTTGTCGACAACCCGTACGTCTTCAATGCGGAAGAGGTAAAGGCAAAGCACTGGGACGGAAACTGGTGCTTGGCAATGGAGCGCATCGAGGTTGGTGGCACAGGCCGTGCGCTGGTCAACGGCATCACGGCATGCATCGTGCGATGCCAAAACGCGAACGCTGCCATGTACGAATATGCCGACCTTCAGATGCTGGCGAACGTTCCACCGTCTGGTGAAGGCGGCGACGCGTTGGTCGGAAGCAAGCTCGAAATGCGTGGCAGCGGTCGTGCGCGTGTCCTATGGGTGGACGACGTTGAGCTTGCGGCATACCCCGGTTATCGATGGGCCGTACTGAACATCGCACCTGACGCTGGTCACATGACGTTCCCGGCGAGACTCACTGGCGAGTCTGGAAGCCCGGTCGGCGTTCGAAATAGCGAGGGCGTCACGATCAAGCCGTGGCGTTGGTTCTACACTTGGTCCACGGCTCACTCGCTGTCGAAGGACGAAACCGCAACGACGGACTGGCAGTGGCGGGCCGCAAGCGAGTCGAACGTCAACGGACTGCTTTCGATCAACCGACCCGCAAGCGAAGAGGGAACATGGCCGAGCCATGACACGCATTACGCGGTCAACCGATACGAGTCACACCTGAACGATCTGTTCTCCCAAGGGGGCGGCATCGAAGGGTATGTCGGCGCCGACAAGTGTGGAGTGCCGGGCGCACTCGAGAACTGCCCACCGGCATGGGCTGCGGTCCCGGATCTCGTGCATGTCCCAGCGGGCGTGATTGTTCAGATGCGTGCAGAGCGATCGGCATACGGACACACGCTCTGGTCCTTTGACGCGATGACGCCCGTCCAATTCACGCGGCAACTTGTCCCGCAGCCTAGTGCCGAAGGTGGGGATGGATATTGATGACACTTCGAACAGGCGAGAACGACGTCGCGAGCGACATCAATGCACTGGCTGGCATTCGACCGGTCAAACGCAACGACGAGAATCCGATGCCACTATGGACATCAAACTTCTCCGAGTGCAATCTCTCCGGGTGGTATGCCGGTCGGTCTGCGTTCTTGATTGGGGGCGGCCCATCATTGAACGACCACGACCTTTCGAAACTTCGACACGCTCGCGGCATCGTGACGATGGGCATGAACAATTCGTGGGCCTTGTACAAGCCGGACCTGTGGACATGTGTCGACACGCCTAATCGATTCATCGACACCGGATGGAAGGATCCCTCGATTACGAAATTCTGCCCGATGGGACATTGGAATACGATCCTAAAAGTGCAGAACAAGAACGGCATGACGAACTCGTCATACCGAGCGTGGCAGATGCCGTCGACCATGTGGTATCTGCGATCACAATACTTCGACCCGGACCTGTATCTCGACGAGGACCGTGTCTGCTGGGGAGGACCGAGCAACGTCACCGACGCCCTCGGGATCAAAGGGAAGCGGAGCGTCTTTCAAGCGGCTTTCAAACTACTCGTATATCTCGGATTCAAGAACATCTACTGCATCGGGACCGACTTCAAAATGTCGGCCGAACGCAAGTACGCATTCGGTGAGCATCGCGACAAGAACGCAATCCGTCACAACAACGAATTGTATTCGGCACTCATCAAACGAATGAAATCAATCAAGGGAAAACTCGCAGACAAGAAGGTGAAGGTACGAGTCTGCTGTCCCGACTCGGGTCTGCTGGACGCTTTCCCGTACATGCCATTCGAAGATGCAGTCGAGCAAGCGTCGAACGAATGCTCGAAGGTCGTGAATACTCAGGGGTGGTACACATGAAGTGGATCACGTTCTACACGAAGGGATCGATCTACAAGCACGAGTCCCATCGGCTGCGTTCATCGATGCGACGGCTCGGCTTGCGGCTCGATGCTCACGCCATAAAAGATCGCGGATCGTGGCAGAAGAACGCGCAGTACAAAGCCGAATTTATTCGAGACTACATCAAGCATCGAACACTGCCGACAGTCTGGATCGACTGCGATGCGGTGATGTGGCAGCGGCCGACACTGCTTGAGCGTCCGCCTGTGGAGTCTCCGGACTTCATGGCTTCATGGACCGGAAGTGGTGAACAGGACAGAGTCAACTCTGCCGTCACTTACTGGGGGCCGACTCAAAATGCTCGCGACATCGCGGACCGGTGGGTCGACCGTGTGAAGAGGAAGCCGCGAGCGAGATTCGCGGATCAGTCACCGCTGCATGAAGTCATCATGGAAGCGAAGAAAGACATCGCCGCGAAGATCGTCACACTTCCGCCGACGTATTCATTCATCTTCGATATCTCGCGGCACGTCTTCAAGGACATCAAACCCGAAGACATCATCGTCGAACAGTTTCAAGCGTCGCGAGTGGTTCGAAAGAGGCAGGCGAAATGAAAAGCGGGCAGAAGATGTTCAGTGCAATGTACGGCAGCCACGTGTCGTTCCTGATGGCTGCACTGACGCGGACAAGTGGCACGATCGTCGAGTACGGTGCGGGCCAGTGGTCGACGCCACTGATTCGCCGAGTCGCTGGTGAACGTCGCGTAATCTCATACGAAGCCGATGCGGACTGGGCCGACACTATGGGCGGCTGCGTGCATGCACCCGAGGCATGGCTCCAAACGATTCCGATCGACACCGATCTCGTGTTCATCGATGTCGACAGTCCAGATCGGAAGCACTACGGTCGAGCGATAGTCGCCGAGCGTCTGAAACATATCGGATACACCGGGATCATCGTCGCTCATGACGTGAAGCCGTTGTTCCCGAGATATAAACAAGCACTTGACGCCTTTCGGTTCGGAGTAATCGATCGAGCATTCGTACCGCCGACCGGCGTGTACTCCGATGCCGTGGATGTCACAAAGTGGAATCTGAACACCGTCGTGAACGGTGAGGAGGAATCGAGATGAGCGGAGCAGAAGGCCAAGCAAACAGCCAGAAGTATTTTCTATACATCCCAGTATGGGCGACAGGAAATCAGCCCGCCGGTTCGGGTGAATCTGGTGGATCTGGTGGCTCTGGAGACAGCGGGACCTCCGGCGGTACTGGCGGCTCCGACGGTACTGGTGGCAGTGACGGTACTGGTGGCAGTGGCGGCACTAGCGGTACGTCTGGTGGCAGCAGTGGAACCTCGGAAGGTACTTCATACGACAGCAATGAAACTCCTGAATCGTCCCAAGGTGGCGGCTCCGGTGGTACATCTGGCGGCGGTAACTCGTCGGGTGGCGGTAACTCGTCGGGTGGCGGTGGCTCGTCGGGTGGAGGTGGCTCGTCGGGTGGAGGTGGCTCGTCGGGTGGAGGTGGCTCGTCCGGTGGAGGTGGTTCGTCCGGTGGCGGCGGTTCATCTGGCGGCGGTGAGTCTGGCGGCGGTGAGTCTGGCGGCGGCGGTACTGACCCCGGCGGCGGCGGAACGAATCCCGGCGGCGGTTCGGGCGACACTGGCGGCGGTGGTTCCGGGTGTTTCCTGCATGGCACGCTGATCACAATG
>MDTC01060891.1_pt1 | contig 23545 bp, 17 predicted proteins | sample 811181 | NCBI WGS metagenome assembly MDTC01 (sample SAMN05326644, study PRJNA326480) | marine metagenome | isolation source: seawater | place: Pacific Ocean: North | collected 2011 | reverse complement strand
GGTGACGGGACGAATTCCGCAACGGCCCCGCTGGGTAGGTGGATATAGCTCAGCCCCGGCTCCAGAGTCTCGGGGTTGAGGGTTTTACGGCCTGAGTCTGGCAGTGTTTTCAGTCCGCCGACGGCAACAACCAGGTGTTCGCCATCGGGCATCAATGCCAATTCATGGGGGCCGATACCGCCGCAGTCGATATGGTCGAGATAGCGGTAGCCGTCATGGCTGTCGTAACAACCAATGGCGCCACGGCCGTCTCCAGCTACGTGATTTTCGGTAGTGTAGAGCGTGCGGCCATCGGCTCCGAGGCAGCCATGCCCGTAGAAGTGATAGCCATCTTGGGCCTGAATCGTTTGTTTAAGCTCTCCACTGTGCAGATCGGTGATATACACATGGGTACCGGGGCGGCGAGCAAAGAACAGGGCTTCCTTACGCGCGGGGTGAACACAGCTGTCGTGTCCGCGTTCATGGCTGCTCAGACTAAACGCCAGTTTGCCGGATTGGGTCGCGCCAAACTGGCAGCCGCCATGGCCATCGTAGGCGGCGCTGCATAGTGGCGTGTAAGCACGGCCGTCTGAATTCGGTGAAATGATGCCACGCCCCTGCCACAACAGCGCGGCCCCGAGGGGCAGCGCAAGAGATGAAAGCAGTACCTCGCGTCGTTTCATCTCAGTCTCCGTCGGCGCCGTTGAAGCTCAGAGTGATATTTAATGCGGCGGGCAGTTCGTCTTTCAGCAGCAGAAGGAGGGCTTGTACTTCACTGAGCAGTGCCTGTTCCTCGCGGGTGTCGGCACCGTTGCTGAGTTGCTCGAACAGGCTGCCATCCAGATTCTGTGCAGCGGCAATGCAGCGCTCAAAGGCGGCACTGATTTCATCCGCCAAGGCAGTTTGGCCCTGGTCGCGGAGGTAGTCGTCCAGCCCGTATAGTTTGTCGGCGAGGAAAAGCCGCTGCATGGCATTCAAACTGCTGAGAATACTCTGGGCGGAGAATCCGCTCCGCCACCATTCGAGCATGTAGGGTTGGGGGATTGCCGGTTTGCGGTCACTGCCCATAGGGCGCGACAGCTTGTCACGGCCGACCAGCTCGGCGCCTTCCACCAGACTTTCTATCAAGGTGGCGACGGCCAGTTGGGTGTCGGGGAAACTGATATTATCTTTGCCGGGGTGGGTGAAGGTTTTCAGGTAATCCCCATGGTCCGGCAGCCAGCTCTCATACAATGCCCGGCTGACATTCTGCTGGTGTGCTGCGATGGCTTGCAGAGCGTCACAACGGCGATGATCATCTTGCTGATACCTTGCCAGTTGTCCGGCTTTTTCATCAAAAAGCAGATACTCCAGCGCATTCAAGCCCTGAATCACGACGCTGGCATCGGCAATACTCTGTGTGGTGATGGCTTCACCGTTCTGCAGAAACGCTTCCATTTTTCGGGCAACCAGATTTTTACGATCGGGCCAGAACTGGATTTTCCAACTGACATTATCCACGGTGACCGGGCCGAAGTGCTTGACCTGCAAACCTGACCACGCCACGGCACTGTTGCGCCAGAGTTCCCGGCTGGCGTCCAGCGTCTCTTCACTCGGTGCCTCGCAAAAGCGCTGCGTGGCCGAGGCCAGCTGGGTTGCCGTATCGGCAAACCCCATATACGCGGGAAGCAGGCTGGCGTTGGCCGTGCTTTCCAGCAGCCGTTCTTCAGGTGCAGGGCTACAGGCTGCGAGTGTGCTGGCTATGGCCGTCACGGCGAGTCCGTTGATGAATCGACCAGAGAAAAAACGCGTTGTCGCAGTCTGGTACATTTACAGCTCCTGTAAAAAGCGGATGAGATCGTTAAGGTCTTGCGCTGACAATTGGCGGTAGCGCTGGACACTGGCTGTGGCTTCGCCGCCGTGCCATAGAATGGCTTCGTGGATAGTGCCTGCGCGGCCATCGTGCAGTAATCGTGTATTGTCTGGGTCACGGCTGCGAAAGCCAAGCCCCCATAGCGGCGCCGTTCGCCATTCATGCCCTTCGGCGCCACCTTCGGCAACAGTATCGGCCAGGCCCTCGCCCATATCGTGCAACAGCAAATCGCTGTAAGGCTGAATGGCGTCTTCGCCGAGTGGCAGAGAGGGCCGGTGGCAGGCGGCGCAGTCCAGCGCATGGAACAGTCGCTTGCCAGCCAGGTGCGGCGTTGCTGTTGCCGTCGGTATGCTCAGACCCCGGAAGTAGAGCAGTACAGCATTGAAAAGTTTCTCACTGATTTCCACGTCCTCTCCCGGCGCGGCGCCCGATGCACGTTGGCAACGCTGCTGCTGGAGGGGCGGCAGCGACGGATCGTCGCAGCGGCGACTGTGGCGCAGGGAGGAATCGATGCCCATATCTTCTGCAAAGGCCTGAGCGATCTGTTCGGCCAGACTTGGCTGCGCCGCCTTCCAGCCAAAACGGCCGAGCTGTCGCGCTTTTCCGGATTCCTCTTTAGCGGGCAGCAAGGCGGGGCGACCTGAGATGCCATCACCATTGAGGTCGTCGGGATCTGCCCACGCCACAATATCGGCATCGCGGACTTGGTCCAGTGCCGCGACGCCGCGCAGTTCCGGGGCCAGTCTTGCTGACACCGCCAATGTGGGTTGATCAATAACCGTGTAGCGTCGAGCGCGCAAGGCCCCGTTCAGCGTTTCTTGCCAATGGATGCGTCCCTCTGCTGAAAAACCCGGCAGTGCACGGTCTTGCAGTTGGCTGCCCAATGGGCTGTCGATGGGCAGGCGGAGAACCAGTCCAGGGCCGTTTTCGGGAAGCTGCCCCTGGCCATTGCCCGGATGACAGGCAAGGCAGCTATTGGCGTTGAACCAAGGGCCGAGCCCGTCGCGCGCCGTTGTGGTGGCGGGGGCGGATACCCAGGGTTTGTGGGTGAAGCTGCGCCCGACGGCCCAGTCCAGGCGTTGTTCATTCGTCAGTGATGAGCCGGGGCGGAGCAGTTGCGGGTCCGCCGAGCGCTCAGACGCCTGCAGGGCACTGCACAATGCCGCGAGCAGCAGGACAACAAGCGCAGGGCGCCGCATCAATTAGATCGCGTTGGGATTGATGTCGAGGCTGGCGGCGGCATCTTCCAGAAGTCGAGTCTGCTGACTGAGCGCCTCAAGAATGCTGATCAGCAGTTTGCGTCCTTGTTCGTTGCCGGGGGCAATCAATACGTCGAAGGGCTGTGGTTGAGCGCCTTCGGCGAGGGCTTTCAGTTTACTCAGCTCCGCCATGGTGTGGTTCAGTGCGCCGCGCATCTTGGTGTCTGCATCGGCATTGGCAGCCGCCACGGCATCGTGCAGCGACGGCCCCGTCAGTTTGCTGCCGTCCAGTCGTTGGTATTCGCCCAGATAGACATTGCGAATGCCCAGTCCGTCGTAATAGTGGGAGTTGTGGGTGTTGTCACTGAAGCAGTCGTGCTCGTCTTCCGTGGAGTTTGCCTCCAGTGCGACCTTGATGCGCTCACCGCCCAGTTCGCCGAGACTCAGGGAGCCCATACCGTAGAAAATCCGGGCTATGCCGCGTTCGGCGGGCAGAGCCAGCAGTTCTTTGCGGTAGTTGTCCTTGCCGGGCGCCCATTGCGCGGCCATGTCATGCAGGTCGCTGGCGAGCAATTGTGTGGCGGCTCGCAGGAAATCAGCGCGGCGATCGCAGTGGCCGTGAGTGCAGCCTTCACCGCTGACATAGTCCGTGTAGGGACGCTGGCCTGCGCCGGGTTTATGGCCGTTCAGGTCCTGGCCCCACAGCAGAAACTCCACGGCGTGATAGCCGCTGGTGACATTCGCAGCGTTGCCACCGAGCTCGTTCAGTTCTTCCAGCAGTTCGGGAGTGATTCGGGTTGCGTCAATGTGCGCGCCACCGAGATCAATGCTCGGGTTGGCGATGATGTTCAGCTCGGCGGCGATATTGCCCAGCGCGTATACGTAGTCGTCAGCCACATAGTCGATCAGTCCTTCGTCCAGAGGCCAGTTATTCACCTTGCCTTCCCAGTCATCGACAATAGCATTGCCAAATCGGAACACTTCGCTCTGTTGATACGGCACTCGAGCGGCCAGCCAGGCATCGCGAGCGGCTTCCAGAGCGGCCGCAGACGGGGCCGAGAGCAGGGCGTCGACACGTTGTTGCAGCGTCTCGGCGGCGGTGGCTGCATCGCTGTATATCGCGTAGGCCATGTCACTGTAGTGCGCCACAATGGCTTTCTTGTCGGGGGCGGTGGACGCTGCGAGGGTAACGGTGGGCAGCAACAGAGAGCAGGACAGCAGTGCGCTCAGCAGGCGTTTGATCATGACGGCTCCTCAACAAGGCCTGTAGACGGTCAACAAGGGTCGCCATTCTATCTCTAATTGAAAATGATTCGCAATTGTGTGGCCGCGATTCTGCCTTTCAAATTGCGGTCAGGTATCGGCCAGCGTCGACGCGTCGTGCCAAATCGGGGCGGTAGTGTTGTGCTAGACTGCTGCCTTTTTCCTGCGGAGCACAGACATGGCTTTTACTCCCCGACGTTCAGTGTTGTACATGCCCGGCGCCAATACCCGCGCTTTGGAAAAGGCGCGGGGCTTGGAGGCGGATGTGCTGATTCTCGATCTGGAAGATGCCGTGGCCCCGTCGCAGAAAACTGTGGCTCGTGAGCAGGTGCTGGCGGCGGTTAACGAGGGCGGCTACGGCTATCGGGAGCTGGTAGTTCGCGTGAATGGCTTTGATACCCCTTGGGGGCGCGACGACATCGCGGCTTTTGCTCAGGCGCCTATCGCGGCGCTGTGTTTGCCGAAAGTAGAATCCGCCGCTGAGGTGCGTGCGGTGGCGCAGTTGCTCAAGCAGCACGAGGCACCCGCCGCACTCAAATTGTGGACGATGGCGGAAACGCCGCGAGGCATTTTGTCGATTGACGAGGTGGCGGGTGCCGATCCACGCATGGCGGCGATTGTACTGGGCACGTCTGATCTGGCGAAAGACTTGCGTGTTCCTCATACCCCGTCACGATTGGGTATGATCACGTCCTTGGGGCTTTGTGTGCTGGCCGCCAGAGCGCATGGCCTTGATGTGCTGGATGGTGTTCATCTCGACCTGGACGATGCCGAAGGACTGGAGTTGGCCTGCGCGCAAGGCGTTGAGCTGGGATTCGACGGTAAAACCCTGATCCATCCCAAGCAGTTGGCCGCCGCCAATCAGGCGTTCTCGCCCAGTGCTGAACAAATTGCCCGGGCAGAAAAAGTGCGCGATGCCTGGCAACAGGCCGAGGCCGACGGTAAAGGTGTGGTGCTGGTAGACGGGCGCCTAGTTGAGGCGCTGCATGTTGAAGATGCCTTACGCGTGTTGGCGATTGCCGAGGCCCTGAGCGATCGCTGATCAGTCCTTGTCGGCGAATCGCGTTGTACTGGTTGCGGGCGCAGCCGCTTGACGGCGGCTTAATTCAACCAGCTCGAGCAGGCGTTCGTCGATCCAGCTGTCCAGTTGGTAGTTTTTGACGAAGCCACAATGGCCGCCGTAGCGGGGCGTTTCAATACTTAGCTGGTCGATGCCGCGCAGGGTTTCAAAGTCTTCGGCTAGGATCATCGGATCGTCTTGTGCGGCGACGATATGAGTCGGGCTGCTCAGCGTGCTGAGAACGTCCCGGCTGAGCGCATAGGCCCGGAAATAGTCCTCGGGCTCGTCGAAGGGGGTGTGGTTTGGCACAAAGTAGTTGTTGAAGTCGCGCAGTTTGCGCATGCCAGCCAGTCGCTCGCCAAAATCCAGCTCGGGGTAAAGCTCCAGCTTGCGCCGCAGAGAGCGCTTCCACTTTCTTACAAAATACTGCTCGTATACCCACCAGCCCTGTTCCAGCGCTTCCATGGTTTTTATCGGATTGACGACCGGGCAGACCGCAATGGTCTGGTTCAAGCGGATGCCGGCTTCTTTGGCTCTGGCCGCGATGCGCAGCGAGAAATTGCCTCCTAGAGAAAACCCGGCCAGAAACTGCCAGTCGTGAGGGTAGTTGCTTTGAATACTGCGCAGGGCGCCCAGCACTTCGTCCAGCAGCGTGGAATTGAACAGGCCTCGGTTGAGGTGGTGACTGGGGCCATGATCTCGCAGGTTCAGGCGGAATACATCGTAGCCCGCCCGGTAAAACGCGGAGGCGGCTGAGAGCAAGTACGTTGAACGGGAGCTGCCCTCCCAGCCGTGGATCAGGGTAATCAGTCCTCGGCTGCGCTGGTTTTCCTGACGGCAATATTCGCCGAGCAATTGGGTGCCGTGGCCGCAATCAAGAATGACGGATTTACTGACTCGTGACAGCTCCCGACTGCGTGCCATCAGCTTCAGTTTGCGCGGACCCGCAGAGGCCAGTATCGACTGCACATGGGGATTCTGTAAGGGGCCTGGGGGGAAGAAGTCGCTTGTGTTGGACATGTTCTCGTCGTCTGATCTCTGCTAAGCCGAATGGACTATACTCGTAAACGCTCGCCGTTGAGACTATCTCTGGCTAACTTGCCTGAATAATAAAAGATAGCAAGCGAGCGCTCTGCGCAAACCAACAATAAAGCAGTATACACAGGAGATCTCCATGACGAATATTCCCGCTCGTCGGTCGCTTATTGCGGCGGCGATTTGTGGCGCGTTGTCGGCACCGGCACTGGTTCACGCTGATGATGGACTGGCGCTCGAAGAAGTACTCGTGACTGCCGAAAAGCGCGAGAGTTCACTTCAGGAAACCCCTATCTCGCTGTTGGCGTTCTCGAGTGAGCGGCTCGAACGCTTCGGTATTGGTGATCTCGGCGATCTGGCGGGCCTGGCGCCCAACGTGACCATGTCGCCGTTCCCAAACAGCCGCAGTTCAATGGTCGTGTTTATGCGCGGTGTGGGAAATAACGACAGCCAGACGACCCAGGACCCGGCGATCGGCGTCTATGTCGATGGCGTTTACATTGCGCGTTCAGTCGGTTTGACAGGTGATGTTGCCGACCTGGAGCGTATTGAAATTTTGCGTGGTCCCCAGGGCACGCTCTATGGCCGCAACACCACCGGTGGTGCGATCAACATGATTACCGCAAAACCCAGTGATGAATTCGGCGTCAGTCAGAAACTCAGCTTCGGCAACCGGGATTTCTGGCAGTCGCTGACCAAGCTTGAAACCGGAAAACATCAGGGTGTTGCCGCAAAAGTGACATACATGGAATCCAGTCACGAAGGCTGGGTAAAAAATACCGGTGCTGGCGATAATTTCGGTGAAGAGAAGAAAAAGGCCGGCCGGGTAGCCCTGCGCTGGGACGCGAGTGACAGTGTCACCGTCGACTATGCTTACGATTTTTCTGAGATTGACGGTCCACAGCATTTCTATCAGAAAACCCGCACTTTGATTCCTCTTCCCAGCTTGACGGTTACTGCCTCTGAGGAGCGTCAGGAAAGTGGCACCTGGTGGAAGCCTGTTGAGCCAAGTAGCACAGAAATCAGCGGACACACCTTGATTGTGACTTGGGATTCACCATTGGGTGAGTTTAAGTCGATCACGGGCTATCGCGAGTTGGAAGAGACTACCCACCAAGATTACGGTGGTGGTGACCAATTTTTTGAGGCGAATGTTGAGGTTGAACAGGACCAGTTCTCGCAGGAGTTCCAGCTGGTTGGGGATATCGGCACCAGCGTCCGCTATGTGGCAGGCCTGTATTACTTTGAAGAAGAGTCGTACGAGAGCGAAGTAGACTTCAGTCTGAACCCCATGGTATTTCCCCCAACGTATCCGCAAAGCGAAGGCCGTCAGATCGACTCTGACGCCAAAGCGTACGCGGTTTACGGTCAGGCTACCTGGACGCCAGAAGCACTGGAAAGCAAACTGGACGTAACCTTGGGTGCCCGCTATACCGTCGATAAGCGCTCTGCACGCAAGAACAGCATCTATTTTGTAGGTGGCGAGCAATCCGGCAGCGATGATTGGAGCAATTTCAATCCCAGTATCACCGTGGACTACAACTGGACTGATGAGCTGAGCACCTATGCCAAAGTCGTAACCGCCTACAAAGCCGGTGGTTTTAACACGCGTAGTACGGAAGCCGGGTTCCAGCCTCCTTTCGATGAAGAAGAGATGACTTCGTATGAGTTGGGGCTCAAGTCTAGCTGGCTGAACAATCGTGTGAGCGTTAACGCGGCGGTGTTCCGTGCGGATTACACCGATATGCAAACGCAGCAGATCACTGATAACAGCACCATCTTCCTGACTGACGTTTACAACGTGGGCGAGGCGCAGATTGATGGTTTCGAAATCGATATGATGGCGGTGCTGCTGCGGGGCCTTACCTTGCAGCTTTCCTACGGCTATACCGACGCTGATTTTGTGGAGTATATCGATCAGCGAGGCGGTAGCCCGACCTTTGGTCAGGATATTTCCGCAGGCGCGAAAATGCCTTACGCCCCTGAGAATAACTACTCGGTAGGACTCGACTATCAGCGAGGAATTGGCAGCGGCGCAAACACGGCCCTGTTAACCGCATCGTTGGACTACAGCTGGACCGACGAGCGTTATGGCACTGCCGTGAATGACGATATTGAGGGGTTCTTCCTCGATGACTACGGCATTGTTAATGCCCGGCTCGCATTGTCGGAAATGAGTGTGGGCGACGGCGAGCTTGAGGTTGCCTTCTGGGGCCGAAACTTGAACGATGAGGACTACAAGGTGCATTCAATCAGCTTGGGAGTTTATCACGCAGCGGTATTCGGTGAGCCCAAGAGCTTTGGTTTCGATGTAAAACTCAGCTTTTGATCCCCGTCACTAAGCCGCCCGTAAGGGCGGCTTAACTCAGGAGAGTACTATGGCTTACGGAAAGTTAGCACAGCAGGCCAGCGAGCACTCGGGGCAATATGTCAGTGCCGGAAATCGCGAGGCGTGGTTATCGCTGTTTGCCGACGATGCGGTGGTGCAAGATCCGGTTGGGGTGTCACCGCTTGACCCCACGGGAGAGGGGCACAAGGGTAAAGAGGCCATTGCCGCCTTTTGGGATATGGTCATTGCGCCGGGCAGTATCGATTTCACCATTGTCAGTTCGCATCCAGCGGGTGACGAATGTGCCAATGTGGTTCACATGGTCAATGCAATGCCGGGCGACATGAAAATTGTCGTCGATATGGTTGTGGTGTACGCCGCGAACGCCGACGGCAAACTGACGTCGCTAAAGGCGTATTGGGATTATGACTCTGTGATGTCGCAGCTGGCGTAGGGTGCTGCCGCAGTAGTTTGTAAATCGAAAAGGCCTTCAGTAGAAGGCCTTTTTTTACGGACGGAGTTTATTGAACGTCGGTCAGTGAGGCGATCTTGGAGGCGAAGAGATCCGCGGTCATCGGGTGGTAGAAGAGGTAGCCCTGACCACTGCGGCAGCCGGCATCGGTGACGCGCTTCAGTTGTTCTTCAGTTTCTATTCCCCCGCAGCTCAATTCGTAACCCAGTTCGAGACTGAGCGTGGCAATGGTTTTGATCAGCGCTCGGGCTTTCGTGGAGTGAACGCTGTCGGCGACCAGGTTACGGGAGATTTTTACCTTCTGAACCGGGCATTCGCTAATCGCCTGTAAGGCGTTAGCATCGGCGTCGTCGAGGGTGATGGTAACGCCTCGGGCTTTCGCGGCGATGATTTGTGACTTGATTCCGTCGTTGGGAGATTTAAAGCAGGAGGCACTCAGCTCCAACTCCAAGCGCTCACCGGGAACTGAGAACTGCTGCATAATCCCCAGCAGGCATTTGGAGAAATCCGGATGCCGGGTTTGCATGTCGCTGATATTCACAGCGATTCGGCCAAATTCAATACCGTCTTTCAGCCACTGACTGGCTTGACGACAGACCGCCCGCAGGACCAAATCGCTCAGCTCTCGGGTTTTGCCGCGCCGTTCTGCCAGCTCAAAAAACTCCAGTGGTGATTGCGAGTTTTGATTCGGAAAGCGGGCGAAGGCTTCTACGGCGATAATCTGGCGGGTCTGCAGATCAATAATTGGTTGGTACAGAAGGCTGATTTCAGAGCGATCAAGCGCCCGGGTGATGGCATCGGTAGCCAGTTGATACTCCTCGGATAGTCTGCCGAGCTGGTATCCGGCAAAGCAGTAACCCAGTTTTCCCGCTTTGGCGCGATACATTGCCTCGTCAGCAAGCTGTATCAGCTCATCTTTGCTTTGTGCATCGTCGGGGCAAATGCTGATGCCGATACTGGTGCTCAGGTATAACTCCAGACGGTCCAGGCGCACGGGCGTGGCAAGTGAGTCGAGAATCCGCTCCGCAATCATTGCCACGTCTTCCACTTTTGAAAACCCCCGCAGCAGAGCGGCAAACTCGTCACCCCCGAGCCTCGCGGCGAGGTCGTGTTCGCGCAGACTGTGTTTTAAGCGCGAAGCAAATTCCCGAAGCAGCAGATCTCCCGCCGCATGACCATAGGTGTCGTTGATCGGCTTGAATTTATTGAGGTCAAAATACATCAGTGCCAGATTGTCTCCTTGGCGCTGGTTCTTTTCCAAGGCGTCTTCCAATTGGCTTTCATAGAGCACCCGGTTGGGAAGCCCGGTCAGTGCATCGGTGTGTGCCATTTTTTCCAGGTTGAGCAGGCGTTGGAAGCCCACCTGACGGTCAATCCAGGCGGCAACAATACTCAACCCTAGAATCAGTGCGGCAAACAGACCAATTCCAGATGCCAGATTCGCGCTGGAGACAATAGATTGAATGGCATGTCCGTCGCCAATGGCATAGAAACGCGATGCTTCCATGGCGGTGTAATGCATGCCGGATACGGAAATCCCGATAATCGTGCCCGAGATGTAACTCACCGCATTTTCCGGCAGTTGTTTCTGGGCGCGAAGATAGCGCCTGATGCTGAGGGCGGTCAGCGCCAGCAGATAGGCGATACCGAATGAGGCAATAAACAGGGGCAGGTCATACCGCAGCCCCGGCATTTGCATGGCCTCCATGCCGGTGTAGTGCATCACGCCAATGCCACCGGCCAGCGCGATAGAGCATAGCTGCAGATGCAGACCGCTGAAATTAGCTTGGGATATGAAGTAGAGCGCGGCAACACTGCCAGCCATTGCAGGTAGCAGGGAAATCAGGGTCAAACCTGCGTCATACTGCATGTCAGCATGCTCAGGCAGCTTGAAGGCAAGCATGCCGGTGAAATGCATAGACCAGATGCCAAAGCCCAGCGCGGCAGCACCGCCAAGCTGCCACCAGGCCTTGGCTGACCTGGAGGGGCTTGCCGTCATCCTGTCTGCCAGCGCCAGCGCTGTAATACCTGCAAAGCAGGAGATGACAAAAGAGAGGCCTACCAGCAGTGGATCGTAGCTTCCCACCAGCGGATGTCCCAATACCGCTGAATCAGCATCAAATCGCCAAAAATTCATGTCTGGATCACTTCTTCTTGAATCTCGTTTACGGGGGGCTTGTTTGCAAAGAGATGCGCGGTGGCCAAGTCGTTGAGCAATCGTTCATCCGCGTAAGGGAGCACCCATAATGGGTATAGCAAAGGAGTTCTACGGGAGAAAGCCGGATTTGGATTCGCACCGGGCAAATTCCTGAATATGATGCCTGGTGCACAGCTGTGAATAAAAGTGTGAACATGAAGTGCCGTTTTCCGGAATGCTCGTGATGGCGCATACGCCGGAGTATCCGTAAATTCGGGGCTCAGCAATGACAAAGCCCCATTTTAAACGCGTAAGCAGAGGGAGTGATCAACATGTCGATGGAAATCAGTGACTACCGTTGTCGGCGTTGCGGAAAGGAATATCCCCAGCCAAAGCTCAATCGAGAGGGCCATACCCACTGGGAGTGCCCACATTGTGGTGCACCCGAGAGCATTCACATTACCCCGCGACGAGATCGTGACAGAGACTATCGTGCCTAGTTCGGCTCGCGCTGGTATCGCGTAATGGTCGTCCGGTTGGTGCGTGGAAGGGGGGATGTCAGGGCGTCGCTGACTCAAAGTGACCGGGGGCGTCGTGTTTCGGTGTACATCCAAGCGTTGCGCTGATGGTGCCAGCGCAACGCCTTTCAGTATCTTAACCGATCGCTCGCTCATGGCCTTGCCAATAGGGCTCGCGAAGGTGCTTTTTGAGAATTTTTCCGGAGGGGTTACGCGGCAGCTCGGCATGGTGGGCAATCTGTCTTGGAATTTTGTAGCCCGCGAGGCTGTCTCGCAAAAATGCGACCATTTCATCCGCATCCAGCGATTGGCCTTCTTTTAAAACCACACAGGCGAGCGGGGCTTCGCCGTAGTTCTCGCAGGGAATTCCGACAACGGCCACATCCGCAACGGCCGGGTGTTGGCTCAAGGCGTTTTCGATTTCTATGGGATAAATATTCTCGCCGCCGCTGATAATCATGTCTTTGATACGATCGCGAAGGAAAATATAGCCCTCATCGTCAATAAACGCAGAGTCGCCTGTGTGTATCCAGCCGTCGCGCAGGGTTTCCTCGGTTGCCTCTGTGCGTCGATAGTAGCCCATCATGTTGGCGTCACAGCGAACCAGTAGCTCGCCAGTTTCTCCGACGCCGAGTTGCTCTCCCTGGTCGTTAACGACTTTTACATCGATACCGGCCTGAGGGCGGCCGCAGGAGGCGAGCAGTTCCGGACGATCTTGACCCGCCCGGCGATGATCTTCTGCAGACAGTGAGACCACTGCGCCGCAGGTTTCTGTCATGCCGTAGACCTGATAGAAATCGCAGTCGAATACTTTCAGCGCACTTTGCAGCAGGGCACTGTTGATTGGCGAAGCGCCGTAGACGATCTGTCTGAGATGGCTGAAATTCCGCTCGGCAAGATCAGGCACCATGTGGATCATTGCCATAATCATCGCGGGAACGACAAAGGTGTTTTCTATTTGGTAGCGCTCCAGGTCTTCGGCCACCTTGAAGGGGTCGAAAGTCTTGTGAAGTACAACCGTCCCCCCAGACAGAATCGGGAGAATCAGCGTGCCAGCGCCGCCGATATGGAAGTTAGGTGCGCTGACGAGATCGCGACTGCCCGGACAGGCTTTTACAGACCATGACGCGGCTGCCGAGGCATAGAGAGAAAATATGTTTCGCTGGCTGAGTACGACCCCTTTGGGACGGCCCGTAGTGCCGCTGGTGTACAACTGCATGATTGCGGCATCGCTGCCGCGGCTGCGGTCGATACCGGCTGCGTCGGGTAAGCTGCGACACCAGGCTTCCCAGCTGCCATCGTGGGAGGAGAGGATGGGTACGCTCGTCTTCAGTGAAGCAATGAGGGGCGCCATATCGGTATCGGGCGCCGCCAGCATCCGCGCATTGCTGTCGTCCAGTACATATTGCACTTCTTCCGGTGCGAGTCGGTAGTTCACGGCGCAGAGCACGGCTTCGACGCGACTGCAGGCGACCAGGAGCGTAAGAAATTCTGGGCAGTTCTGACACAGGCAGGCGATGCGATCGCCGGCCTCTATCCCCCGTTCCAGCAGACCAGCGGCAATCGACTCGGATTGGCGCTGGATTTCCGCATAGCTTATGGGCTGATCAGCGAAGATCAGGCAGGCATTCTCTGGGGTTATCCGAGCATGGTAGTCGACGAACTGATGAATTTTCATCACGGCTCCTTGGCATATTATGGGTATTATTGAATGCGGCCGGTTTCACTTTAGAACGAGCTATGCCTGCTTGCCAAGTCGGCAGGTGCCAGTTGCTGTCGTCAGGTGCGTCGGGCTGTGTCGGTGTTCACGGTATTGTGCCGACGGTATTCGCCGGGGCTGCTGCCTGTCCATTTCTTGAATGAGCGGATGAAGGCGCTGGGTTCAGAAAAGCCTAGCTGATAGGCAATCTGCTTGATATCCAGCTCCGGCTCGGCCAGTAATTCAATGGCCAGGTCTCGCAGCAGTTCGTGTTTGATCTGGCGGTAATCACATCCCTCTTGTGCCAGTCGGCGCCGCAGTGTCTGCATGCCAAGGCCCAGCGCGTCGGCAATGTGCTCGTAGTTCGGCAATTTGGGGAGAGATTTTTTCAGGTAACGACGAATCTGTTCTGTGTAGGTGCCGTCCTGGCCTGGCAAATGGAGAAACTCAAAAGGGACACGCTGTAGGTAATCATCGAGTTCAGCCTCGCTGCGGACGATGGGCAGTGACAGCAGGCGGCGCTCGATCACAAACTCGGTATGGGGCTGCTTGAAGCGGGTTTCGCTGTGAAAGAGGTAGTGGTATTCGTCGCGATGCGCAGGAACGGGGTAGTGAAGATTCACCCGCAGCAGCGGTAATGGTGTCCCGCACAGCCAGCAGAACAGCCGGTGAAACATCATCATATGCTGCTCACACACCCAGGGCGTCAGTTCATATTCGGGGTCGGCCTCGAGGCGAAAAAAAGCATAGGCATCGCGTTCAATGAGGCTGACGCGATAGCCGCTGTCAAACAGATTGAATAGCTCCCTGTGCCGACTCAGTGCCTGCCCCAGATCGTCACTGTGGTGACAGTAGCGAACCAGCGCAGCCATGGTGCCAATGCGCTGCGGTGTTTTGTTGTAACCGAGCGATTCATCATTCGACAGTTGGGTGGCGGCGTCCAGCAGGCGGGCAAATTGTGCGGGGCGCACCCTTGCACGATTGCTGTTGAGTACCGATTCGCTGATATCGCAGTGCTGCAGCAAGTCGCTCAATTGCCGATGCGGCAGCGCCAGTTTTGCGACAACGGCCTGCACAAACGATGATGAAATGGTGCGGTTGTGGCTGCTGCTCACGGCTTGCCGATCCTTCGCTGAGAGGGTGAGAAGCTCAGCAGTCTACGCCGGGCTGTAAGAAAATGTCTATTGTATGTCACGGTCGATCATTGTCTGTGCTTTCGCTGAGCGCCACTCTTTGCTGCACATAAAATCCAAGCAAGGGTGAAACAAACCATGAGCAACAGCGCTTTTATCTATGATGCCGTCCGGACCCCCCGGGCCAAGGGCAAAATGGGCTCGCCACTGAGCCAGGTGAAGCCGGTGGACCTGCTTGCCGGTCTGCTGAATGGTCTGCGCGACCGTCATAATCTGGATACCGCACTGGTCGACGACGTCGTCATGGGCTGCGTCATGCCGGTCGGAGAGCAAGGCGCGTGCGTCGCGAAAACGGCGGCCATGAAGGCAGGCTGGGATGAGTCAGTAGCTGGCGTTCAGTTGGATCGCTTCTGTGCCTCGGGCCTTGAGGCCGTCAACCTGGCCGCGATGAAGATCGCCTCCGGCTGGGAAGAGCTGGTGGTTGCGGGCGGTGTAGAAAGCATGTCTCGCGTCCCCATGGGCTCAAATGGCGGCGCCTGGGGCGAAGATCCGCAAACGGCCTTCGACACCGCTTTTGTTCCTCAGGGTATCGGTGCTGACCTGATTGCCACGATGGAAGGTTTCTCACGGGCAGATCTCGACGGCTTCGCTGCGCGCTCGCAGGAATATGCGGCTCGCGCCAGAGAAGCGGGATACTTCGACCGCTCTGTATTGCCAGTGAAAGACGTCAACGGCATGACCATCCTTGAAAAGGATGACTTCATCAAGCCGGGTACAACGGTAGAAAGCCTGAGCAAGCTGCGTCCGTCTTTTGAAATGCTGGGCGGGCTCGGTTTCGATGATATCGCTCTGAGCAAATATCCCCAGGTTGCCAAGATCAATCACGTCCATCACGCCGGTAACTCATCGGGTATTGTCGATGGCGCATCTGCCGTATTGATTGGCAGCAAGGCTGCCGGCGAGAAAATCGGCCTGAAAGCACGTGGCCGTGTAGTCGCGACCGCGGTGACGGGTACCGAGCCCACCATCATGCTGACAGGGCCGGCACCGGCGACCTGGAAAGTCCTCGAAAAGGCCGGCATGAAAATCGAAGACATTGACCTGTTCGAGATTAACGAAGCTTTTGCGTCGGTGGCGATGCGCTTCCAGAAAGATACCCAGGCACCCTGGGAAAAAATTAACGTCAATGGCGGCGCCATTGCGATGGGGCACCCTCTCGGCGCAACTGGTGGCATGCTCGTCGGCACCATTCTTGACGAGCTTGAGCGTCGCGACCAGCGCTTTGGCCTGATCACGCTCTGTGTGGGCGGTGGCATGGGTATCGCCACGATTATCGAACGCCTGTAAGCCGTCGCAACACGCGATGTCCACAACGACATAACAGAATATAGGTAAGTCCAATGACTGGAACATTTAACTACGAAAAAGACAGCGACAATATCGTAACCGTCACTATGGATATGAGTGGCCCGGTAAATGCGATGAACGATGAGTACATGGCGCTGATGGGCTCCACTGTGGAGCGCCTTGAGGCCGAACGCGACAGTATTGCGGGCGTGGTTCTGACCTCAGCCAAGAAGACCTTCTTTGCCGGCGGCGATATCAAGAGCATGTTGACGCTCGAACCCGGTAAAGGCGAAGCCGAAATGTTCAAAATGAACATGGAAATCAAGTCTGTGTTGCGCCGCCTGGAAAAGCTGGGCAAGCCGGTTGTTGCGGCCATTAATGGTGCCGCGCTGGGCGGTGGTTACGAGATCTGTTTGTGCTGTCACCACCGTGTGGCCCTGAACAGCAAAGCGGTACAAATTGGTCTTCCCGAAGTGAGCCTCGGCCTGCTGCCTGGCGGTGGCGGTATTGTTCGCATGGTGAATAAATTTGGCGCCGAGCGCGCGATCATGCCACTGCTGGAAGGTACGCGCTTCTCTGCCGACAAGGCCCATGCCGCCGGTCTGGTTGAAGAGCTGGCCGACAGTCCGGAAGACATGATTGCCAAGGCCAAAGCCTGGGTGAAAGCAAATCCTGAGGCCCAAAACCCCTGGGATGTGAAAGGCTTTAAAATCCCTGGTGGCGATGCGAAAAACCCCAAGATTGCCCAGATGCTCCAGGGCGGCAACCCCATGCTGTATAAGAAGACACGTGGTCTGGTTCCCGCGCCGGTGAAAATCCTGGATGTCATCGCCGATACCTTGCGGGTGGATTTCGACACCGCTCTGGAAATTGAAGCGCGTGTCTTCGTCAGCCTGGTGACAACACCAATTGCCAAAAATCTGATGAACTTCTTCCTGCAGATGAATCAGGTGAACGGTGGCGGCAGCCGTCCGAAAGGCTTCGATAAGTATCAAACTAAAAAAGTAGGCGTACTCGGCGCAGGTATGATGGGCCAGGGCATCGCCTACGTCTCGGCGATGGCTGGCATTGAAGTCGTCCTGAAAGACATCAGCCAGGATGCGGCAGACAAGGGCAAGGCGTACAGCGAAGGCCTGCTTGATAAACGCGTTGCCAAAGGCCGTATGACGGAAGAGAAAAAAGCGCAGGTGCTGGGGCTTATCAAGGCTACCGCCGATGCTGATGATCTGCAGGGTTGCGATCTGATTATCGAAGCCGTGTTTGAGAATGTCGACCTGAAACACCAGATTACGCAAGAACTGGAAGGCAAGCTGGCCGAGAACGGCGTATGGGGCTCAAACACCTCGACCCTGCCGATCACCCTGCTGGCTGAGCCGTCTAAGAAGCCCGAGAACTTCATTGGTATCCACTTCTTCTCACCCGTCGATAAGATGCCGCTGGTGGAAATCATTGTCGGTGAGCAAACATCCGATGAGACGCTGGCCAAGGCGTTTGACTATTCCCAGCAAATCCGCAAGACCCCGATCGTGGTTAACGACTCACGCGGTTTCTTTACCTCTCGCGTATTTGCCACCTATCTGGATGAAGGTGCCTTGCTGCTGGAAGAGGGCGTCGATCCGGTACTGGTTGAAAACCTCGGTCGAGCCATTGGTATGCCGGTTGGACCGCTGGCCGTGCAGGATGAGGTCAGTCAGCAACTGGGCGTAAAAGCCACCGAAACCAATATGGCGCTGGATGCGCGTCTGGGGGATAACTTCTCACGGGAAACCGCCAGCTACCGTTTGTCCAAACGCTTGATCGACGAGCATGGTCGTGGTGGTCGTTTCCACGGCGGTGGTTACTACGATTACCCTGCGGGCGGCGAAAAAGCGCTGTGGCCGGAAATTTACAACTGGTTCTATAACCCGGAAGTGAATCTGCCGGTGGAGGATGTAAAAGACCGCCTGTTGTTCCGTCAGGTCGTTGAGTCGCTGCGCTGTTACGAAGAAGGTGTGTTGAATAATGTGGCTGACGCAAATATCGGGTCCATTATGGGCATTGGCTTCCCGCCCCACACTGGCGGTGTGCTGCAGTACGTAAACACATACGGTGTGAAGGCCTTCGCCCAGCGTCTGGCTGAGCTTGAGGACCGCTATGGTGAGCGTTTTGCCGTACCGCAGGTGCTGAAGGACAAAGCCGAGAAAGGCGAGCTGTTCGCCTGAGCGGTTGAGCCGGGGGCTCCCCGGCTTTACTGACTATCTGCGTCTACGCATGCCTCAAGCCGATCACGTAACCAGTGAATGCTGGGTTCGTGATCGGCATTTTTATGCCAGTAGATATTTAATTCGAGCGGTGGACAGTCGAAGGGCAGGGGGCGTTGCTGCCAGCCCATGCGCAGTGCCTGGGTTTTAGGGACTGCGGCAATATAGTCGCTGTTGTGCAGCAGGCCGGGAAGACCGGAATGATGTTGCAGGCGCAGGGCGATGCGGCGCTGTTGTCCAATGCTGCGAAGCGCCAGATCAACATGGCCTGAACCTCGGCTGCGACTGGAAATGTGGATGTGTCGTGCGCTGAGAAAGCGCTCCAGCGTCAGCTCTCCTTCGGTGAGTGGGTGCCCGTTGCGCATAACACAAACATAGTGATCGCTGCGCAGCGAGCGATACAGCAGTTCACTGCTGTTTATCAGTGGTGCGTCGATGGCCAGTTGCAGTTCACCGCTGGCCAGCGCCAGGGGGATTTCCTTGCGGCGCATGAACACCACCTCCAGATCAATGCCCGGTGCGTGGTCCTGAAGATGTTTCAACAGCGACGGCAGCAGAAATATCTCGGCGTGCTCGGTGGCATGAATGCGAAAGGTCTGACGGGCCTCGGCGGCGTTAAATTCCATACGTGTGCGCACGCATTGATCCAGCTCGCGCAGTGCTTCGCGAACCGGTGTAATGAGTTGGCGTGCCAGTGGCGTCGGGCTCATCCCTGACGGGCCGCGGACAAACAGCGGGTCGTCGAGGGTATTGCGCAATCTGGCCAGCGCATTGCTGACCGCGGGCTGGGTGACATGGAGGACGCCTGCGGCCCGGGTCAGGCTTTGGTGGCTGTAGATCGCGTCAAAGACAACGAAGAGGTTCAGGTCTATGCGGGAAAGGTTCACGGCAGCATCATCACTGATATTTATTTATATGAATAATAAAAATAAATTTAAGTAATTAATAGCGCCTGCGTAGACTGCTTGCACAAACAGGAGGACTCATGAGCGAAATCTATGTTGTGCGCCACGGTCAGGCGGCATTCGGCACCGATGATTACGATCGGCTGACGGACGTAGGCTGGGAGCAATCCCGGCTGTTGGGCGAGTATTTTCGCGGACGTGAAATGCGTTTTGCTTCAGTTTTTACCGGCGATATGCGCCGCCACCGTGAAACGCTGGCGGGATTGCGCGACAGTCTGCCAGGCACCCCCGATGCGGAGGTACTGCCGGGACTGAATGAGTACGATTTTCACAGTATGTTGAAAGTCTATCCACCGGCGCTGGAGCGCGCTGAAGAACTGAAAGATGCCAAACAGTTTTACCGCCTGCTCAGAGAGGCGCTCAAGGACTGGAGTGAAGGAGGTCTGCAGGGAGCCGAGGAAACTTGGCAGGATTTTGAGCGCCGCGTCGGCGGCACCCTGCAGCGCATCGCTGAGGTCGACGGGCCTGTTCTGGTGATTACCTCCGGCGGCGCCAGTAGCGCGATGCTGCGCAATATTCTGGGGCTGACTGTAGACACCATGATCGACCTGAATCTTCAGGCCAGAAATACCGGGGTCAGCCAGTATTACTGCAAGCGCGGTGCCTACCTGCTGAACAGTTTCAATACCGTGCCCCACCTTGAACAACCCCAGGATCGTCATCTGATTACCTACACCTGAGTCGCGTGGCGATCTCAGTCTATTGCGAGGAGAACATCATGGATTTAAGCCCTTCAGCCAAGGCGCAGGAACTCCTGCTGCGACTGCAGCAGTTCATGAACGAGCATATATATCCCAATGAGCATGCCTATGCTGAGCAATTAGCCGCTGCCGATGACCGCTTTGCCGTTATGCCGCTGATGGACGAACTCAAGTCCAAAGCTAAAGCGGCGGGTTTGTGGAATTTGTTTGTGCCGGAGGAGTATGGTCAATACAGCGATGTGGGCGGCCTGAGCTTTCTGGATTACGCGCCGCTATGCGAGGAGATGGGCCGCGTACTGTGGTCGCCCGAGGTGTTTAATTGTAACGCTCCGGATACCGGCAACATGGAAGTGCTGATGAAGTACGCGACCGATGCACAGCGAGAGCAGTGGCTGACGCCGCTTCTCAGTGGTGATATTCGCTCCTCTTATGCAATGACCGAGCCGCAGGTCGCTTCCAGTGATGCAACGAATATCGAGTTGCGTATTGAGAAAGACGGCAATGACTGGGTGTTGAATGGGCGCAAGTGGTTTATTACCGGCGCGATGAATGCTCGCACCGAGATTTTTATTGTCATGGGGAAAAGCGATCCCGATAACCCCAATCGTCATCTGCAGCAAACGCAGGTACTGGTTCCCAAGGGGACACCCGGCGTAAAACTGTTGCGACCGCTGACCACCTTTGGGTACGACGATGCGCCCATTGGACATGCGGAAATGGTCTTTGAGAATGTGCGGGTGCCCCTGGAAAATGTACTGCTGGGTGAAGGGCGGGGCTTTGAAATTGCGCAGGGTCGTCTCGCACCGGGACGCATGCATCACTGCATGCGCCTGATCGGTGCCGCCCAGCGTTCGCTGGAGCTGGCCTGCCAGCGCGCGGTATCGCGCACAACCTTTGGTCGGCCGCTCAGCCGTCATCAGTCAGTGCGCGAGGAAATCTCCCGGAGTTTCTCTGAAATCGAGATGGCGCGCCTGCTGGTTCTGAAAACCTGCAAATTAATTGATGAGCAGGGGCCGCTGGCGACAACCGATATGATTGCGGCGACCAAAACTACCATCCCATTGCTGGTACAAAACGTTATTGATCGCTGTATGCAGTTGCACGGGGCGGGGGGCTTCACGGAAGACTATATGATGGCCGAAGCGTTCAACTATGCGCGTTGGTGCCGTCAGGCCGACGGTCCGGACCAGGTGCACCAGATGGCACTGGGCAAACAAATAATCAACCGCTACAGCGGCGAGTAACACGGGGGAGAGCATGTCTGCATTTGAATTGGATACCGATGCGCTGAGTGCGTATCTGCAAGATCACGTTCCGGGTTTTCAGGGACCGGTCAGCGCTGAGAAATTTCCCGGCGGCCAGTCCAACCCGACGTACCGGCTCGATGCCGCCAGCGGTCGTTATGTGCTGCGGCGCAAGCCACCGGGCAAGCTGCTTAAGTCGGCACATGCGGTTGATCGCGAGTTCAAGGTGATGTCTGCGCTGGCAGACAGTGCTGTGCCGGTGCCGACGATGCGCGTGCTGTGCGAAGACGACAGTGTGATCGGTTCCATGTTCTACGTGATGGATTTTCTCGATGGGGATATTCACTGGAATGCCGCCTTGCCCGATCACCAGCCCGCGCAGCGAACGGCGATGTACGACCGCATGAACCAGTTGCTGGCCGATCTGCACAATGTGGATGTCGAGGCGGTTGGCCTGAGTGATTATGGTAAGCCCGGTAACTACTTTGCCCGGCAGCTTAACCGCTGGACCCAGCAGTACCGCGCCAGCGAAACCTCACGCCTGGAATCGGTGGAGAAGCTGATCGCCTATCTCGAAGAAAAGCTTCCTGAGGACGACGGGCAAAGCTGCCTCGTGCACGGCGACTTCCGGTTGGACAATATGATGTTCGCCAAGGGCGGTGAGGAGATTATTGCACTGTTGGACTGGGAGCTGTCGACACTCGGGCATCCCTATGCCGACCTGGCTTACCAGTGTATGCAATGGAGATTGCCCAGCAGCGCCGCCATTCCCGGATTGGGCGATGTCGATCGTGAGGCATTGGGCATTCCCAGTGAGGCGGAGTACGTTCGCCGCTACTGCGAGCGACGGGGTATCGACGCGATTCCCGACTGGGAGTTTTATCTGGCCTTTTCCTTCTTCCGGCTGGCGGCGATTCTGCAGGGGGTTTATAAACGCGCTCTCGATGGAAACGCGTCTAATACCGCCGCGAAATCTCTGGGGGCGATGACCGAACCCCTGGCCGCGATGGGTGTCGCTGTGGCGGAACACGGCGCCTGAACTCGCAGCCTTTATAACGACAATGATCCCGGCTCAGCCGGGACGACCCAAGAGGATGAAATCATGCAGGAATTTGAAACGGTATTGCTCAGCACCGAGCAACATGTGGCAACGATTCGCCTGAATCGCCCGGAGTCGCTCAATGCCTTTACCCGTCAGATGCGTCGCGACTTGCATCAGGCGCTGTTGGCGGTTAGCAGAATGCCCGAGATCCGCGTTGTGGTACTCGGCGCTGAAGGTCGGGGCTTTTCCTCGGGCGCTGATCTGACCGAGGGGCCGGAGGCCGGGCAGAGTGTCGAGCGCCAATTGCTGGATGAGTACCTGCCGATTTTTACCCAGATCGCCAGCATGGAACAGACCGTGATTGCGGCGGTCCCCGGTGTCGTTGCAGGCATTGGCGCGGCGCTGTGTATGCATTGTGACTTGTCAGTAATGGCCGACAACGCCAACATGATCATGGCGTTTACCAACGTGGCACTGGTGCCCGATGGGGGCGCGTCCTGGAATCTGCTGCGAAATATGGGTTATCAGCGCGCCTATGCTTTTATTGCGGAGGGCGGAAAGCTTCCCGCAGCGGAGTGTCAGGCGTTGGGCCTGGTCAACAAGCTGGTTCCCGCGGAAGAGGTAATGAGTACCGCTCAAGCCTGGGCGGGTCAGCTCTCGCAGCGTGCGCCTATCGCACTGCAACAAGTGAAACAGCTGCTGCGCAATGCCGGTGCACAAACCTTCGTGGAAACCTTCCAGGCAGAAGCAAAGGCGCAGAATGTGTGTTTGGGCAGCGCCGATGCGGCCGAAGCGATTACCGCGTTCATGGAAAAGCGTCAGCCGGTATTCAGTGGCAAGTAAGCCGGCTTCTCGGCGTTGTAGAATAACAATGATAAGGAGTACCCAATGACAGAAGCAGTGTTGGTCTCGGTCGACAATGGCGTGATGGTGATCACCATTAACCGCCCCAAGGCCAAGAACTCCATTAATCTCGCCGTGGCAACGGGCATTGCCGAGGCCATGGACGAGCTTGATCGCAATGACGATATTCGCGCTGCGATACTGTGTGGCGCGGAAGGCACGTTTTGCAGCGGCATGGACTTGAAAGCCTTTGTGAGCGGTGAGTTGCCGGTGATTCCCGGTCGCGGCTTTGCAGGTGTGGCGGAAGCGCCCCCTCGCAAGCCGCTGATCGCCGCGGTGGAAGGCTATGCGCTGGCCGGTGGTTTTGAGCTGGCCATTGCCTGCGATCTGGTCGTTGCTGCCAGTGACGCCAAATTCGGTATCCCTGAGGTGAAGCGCGGCCTGGTGGCCGGGGCCGGCGGTCTACTGCGCCTGCCGCGACAGATTC
>MDTC01059044.1_pt1 | contig 23545 bp, 16 predicted proteins | sample 811181 | NCBI WGS metagenome assembly MDTC01 (sample SAMN05326644, study PRJNA326480) | marine metagenome | isolation source: seawater | place: Pacific Ocean: North | collected 2011 | reverse complement strand
AATAAGTTTATGTGTTATGAATCTCGATAATGGCTGTTCGGACACATTTAGTAATAATATTAGTATAATACCTAAACCAAACATTGATTTCACTGTAAATAATAATTCACCTTGTATAGGAGACACTTTAAATATATATGGTATGTCGTTTGATAGTATACTAAGTTGGATATATACTTTTGATGGTTTAGATACTTTATTATTTAAAGATGTTGATTATTTATTTTTAGATCCAGGATCACATTTAATTAATTTAGAAGTAATAAATACATATGGTTGTGTAAATACTATTTCTAAAAACATAGTGATAAATGATAATCCAAAGGTTGATTTTATTTGTGTCGATAATTGCGAAGAAATTGGTAATACATTTATTGATTTATCATCAGTAGATAATGATACAATAGCTTACATATATTTTAACATCGAAAATAATTTATTTTTAGATTCAATTGTAAATTTTATTTTTGATCGAAGTGGAAAGTTTGATGTATCATTAACAGCGTATTCTTCTAAAGGGTGCTCAAAATCAATTTTAAAAGAAACTAACGTTTACCCTAACCCAAAATCAAATTTTACAATTATGGACATATGTGAGAATACTGTTATTAATTTAAACAGTCACTCAACTATTTCATCAGGAAATATAATACAACATGATTGGATTATTAATAGTGATTCATCAATTTCAAATCAAAATATGGAGTATTTTTTCAATGAAGCTGGAATAAATACAATAACTCATAAAAATATATCTGATTATGGATGTAAATCTCAATTAACAAGAAAATTTAATGTATTTGAATTACCTGAAAATAAATTTTCAGTTAAAAATACCGCTTGTGTTGATGAAATGATTGAAATAAAATTTAATGGTAATTCTAATAATATTAAAAAATGGTCATATTTTTTGGGTAACGGTAGCGAATCATCTGAGGTAAATCCAAAATATATTTATACTGAACCAGGAGTATATGATATTACTCTAGAAACAAATTCTGATAAAGGTTGTATAAATGATACTACAATAGTCGCTGCTATTCAAGTATTTGAAAATCCGTACGTTAATTTTATATCTGATAAAGTAAATGTATCTGAATATGATTCTGAAATTACTATTACAAATTTGTCTGAAGATTCCTTAAATTTCGAATGGTTACTTGAGGATAGATACTTTTCAAATGAACTTAATCCAATTTTTACTTTTAATGATCCTAAGTCTCATGAAATATTTTTAAAGGGAACTAATAAATATGGTTGTTCATCTTTTGCAATCAAAAATATAAATGTTATACCTGTTCATACCTTTTTTGCCCCAAATAGTTTTACTCCTAACAATGATGGTTTAAATGATGTATTTAAAGTAAATGCAAGTAAAATAAAGGAATTTGAAATTTTAATTTACAATAGATGGGGAGAGCTAATTTTCACTTCCAATAATCCTGAAAGTGGATGGGATGGAAAAAATAGAGAAGGAGTATTAGTTTCAGCTGATTTATATACATATCAAACAAGATTAATTGACTTAAATAATAAAAATATTTTTTATAATGGAGAAATAAAGTTAATTAGATAGTTTATATTTTTATATTAGCCAAAAATGAATCATAAGCTAATTATTTTTTTATCAATATTTTTCTTATCATGTAATGACCAATATGATAATGAAGATCTTTCAATTTTCAAATACAATGAGTCTTCAGGGGTTTATACATTAGATCCTGCATTTTCTAAAGATCAAGCAACAGTTAATATTGCTAATCAAATATTTAATGGATTAGTACAATTAGACAACAATCAAAATGTTACGCCATCCATTTCTAAAAAATGGAATATTTCAGATGATAATTTAACCTATACATTTAGCTTGAGGAATGATGTGTATTTTCATGATCATCGTTTATTTCCTTTTGGAAAGGGGAGGAAGGTTGTTGCTAGTGATTTTGAATATTCTCTAAATAGATTAATAGATTTTAAAATTGCTTCCCCAGGGGCCTGGGTTCTTTCTAATGTCGATACTTTTTATGCAGTCAACGATAGTATCTTTACAATTAAAATTAAGAAACCATTTCCTGGATTTTTATCATTGTTAGCAATGAAATACTGTTCTGTTGTTCCTAAAGAAATTGTTGAAAATGGTAATTTTCATAATCATCCTGTTGGTACAGGGCCATTTAAATTTCAACTATGGGTAAATGGTATTAAATTAGTATTGAGAAAAAATAATAATTATTTTGAGTCATATAATGGTGAAAAATTACCTTTTTTAGATGCTATATCTATCACATTTATAAAGGATAAACAATCTGCGTTTTTACAATTTATTAAAGGTAATTTAGATTATCTTTCTGGAATTGATCCAAGCTACAAAGATGAACTTATAACAAATACGGGATTATTAAATGAAAAATATTCATCGCAAATTAAGTTAATATCATCTCCCTATTTAAATACTGAATACCTTGGTTTTTTAATGAACAAAGATTCTATTCCCATAGAAATCAGAAAAGCGATAAACTATGGATTCAATAGAACTGAAATGATTAAGTATTTAAGAAACAGTATAGGCACACCTGCAACTAAAGGAATAATACCTCCTGGATTACCATCTTTTAATATTGATATTAATGGATATGATTATGATCTTAATAAAGCAAAATTACTACTACAAAATTCCGATTTCAAAAAGGAAAAAACAATTTTATTATCAACTACATCTTCTTACTTGGATCTATGTGAGTATATACAGAGTAGTTTAAATAATTTAGGATTAAACATTGTTATTGATGTAAATCCTCCATCTACACACAGGCAGATGGTTGCAACTTCAAATTTATCTTTTTTTAGAGGAAGTTGGATTGCTGATTATCCAGACGGAGAGAATTATCTTTCTCTATTTTATAGTGAAAACTTTACTCCAGGAGGACCCAATTATACTCATTTTTCAAATAAAGAATATGATATTCTATATCAAACTGCACTTTCTGAAGAAAAAGATAGTGTGAGATATCAAATATATAATAAGATGGATCAAATTATTTTAAATCATGCAGTAATTGTTCCACTATATTATGATCAAGTATTGTGTTTTTTGCAAAAAAATATTACTGGATTTAAAGTAAATTCACTTAATTTATTAGAACTAAAGAAGGTATCAAAAATTAATATTTCTAAATAGTATAATTTTATTTACATTAATTAATTTTTTAGTCTAGTTGATAATATTTTAAAAAATCTATTTTTATATTTTTGTAATAGAAAAATAAATCATGAAAATTTCATATAACTGGCTAAAAGAGTTTCTTAATTTTAATTATGACCCTCAAAAAATTTCAGAAATATTAACTGATATTGGTTTAGAAGTTGAAGGAATTGAAAATTACACAAGTATAAAAGGAGGTTTAAAAGGAGTTTTAATTGGAGAGATTATAGAAAAAAATAAACATCCAAATGCTGATAGATTAAGTTTAACTAAGGTTGATATTGGTTTAGAGGATTGCTTACAAATAGTATGTGGTGCCCCTAATGTTGATGTTGGGCAAAAAGTACCTGTTGCAACTATTGGAACAACTTTATATGATAAAAATGAAAAATTTAAAATTAAAAAGGGTAAAATAAGGGGAGAATATTCTTTTGGAATGATATGTTCAGAAAAAGAGCTTAATCTTGGTAATGATTCTTCTGGTATTATGGTATTAGATGATAATATTATTAATGGAACCTTAGCAAGTGAATATTTTAAAATAAAGGGAGACTATATTTATGAAATTGGTTTAACCCCAAACAGAACGGATGCAATGTGTCATTTAGGTGTAGCTAGAGATTTAATGGCAGCCCTAAATAAAGATGGAGAAAATTTAAAATTATCTAAACTAATTGTTGATAACTTTAAAGTTGTTAATACATGTAGCAAGATTGAGGTATCAATAAAAGAAAAAACTTTATGTCCAAGATATTCCGGAATAACTATCAGTAATATTAGCGTTGATGAATCACCAAAATGGTTAAAAAATAGATTAGAATCAATTGGTATAACACCAACAAATAATATTGTAGATATTACTAATTATGTTCTTCATGAAATAGGCCAGCCATTACATGCTTTTGACTTAAAAAATATTGAAGGTAATAAAATTATTGTCTCAAGTGTTGATCAAGATACAAAATTCACAACACTAGATGGTGTAGATCGTATTCTTTCTAATCACGATTTAATGATAAATAATAGTTCTGAACCAATGTGTATTGCAGGTATTTTTGGTGGTTTAAAATCAGGAGTTACTAACGAAACAAAAGATATTTTTCTTGAATCAGCATATTTTGATCCAGTGACTATTAGAAAATCATCAAAGAGACACTCACTAAATACTGATGCATCATTTAGATATGAAAGAGGTTGTGACCCCAGCATAACAATTTATGCTTTGAAAAGAGCAGCTATTTTGATACAAGAAATTTGTGGTGGTATAGTCAGTTCAGAAATTATAGATATATATCCAGATGAAATTCAGAATAGTTCTGTAGTTCTTAATTTAAATAATGTTAACAAGATTGCTGGTCACAAAATTGAAAAAAAAGTAATTAAAAAAATATTAACTGATTTAGATATATCTATAAATAACGACTTAAACAACAGTTTAGAATTAATTATTCCCAAATATAGATTTGATGTTAATAGAGAGATTGATGTAATTGAAGAAATTTTAAGAATTTTTGGATACAATAATATTGATGTGCCAAAGCAATTATCCACTGTAATACCTATTAACAACAAATCTCTTAAAGATTATCAAAATCAAATTTCTGATATGCTTTCAAATAATGGATATAATGAAACCATAAATAATTCACTTTCTAAATCTGAATATATTAGTCATATAAAAAATATAAGTTCTGAAAGTAGTGTTAATATTATTAACCCTCTTTCTAAAGATTTAAACGTTATGCGTCAGTCATTACTTTTTGGTGGTTTAGAAAATGTCAGTTTTAATCAAAATAGAAAAAATTTCAATTTAAAACTTTATGAGTTTGGTAAAACATATTTTAAAGATGAGGATAAGTACAAAGAAATAAATAATCTTCAGCTAATTTGTACTGGAAATATCAAAGAAGATAATTGGAATTCGAAACCATCAAATATTGATTTCTTCTACCTCAAGGAAATTGTTGAACACATTATAAATAAATTATCAATTAACAAATATAAATCTACTCAACTAAATAATGATATTTATTTAAGTGGTGTAAGGTTTTCAGTCAAAAACCAAGATATTGTAGATTTTGGAGAAATTAATAATAAATTGTGTAAGTATTTTGGTATAAAAACCAGAGTGTTTCGTGCTAACTTTTATTGGGATACTGTTTTAAACTTGATAAAGAAAGATAACATAAAATTCGCTCACATATCTAAATTTCCTGAGGTAAAAAGAGATCTTTCATTATTGATAAGTGATAAAATATCATTTAATGAACTTAAAGAAATAGCTTTTTCTTTAAATTCAAGTATTTTAAAATCAGTAAGTTTATTTGATGTTTATGAAGGTAACAATATTCCAAATGGTAAAAAATCATACTCATTAAGTTTTATTTTGTCAGACAACACAAAAACACTAACTGATAAGGTTATAGATAAAACTATGAACAAATTAATTAGTCTTTACAAATCAAAGTTTAGCGCAGAAATTAGATAGGTAAGACTATTCTACAAAATGAAAAATTTCGTTTTTTATATTTTAATATTTTTTAATATTAATTCATATTCTCAGAATATCGTTGATGGTAACTTTGAGATAATAAATGGAGATACAGTTGTTTATTTAGATCTACCTGAGTTTGAAGTTTTAGAATTTAAAAATAGAGCTGATCGAATATTATATAATAGGTTAAAAAGAAGAGTATTAAAGGTATATCCATATGTACATATTATTAAAAATAAAATAAACCAAATAAAAATCACATTAGATAGTATTCCTAAAAGAAGTTCAAAAAGAAAATATCTAAAAAATGAAACAAGAATGTTAAAGAATGAGTACTCTAAACAATTAAAAAAACTTACAATTAGTGATGGAAAAGTATTAGTTAAGTTAGTTCACAGAGAAACAAATTCTACAACATATGACATAGTTAAATCATACAGGGGTAGACTTAATGCGTTGTTTTGGCAAACAACTGCTTTATTTTGGGACAATAACTTAAAAACAACGTATGATCCTGTAAACAATAAAGAAGACATGCTTATTGAACATATTGTAATACAAGCAAAACTAAATGGTGAAATAAACTGATTTAATATATAGTCAATTATTTTTTAAAAATATCTGACACCTTTTTATTTCTAATTCCTTCAGAATAGTCATAAAATCCTTTTCCTGTTTTAACACCTAAATTTCCATTGTCTACCATAGAACGTAATAATGGAGAGGGCATATACTTAACATCATTAAATCCTTCATGCATAACTTCTAAAATTGATAAGCAAACATCTAAACCGATGAAATCAGCTAAATGGAGTGGACCCATAGGATGAGACATACCTAACATCATAACTGTATCTATGCCTTCAACTGATGAAATATCTTCATGTAATGTGTGTATTGCCTCGTTGATCATTGGCATAAGAATTCTATTTGCTACAAAGCCTGGTGCATCATTAACTTCAACAGGAATTTTACCTAGCTCTCGACTTAATTTCATTATAATATTTGTGACTTCATCTGATGTTTCTTTACCTCTAATTACTTCAACGAGTTTCATTATTGGTACAGGGTTCATAAAGTGCATCCCAATTACTTTGTCAGAACGATTAGTAACAGCAGCAATATCAGTAATAGATATTGAGGAGGTATTTGTAGCTAATATTGTTTTGGAACTACAAATTTCATCTAACTCTTTAAATATTTTTAGTTTCAAATCAATATTTTCTGTTGCTGCTTCAACAACAAGATCTGTATCTTGAGTTCCCTCATTTAAATTAGTATGTAATGAAATATTATTTAAAGTTTTTTCTTTGTCATTAATTGTAATTTTTTCTTTACTTACCATTCTATCTAAGTTTTTTTCAATTGTCTTCATTGCTTGTTCAAGAGCATTCTGAGAAATATCAACAAGGTTTACATTAAAATTCTTTTGAGCAAAAGCGTGTGCAATTCCATTTCCCATAGTTCCAGCTCCAATAATAGTTATATTTTTCATTTTTTAAAATTATAATTAGTAAATAATAGTTAAGTTATCTAAGTTAACCCAATTTGTATCTTGGGTGAAGTCTCTTCTCATTCCAATAAACACTTTAAAGGATTCAGCTTGATTTGATTCCTGTATAGTGCTTGAAAGATTTATATAAATTTTATTCCACTCTTCTTTTGGTGTAATCCAAATAATATCCTTTTGTAAAACTAATGATTGAGGAAAATTAGCGTATATTCCAACTAAAAATTGTGTGTTTGACATATAATCTAGCTCTAAAAATACAGGTCCTAACTGATCAATATTAAACTCATCAGTTGCAATCTCAAAAGAAATTAAAGAATCGTTTAGAACACCTTGACCATAATTGTTATTTGTATTGTTTACTAAATTTATTGTAGTATCAGAAATTAATGTAGATTGTAAGTTTAATCCTACACCTTCAAAATCTTCCTTAATTAATGTAATATTATCTATATAGTTAAAATCGGGATTTAAAATGATACTTTCCTCCGAAATAAAGTTTAGATTTTCAATTATATATGATGTGTAAAATGGATAAGGTATTCTAGTTGCAGAAATACCATTTTCTTTTATTCCTGCTCTAACTCTTAATTTATGATTACCCTCCTCTAATAATGGAATCTTGCACGGTAATTCATAAACACCTTGAAGAATATCATCAATGTAAATCCATACATCTGTAATATTTTCTGATGTATTTTCTTCTAAATGTACTGAGTCAATTTGAATATATGAAGGAACTTCGTTTATATTTTCATTTTCACAAGAAAAAAGCAACAATAAAAACAAAATATTGATAATTAATTTATAGTACATATATTAACACTCTTATGTTTATTCTTACAAATGAATAATTATTAAATAATTTAAATTTATAACTTAATTTGTTTTTAATTCTTTTCAAAAATAAGTTAAATAGATTAATATTTCAATTGATAATGCAAGATACTTTCAGACATAAAGGACTAAGAAAAAAATTAGTTGATGTATTAATTAATAAAGGAATCAAAAATAAGCATGTTCTAAATGCAATTAATTCTGTTCCAAGACATTTGTTTTTAGATAATGCTTTGGATAAGTTTGCTTATTTAGATAAAGCATTTCCTATTGGAAATCAACAAACAATTTCTCAACCTTATACTGTGGCTTTTCAAACGGAATTATTAAGTGTGAAAGCTCATGAAAAAGTATTAGAAATTGGTACAGGATCTGGTTATCAAGCTGCTATTCTTGTAAATCTAGAAGCTGATGTATATAGCATTGAAAGACAAAAGGAATTATACTTAAGAACTAAAGAATTTTTACCTAAAATTGGATTTAATTGTAATTTTATTTATGGTGATGGTTACAAAGGTCTGCCTAATTTTGCTCCTTTTGATAAAATCATCGTAACGTGCGGAGCTCCATTTATACCAAAAAACTTAATAAAACAATTAAAAATTGGGGGACTGATGGTGGCACCAATTGGTCAAGGAAATACTCAAGTTATGCACTTGATAGAAAAGATTGATGATGTTAAGTTTTCTGTTTCTAAGCATGGTAACTTCTCTTTTGTTCCAATGTTAAATAATAAGCAAAGTAAACAATAGAGATTTTAACTCTAATTTAATTATAATATAACCTTTCAAATTCATAATTTTTAAAAAAATAATAATTTGATAATGAAATAAATAACATAAATACTATAGGCTAGTTTTACGAATGTGCCTAATACAAATCCAATAAATGCACCAAATGCTATCTTTAGAGCTTGAGAAAAATTATCGGATTCACTTTTTGCTCCTATAAAAGCACCTATAAAGGCACCTATTATTATACCAAAAGGAGGTAAGAATAACCCTATTACAGTTCCAATTATAGTACCTCTAATTGCCTTTTTACCTCCACCTAATTTCTTGACACCAAGAATTTGTAATACATAATCCCCAATGGTAGATATTAGCATAAAAACACCTAAAATCCATACCATTTTTGTAGTTATGTTCAAATCAGATGTGGCATACAATAAAACAACTGCAACAAAGCTAATAAATGGTCCTGGTATTACAGGAATTACTGCACCTATTAAACCAATTAGTAAAAAAATAAAAGAAACTATATAGATTAATTCATTCATATTAAACTAAAGATAATTAAAATATTTTTCAATTTTAAATTAAGTGTTTATTTTCATCTAATATAAGATTAATGATTTTGCATCCTTTTATTATTTCGTCATTTGAAATTGTTAATGGAGGAGAGATCCTAATTGCTGTTTTAGTTAATAAAAAATAAAATAGTATTAATCCTCGTTTCAATGACTCTTCAACAAGTTTTTTTGCTAAATTTTCATTTTTTAATTCAATTGCTAGCATCAGGCCTTTTCCTCTAATTTCTTTGATCATTGAGTGATTCAATTGCTTTCTAAATAACTCTTCTTTAGTTTTTATTGAACTTATCAAGTCTGAACTAATTAAATATTTTAAGCAAGCTAGAGAGGCTGCACAACAAACTGGATGACCACCAAATGTAGTTATGTGTCCCAATGATGGGGAAGAAGTGAGATTATTCATTAATTCCCATGAAGAAATAAACGCTCCTATTGGCATACCTGCTCCCATTCCTTTCGCTATACATAGTATATCAGGATAAATGTTATAATAGGTTGAAGCAAACAATGAGCCTATCCTTCCATAGCATGTTTGAATTTCATCAAAAATTAATAATGTACCAGTTTCGTTGCATTTTTTTCTTATCTCTTTTAAAAAATTAATATCTATTTCAATAAAACCACTAGCAGCTTGAATTGGTTCCAATACTACTGCACTAGTTCTTGATGTGATTTTATTAATTGAGTTTAAATCATTATAAATTATTTGGTTACACTCAGGAACAAGTGGTCTATAATTAGTTTTTTGATTTTCATTTCCCATAACACTAAGAGATCCTTGAGTAGAACCATGGTATGAATTTTTACATGAAAGAATTTCAGCTCTCTTATTACTTCTTTTTGCTAATTTAATTGCTCCCTCTATTGCTTCTGTACCAGAATTTGTGAAATAGGTTGTATTTAAATTTTTTGGTAATTGTTTTGATAAAAGAAATGCTAACTCATATTGTGGTGATTGAATGTACTCACCATATACCATTACATGTGAGTATTTATTTACTTGGTTAATAATTGCTTGATTTATAATTGGATTAGAATGTCCTAAAGTACAAGCTGATACACCTGCAACAAAATCAAGATATTTTTTATTATTAACATCTAAAATATATGAACCGCTAGATGATTTTATTTCAAGGCATGATGGGTATGGAAATGTTTGTGCTTGATGTTTTTTAAATATATTTATTGAATTAAGCATTATTTTCTCGAAATAACTTTTCTAGCTGATTCGATAATATTATCAGAACTTAAACCATATTTTATCATTAAATCTCTTGGAGTGCCACTTTCACCAAATGTATCATTAACTCCAATCATTTCTATAGGAGTAGGAAGAGTAGTTGACAAATACTGCGCGATACTATCTCCAAGACCACCATTTAACATATGTTCTTCAGCTGTTACAGCACACTTAGTTTTTCTAATAGAATCTAAAATAGTTTTGGTATCTAATGGTTTTATTGTGTGTATATTAATTACTTCGGCTGAAATTCCAAGCTTAGTCAATTCTTCAGCCGCAACAATTGATTCCCAAACTAAATGTCCTGTTGCAAAAATTGAAACATCAGTTCCTTTTTTCATATTAATAGCCTCTCCAATTTTGAATATTTGATTGTTGTCTGTAAAGTTAGGGACCTTAGGTCTTCCAAATCTTAAATAAACAGGACCAACATGATTAGAAATTGCAATAGTCGCTGCTTTTGTTTGGTTGTAATCGCAAGTATTAATAACAACCATATTAGGAAGCATTTTCATTAAACCTATATCTTCTAAAATTTGGTGTGTAGCTCCATCTTCACCTAGAGTTAAACCTGCATGAGATGCACAAATTTTAACATTTTTATTTGAATAAGCAATTGATTGACGTATTTGATCGTAAACACGTCCAGTTGAAAAGTTTGCAAATGTTCCTGTAAATGGAATTTTACCACCGATTGTTAGTCCAGCGGCAATACTCATCATATTGGCTTCTGCAATACCAATCTGAAGAAATCTACTTGGGTTTTCTTTTTTAAACTCATCCATTTTTAATGATCCTGTTAAGTCTGCACATAATGCAACTACATTATTATTTGTACGTCCTAATTCTGTGAGACCTGCACCAAACCCTGATCTTGTATCTTTATGTTCCATTTATTAAAATTTAATCAAGTTAGATTTATCTGATTTTATAGTAAAATTCTTTTGTTTTGTATATAACGAAGATCTTGCTGAAAGAGATCTATATATTATCTTATATTTTCCAGGTAATAATGATATTCTATGTTCTTTTTTCTTACCGTTAAAGTGATAAATTTGTATTAATTGACCTCCTTCAAGAGAATAAATACCTCCGTACCCTTTAGACGGTAAAATAATATTCGCCAATCCTGGTGTTGGAATAGAAATAGTGACTTTTTGTTTTTGTTTTATTTCTACAGAAAACTTTTTTTTAGGTAAAGTTAAAACTTCAATATCATATTTACCTAGAATATAATTATCTATACTGTTTAAATCTTGAACATGAAGAATACTATCCATACCTGATTTACGAATAATATACTTATAGCTATTTTTTGATTTAATATTAACCTCAAGCTTACCTTGTGGCGTTTTTAAAGCAATAATATTATGACGTCCAGGAATAATCGATACATCGTTTAATGAAACTGGTGGTATTGTATGAGCTGTAACGTTATATGTTAAAACAGGATCAATTGCAATAGTATCGGGATATCCAAAATTATCAAATGTATGTACGTAATTATATTTTGGAAGATTAGTAAAATTATCATAAAAAGTAACATTAACATTTGTTTCAGTCGCCATATTTTCATTATCTAGTAAATTTACTTGAACAGTAGTATTATCAATTACATGAGAAATTACAATGTTTAGTATATCTTTAAATTCTGATTCATTAGTTGCATCAAAAAATTTACCAACACAATCAAATGATTTCTTGTAGGATTTATCCAAACCAACACCAATAACAAATGGTTTTAAAATGAAACCTTCATTTTGTAGCGATTTAGAAACAAGGCATGGATCCATATCACATTCTTCCATTCCATCGGTAATTAATATGACTATATTTCTAGATTTGTTATTTGGAAAATCTTTTGCACCTTCTTGTAAAGATCTAGCAATTGGTGTTGTTCCTCTTGATTTTATCACTGATAATTTTTTCTTAATAAGATCTGCAGCAATATCTGATGGTAGAAAGTTAACTTCTAAATACGAATCTTCACAATCTTTTGGAGGGAAAGGACTTTTGTGACCATATACTCTTAGGGCAATTTCTAAATTATCAAGATTACTTAAAGAATCAACCATTTTAGATAAAAGATTTTTTGCTATATCAATTTTTCTTCCACTTTGCCATCTTCCAAGCATTGACTGTGAAGCATCAAAAATAAATAATACTCTATTTAATTTTGGATTTGCCTCTTTACTATATGAAAGTGAAGAATTAGATGATAAAATAAAAATTATCAAGAAACATGTTAGTATATTTTTTTTATTAATAATCACCTAGTGTTTCCGTATTTTGTGATAACGCAATTTCAAGCTGGTCGTCATTGGGAGCTGATCCGTGCCATTTATGTGTTCCCATCATAAAGTCTACACCATTACCCATTTCTGTATGCAAAATTATAGCTACTGGTTTTTGCTTTTTAGTTTTCGAGATGGCAAGTTCAAGTATATCTATTACTGAGGCTATATTATTTCCATTTTTTTCTTCTAATACAATCCAATCAAAAGCTTCAAGTTTTTTTGACAAATTACCTATTGTTAACACATCATCGAGTGAACCATCAATTTGTTTTTTATTGTAATCAATCGTAACAATTAAATTATCTACTTTATTAGCTGATGCATACATTAATGCCTCCCAAACTTGTCCTTCTTGTAGCTCACCATCCCCATGTAATGTATAAACTAAATTAGGATCATTATTCAACTTTTTTGTAATTGCAGCCCCAATTGATACAGAAAGTCCTTGTCCCAATGAACCAGAGGCCATTCTAACTCCTTCTAGTCCTTCATATGGTGTTGGATGTCCTTGCAATCTGCTATTAATTTTTCTGAAAGAAGATAGCTCTTTTGTGTCAAAATATCCTATTCTTGATAAAACCGAGTAAAAAACTGGAGAAATATGTCCGTTTGATAGAAAAAATAGGTCTTCTCCAATTCCATCCATTTTAAAAGCTGTATTGTGTTTCATTATTCGGAAGTATAAAGCTGTTAAAAATTCAGCACATCCTAAAGAGCCTCCAGGATGACCAGAATTGTTAGCATGTACCATTCTCAGTATATCTCTTCTTACTTGTTGAACAATGTTTTCTAATTCCTTTATATTTTTCATATAAATAATTTATGTTACAAATTTAATAATAGTCATATTTTAGTTTGTAATTCTTTATAAAACAAAAAGTAATTTATTAACTATTTATTGACAAAATTTTCCTGTGCTAGTAATCCTATTATTATATATTTGTCAAAATTTTTTCAATTAATATTTATGTCATTAAAATGCGGAATTGTTGGATTGCCAAATGTTGGTAAATCATCTTTATTTAATTGCCTTTCAAAAACTAAGGCTCAATCAGAAAACTTTCCATTTTGTACAATTGAACCTAACGTAGGGATTATTACTGTTCCTGATGAAAGGTTAGAAAAAATAGCGGAGTTAATTGATCCAGATAAAGTTATAAATACTAGCGTTGAAATTGTAGATATTGCTGGACTTGTTAAAGGAGCAAGCAAAGGGGAAGGATTAGGAAATAAGTTTCTTGCAAATATAAGAGAAACAGATGCTCTTATACATGTACTAAGATGCTTTGATAATACCAATATAACACATGTCGATGGCTCAGTTGATCCAGTAAGAGATAAAGAAACCATCGAAATGGAATTGCAATTAAAGGACTTAGAAACCTTAGAAAAATTAATTGAAAAAAATATAAGAACAGCTAAATCTGGATCTAAAGAAGCTACTTATAGAATTGATATTGCCAATAAGTTAATTTCTGAACTATCTGCTGGCAATTCAATTAGAAATATTTCATTAGATAAAAATGAGAGAGTTTTTGTTAATGATTTAAGTTTAATCACCGCCAAGCCAGTTATGTATGTGTGTAATGTAGATGAAAAGTCTGTATTACACGGCAATAATTATGTGAAAGATTTTAAAGAATGTATAAAAAGTGAAAATTCTAAAGTTCTTTTAATTTCTACTCAAATTGAAGCCGAAATTATTGAACTTGAAGATATTGAAGAGCAAAAGTTGTTTTTATCCGAACTTGGACTAGAAAAACCTAGTATTCATAATTTAATTCAATATACGTATAATCTTTTAAATCTTCAGACTTTTTTTACTGCCGGTAAAAAAGAAGTTAGAGCATGGACAATAAAAAAAGGTATGAAAGCCCCTCAAGCAGCTGGTGTAATACATACTGATTTTGAAAAAGGTTTTATAAGAGCAGAAGTAATCAAATACAGTAATTTTATGGAATTTAAAAGTGAACAAGCTTGTCGGGAAAATGGAAAATTAAATATTGAGGGAAAAGATTATATTGTTAATGATGGAGATATAATGCATTTTAGATTTAATGTATAGTTCAATTTTTTTTTGAAATACGTTGAAAAAATTGTTAATAACGATAATACTATTACCCAGTTTATTTAAGTGAGTATCTCTTATCTTTGTTTATCTGATTTAAGGTAGATATTTTAATAAATGGTAACACAGCAATACAACGAAGATAGCATTAAGTCTCTAGATTGGAAAGAACATATTAGGTTACGACCGGGTATGTATATTGGAAAAATGGGTAATGGCTCATCTCCTGATGATGGTATATATATTTTGTTAAAAGAAGTAATTGATAATTCAATTGACGAATATGTAATGGGTAATGGTAAAACGATTGAAGTTACTGTTAGAAACAATAAAATATCTGTCAGAGATTATGGGAGAGGTATCCCTCTCGGCAAAGTCATTGATTGTGTATCCAAAATAAATACTGGAGCTAAATATGATTCAAAAGTTTTTAAAAAATCAGTTGGCTTAAATGGGGTTGGAACAAAAGCAGCTAATGCTCTATCATCTTTTTTTAAAATTCAATCTATAAGAGAAGGAAAAAGTAAACTTGTTGAATTTGAAAGAGGTGCAATTATTAATGATGAACCAATAATTGAAAATTCTAGTAGACGTGGTACTAAAGTAAGCTTTATTCCTGATCAGGAACTTTTTGGCAAATACAGATTTATTGATGAGTATGTAGAAAAAATGATGTGGAATTATTGTTATTTAAACCCTGGACTTACTATTTTATTCAATGGTAATAAATATTATTCTGAAAATGGTCTTTTAGATCTTTTAGAAAAAAGAACAGATTCAGAAATTTTATATCCCATTATTCATCTTAAATCTGAAGATATTGAAGTTGCTATAACACATTGTAAAAATCAATATTCTGAACAGTATTATTCATTTGTTAACGGTCAACATACTGTTCAGGGTGGTACTCATCAAGGTGCATTTAGACAGTCCCTAGTCAAAACAATCAGAGAATACTATGGAAAAAATTACGATGCATCAGATATAAGACAAGCTATTAACGCTGCAATAAGTATCAAAGTAATTGAACCTGTTTTTGAATCACAGACAAAAACTAAGCTAGGCTCTACAGAAATGGACCCTGGTGGAGTAACTATTTTAACATTTATACAAGATTTTCTTAAAAGGAATTTAGATAATTTTTTACATAAAAATCTAGACATTGCTGAAATTATAGAAAGAAAGATTAAAACTGCTGAACATGAGAGGAAGGCAATGGCAGGTGTGAAAAAATTGGCAAGAGAAAGAGCAAAAAAAGCTAGCTTACACAACAAGAAATTAAGAGACTGTAGAATTCACTACAATGATTTAAACAAGGAAGAAAGATCTAACTCCACGTTATTTATTACTGAGGGAGATTCAGCATCTGGATCAATCACAAAAACAAGAGATATAAGAACGCAAGCTGTTTTTAGTTTAAGAGGTAAACCATTAAATTCTTTTGAACTAACTAAAAAGATTGTTTACGAAAATGAAGAATTTAATTTGTTACAAGCTGCTTTAAATATTGAAGAAGGAATTGATAATTTAAGATATAATAAAGTAGTTATCGCTACAGATGCGGATGTGGACGGTATGCATATCAGAATGCTTCTACTAACATTTTTTCTTCAATTTTTTCCAGAGATAGTTAAGGAAGGTCACATATATATACTAGAAACCCCATTGTATAGAGTACGAAGTAAAAAAGAAACAATTTATTGCTACAGTGAAGATGAAAGAAAAAATGCTATATCTAAGTTAGGAAAAACAGCTGAAGTAACAAGATTTAAAGGCTTAGGGGAAATTTCTCCAAATGAGTTCAAAAATTTTATTGGTAAGGACATGAGACTTGAACCAGTTATTTTGTCATCTCAGGAGAAAATTTCGGATGTTTTACAATACTACATGGGAAAAAATACTAAGGAAAGACAAGATTTCATTATTAATAATCTTAGAGTTGAACAAGATTTAATTGAAGAAAAGTTTTAGTTATGGAAGATAACTTTATAAATAGTAAAAATTTACCTGAAAGAACAGTACATGTTTCAGGAATGTACAAAAACTGGTTTTTAGACTATGCTTCATATGTGATTTTAGAAAGAGCTGTTCCTCATATAAATGATGGTTTAAAGCCTGTTCAAAGAAGAATATTACATTCATTAAAAGAAATGCATGATGGCAGATACCATAAAGTAGCAAATGTAATTGGAAATACTATGAAATACCATCCTCATGGTGATGCTTCTATAGGAGATGCTATGGTTCAGATAGGTCAAAAAGATCTCTTACTTGATATGCAAGGTAACTGGGGGAATATTGCAACTGGCGACAGTGCTGCAGCTCCAAGATATATTGAAGTTAGACTTACTCAGTTTGCTTTAGATGTTGTTTATAATAAGAAAATAACAAAATGGAATTCTAGCTATGATGGGAGAGGAAAAGAACCAACTACTTTTCCTGTCAAATTTCCTTTACTTTTAAACCAAGGTGTTGAAGGAATTGCTGTTGGGCTATCTACTAGAATACTCTCACATAACTTTAATGAGCTTATAGATGCTTCAATTAAAATTTTAAAAGGAGTTAAACCAAAAATTTACCCTGATTTTTTAACTGGTGGCACTGCAGACTTTACAAATTATAATGATGGTAAAAGAGGAGGTAAAGTAAGAATTAGAGCTAAAATTGATATTGATAGTAAAGATAAACTTGTAATAACTGAATTACCTTTTTCTACAAATACAACATCACTAATCAATTCTGTTATTAAAGCGAATGAAAAAGGTAAGATTAAAATAAAAAAAATTGAAGACAATACAGCAGAAAATGTTGAAATAGTTATTACAATTCCTAGTGGAATTTCAGCAGACAAAACAATTGATGCTTTATATTCTTTTACAAATTGTGAAATATCATTGTCACCTATTTGTTGTATTATTGAAAATAATGTGCCTATTTTTATTGGCGTATCTGAATTACTTCAAAAATCAACAAATCATTCTCTAGGGCTTATGAAGCAAGAACTAGAAATTAATCTTGATGAACTACAGGAAAGATGGCATTTTGCTTCATTAGAAAGAATATTTATTGAAAATAGAATATACCATTCAATCGAAGAATTAGAAAGCTGGGATGTTATAATAAAAACAATACACAATAAACTTGCGCCATTCACCAAAAAATTGTTACGAAAGGTCACAGATAGCGATGTTGAAAAACTAACTGAAATCAGAATTAAAAAAATTACTAAATACGATCTAAACAAAGTCAAAAAAGAAATTGATAATCTTGAAAATAATATTCAAGAAACTAAAAATAATTTAGAAAATCTTGTAGATTATGCAATTAACTACTTCAAGGAATTGAAAGTTAAATACGGAAAGGGTAAAGAACGTAAAACTGAAATTAAAATTTTTGAAAATATTGATGCTAAAAAGGTAGTTGTTGCTAGTAAAAAGTTATATGTTAATAGAGAAGAAGGTTTTATAGGAACAACGATGAGAAAAGATGAATATGTTTGTGAATGTTCAGATATAGATGATATCATCGTTTTTAGAAGTAATGGATCAATGCAAGTAGTAAAAGTCGACAATAAAGTGTTTGTTGGAAAAGATATAATTCACTGTGCTGTCTTTAAGAAAAAAGATGATCGTACTATTTATAACATGATATATAGAGACGGTAAGTCTGGAAATACTATGATTAAAAGATTTCCAGTAAAATCTATCACAAGAAACAAAGAGTATATCTTAACAAAAAATCAAAATAGTTGTAAAGTAATTTATTTTACTTCTAATCCTAATGGAGAAGCTGAATGCGTAACTGTTCATCTTAGAAAATTAAATAGAATTAAAAATTTAAAAATCGACATCGATTTTGCAGATTATATTATTAAGGGTAAAGGAGCTATTGGAAATATTTTAACCAAGTACTCTGTTCGAAAAGTTGAATTAAAGTCAATAGGGGTTTCAACACTTTCAGCTAGAAAAATATGGTTTGACGAAAACATTAATAGGTTAAATGTTGAACAAAGAGGAACATTTATTGGCGAATTTAAGGCTGAAGAAAAAATATTAACTCTTAAAGATAGTGGAGAAATTGAGTTAAAGTCTTTTGAACTAAGTAACCATTTTAGCGATGATATACTAATTATCGAGAAATTTAATCCAAATAAAGCATTATCAGCTATTTATTTCGATGGAAATAAAGAAGAATTTTTTGTCAAAAGATTTTTAGTACCTGAAAATATTTCTCAAAAATTACAAATAATAACTTCTCATAAAAATAGCTATTTAGAGCTTATAAGCAGTGATTGGAGACCACAAATTGAAATTATTTATGTTAAGAAAAAAGGTAAAGAAAGAGAGTCAGAAATAATAGACTTAGAAAAGTTTATATCAGTTAAAGGAATTAAAGCAAAAGGTAATAAATTAACTAATAAAAAAATTAAAGAAATTAATTTATTGGAACCTCTTGAATATAACGAAAATGATGATAATAATAATTCTTTGGATGATGGTATTAAAGAAAATCTTAATGATATTGAATTAAAAATCTCTAATACTATAAGTGATAATGATCATAAAGGTCAAATAACTCTTGAATTATAATTTTAATATCGTTTTAAAGACTTAATTTTGTAAAAAAAAAACTTATGAGAAGATTTTTATTAATATTAACTATACTTCCTTTATTCGTTATTTGTCAAAATAGCTATAATTTAAATTTACTTGGTACTTATGACTATAATTCAACTGACGGTAATGATATTTGGGGCTGGGTTGACCCTTCAAATGAATCAGAGTATGCATTAGTAGGCTTAGTTAACGGTTTTTCTTGCGTAAATGTAACTAATCCGTCCAATCCAGTTGAAGAGTTTTTTATTCCCGATCTTAGCTCTACTTGGAGAGATGTAAAAACATGGAGTCATTATGCATACGTTACAACTGAAGCAGATGCTGGTCTTTTAATAGTAGATCTTAATGATATGACAGGAAATACATATTGGAATGTATTTCAATTTACTAATCCAATGACTGGACAAAGTACAAGCTTTACAGCTTCTCATAATTTATACATAGATGAAAATGGTATTTGTTATATTTTTGGAGCATCTAGCAATAATGGAAGTAATCCTTCAGATGGTGCGATTTTTTTAGATGTTGCTGCTAATCCAACAAATCCTCATTATATTGGAGAATGGAATGATGAATATATTCATGATGGAATGGTTCGTGGAGATACATTGTATGCGGGATGTATATATACTGGTGACCTACATATAATTGATGTTAGTGACAAAAATAACCCAGTTACGATAGGAACTCATCCTACACCTAGCTTGTTTACACACAATGCTTGGGTCAGTGATGATGGAAATTATGTTTTTACAACTGATGAGGTAAACGATGGTTATGTTGGTGCTTACGATATATCAAATATTTCAAATATTCAGGAGGTTGATAGAATACAGTCAAATCCAGGTACTAATTCTATGCCTCATAACACTCATGTAGATGGTAATTTCATTGTGACCTCATGGTACAGGGATGGTACAATAGTTCATGATATATCAAATCCACATAATATGATTCAAGTTGCATACTACGACTCATACTCTGGATCAGGAAGTGGTTCAGATGGTTGCTGGGGAACATATCCTTTCTTACCTTCTGGAATTATTATTTCTTCAGATATTAACAGTAATAATAATAATGGAAGATTACTTATTTATGAAAGAGATTTTTTACAAGCATGCTTTTTAGAAGGCTATGTTACTGATGGGTCTAGTGGAAATGCTCTTAACGGTGTAAATGTTGAGATATTAAATACTTTCTTGCCTAATAATACAACCTCATCTTTAACAGGAGAGTACATAACAGGAAATGCAGATGCAGGTACGTACGATGTGATATATTCTCTTGCTGGATATATTTCGGACACAATTTCTGTAAATCTCATAAATGGACAAGTTGTTGTACAAAATGTTGAATTATATACTGCTACATTAGGATGTATGGATTCACTGGCCAGTAATTTTGATCCAAATGCTAATTTATCAGTAATTTATGGGGGAGAATCAGATAATACTTTTTCAACAGGAGGATATTTTAATGGAAATCAGCATTTAATTTTTGATTCATATGATGAATTTATCATAAAATCTGCAGTATTTTATGCTGATGATAACAACACAGTAACATTCGAGCTACGAAATAGTAGTGGGGTAGTTCTTGATGACACAACCCACAATTTGGTTCAAGGTCAACAACAGTTAATTTTAAACTTTGAAGTTCCAATAGGAAATGATATGCAATTAGGAATTTCTACAGGAAATTCAGGTTTGTACAGAAATAATAACGGAGCAGTATATCCTTATAACATTGGTTCATTAATGAGTGTTACAGGAAGTAGCGCAACATCATCGAATAATTATTATTACTTTTATTACAATATTGAAGTTGAAATACCCTGTGAGTTTAGTAATACAGTAAGTTTTGATTGTGACGGGCAAGGGAATTGCATTGATCCAGGAAATGGTAATGGCTTGTATGCAAACTTAAATGACTGTCAAAATAATTGTGTACTTGAAAGTTTTGATTGTGATGGTCTTGGTAATTGTTTTGATCCAGGAACTGGAAACGGAATATATTTATCATTAACTGATTGTCAAAGTAATTGTATTTTACCCAGCTGGGACTGCGACCTTGAAGGTAATTGTTTTGATCCAGGAACTGGTTTTGGTCAATTTTCATCATTACTTGATTGTCAAAATAATTGTCATCTAACAAATATTAATGATTATTCTTTTAATAGAAGAATAAGATATATTACAGATTTGCTAGGGCAAAAAACTTCCTATAAATCTAACAAGTTGCTAATTTACTTATTTGAAGATGGCACCGTTAGAAAGAAAATAGTAATTAAATAATAGAAATATTATTTATGAAAAAATTACCACTTTCTGATATTCACGAAAAACTGGGGGCTAAAATGGTAGATTTTGCTGGTTTTTACATGCCAATTCAGTACACAAATGGAATTAAAATAGAACATGAAACTGTTAGAAATTCTGTTGGTGTGTTTGATGTTTCACACATGGGACAAATTTTTATAAAAGGTGAAAACTCAGTAAATTTTCTTCAGTATTTACTTTCGAATGATGTTGAAAATTTAGTTCCAGGAAAAGTACAATATACTTGTATGCCAAATCATAATAATGGAATTGTTGATGATTTATTACTTTATATGATTGATGTAAATCATTACATGCTAGTTGTAAACGCTTCAAATATTGACAAAGATTTTAATTGGTTAAGTACAGAAAATCGATTTAACTGTGAAATAATTAATGAATCTGATAATTATTCAATTCTCGCAGTACAAGGACCTAAATCCAAGGATTTGTTATCTCAAATAACAAATGGTAATATCAATCAGTTAAAATATTACAATTTTTTTATTGGTTCTATTAAAGATGTTGATAATATAATCATCTCAAGGACTGGATATACTGGTGAACTTGGTTTTGAACTTTATATTAAAAATAGATTTGTCGAAAAAGTTTGGAATCATTTATTTAATACCAATATTAGTTTATCTCCAATAGGTCTAGCTGCACGTGATACATTAAGAATGGAAAAGGGTTTTTGCTTATACGGAAATGATATTGATGATAGTACTTCTCCAATTGAGGCTGGTTTATCATGGATCACTAAATTCAATAAAAAATTTATCAATTATAATAATTTAAATAAAGAAAAGCTAAATGGTCCAATAAAAAAATTAATTGGCTTAGAATTAATTGATCGAGGAATTGCAAGAAAAGATTATGAAATATATTGTTCTAAAAATCAAATTATAGGAAATATAACTTCAGGTACAATGTCTCCTACTTTATCAAAATCTATTGCATTAGGTTACGTTAAAACTGAATATTCTCACATAGGTACTGAATTATATGTTAAAGTTAGAAATAAGATGCTAAAATCAAAAGTTGTAAATGTTCCTTTTGTTGAGTAATGAATAATATCAAGGTTTGTTTTTCTGTTGATTACTTTCGTAAATATGCAGACAACAAATCAATTGTTGTTGTCGTTGATGTTTTGAGAGCAACTTCTGTAATATCAACCGCCTTTGAAAACGGTATAAAAGAAATTATTCCTGTTAAATCTCTTGAGGATACATTTCAATATAAAAATAAGAAAGATCATATTTTAGCTGCTGAGAGAAATACAATCAAAGTTTCTGGTTTTAACTATGGTAATTCACCATACGATTATATCGGATCACATATTCAAAATAAAACTTTAGTGCTTACCACAACTAATGGAACAAAAGCTATTAAACAAGCAAAAGATCATCATGTAATTACTGCATCTTTCATAAACATAGATATTGTTGTTGAATACCTAAAATATAAAAAAACAGATGTTATTATTTTATGTTCAGGATGGAAGGGTTTTTTTAATTTAGAGGATACAATTTTTGCGGGTGCCCTTTCTCAAAAATTAATAGCAACCAAGTCTTTTTTATCTAATTGTGATAGTCTAAGTGCTGCACTTCAACTTTATAATAATTCTAAAGCTGATATATTTAATTTTCTT